>ENA-ORDA01003554-ORDA01003554.1-marine-metagenome-genome-assembly--contig:-NODE-3554-length-10813-cov-4.986960_pt1 | contig 10813 bp, 8 predicted proteins | sample MGYA00237778_ERZ508506 | MGnify/ENA primary metagenome ERZ508506 (study PRJEB26177, sample SAMN06267891) | marine metagenome | isolation source: Monterey Bay, California, USA | place: Pacific...
AGCTTTTTTTATAGTTGCTGTATTATAAGCAATACCATTTACAACTTCTCTTTTAAATCTACTTGAGGTCTCCAAATCTTTTTTCCAGAATCCATTTAAATTAGGAATAGCGCTAACTTCTGTATTTTCAAGATCTAATCTTGTGTGTAATTTATAAGTTACTATTATTTGTTCTCCAACAAAAGGATTTTTTTTATTTACTTCAACTTTTATAAATAAATTATCTTCTATTGATTTATTTGTTTTGTTATTATTTCCTTTTACAACTTTGATTGATGAAGGTTTACTATTTATTTTTTTTCCTTTTACATCAACATTTGCTATTGGGATGATAAAGCTACCTTCTTCAATTGTCTGCAGTATGAAGCTAAATTTTGTAATGATCTTACTTTCGCTTTTTCCATTTGCAAAGCTATAACTACTTGAAGAGCTTGTATTAGGGCCACTTACTATTCTAAAACCTTTAAATATTGGCGATTTAAAGTTTGTTGCTTTTGCTTCTATAGAAAATTCTAAAGAAATTTGTTCACCTAGTATAGCAGGGTTTCTATTAGTACTAACAACTAATTCTTGTCCAAAAGAAAAATTACTAAAAATTACTAATAATAAAAGTATTTTTTTCATTCTACCAATCCTTTAAAATTTTGACTCTTTGTCCTTTAACTTTCTTTTTTTGTAATTTTTCTTGTAGTTCTTTTTCTTTCTGCTCTAAAGCTTCCAGCATTTTTTTTGCATCTTCTTTACTCATTTGATCTTTTTTGTTTTCCTGATCTTTGTTTTCTTGATCTTTATTTTCTTGATCTTTGTTTTCTTGATCTTTGTTTTCTTGATCTTTGTTTTCTTGATCTTTGTTTTCTTGATCTTTGTTTTCTTGGTCTTTATTTTGCTCTTCCTGCTTCTGTTTATTTTTCTTTGTCAAAGCTAAATTGTACCTTGTTTCATCATCAGTAGGATTTATTCGTAAGGAATTTTTATAGGCATTTATTGCTTTTTCATATTTGTTTTCTTTAGCCAGAGAATTACCTAGATTATGGTAAACTTTAGCTAAATCTTCTTTTGATCTTGCATTATCTTTTAATGCATTGAATAAGGATGATGCTTCCTCATATCTTTCTTGTTTGTAAACTGCATCAGCTAAATTAAAAGACGATTTAAAATAATCCTGATCTTTTTCTAAAGCTTTTCTGTATTTTATTTCTGCTTGAGAATAACTACTATCGCTATATAATTTAGTACCCTCTCTTAAAAGTGATTGTTTTTGTTGTGCAAATATTGGTATGCCAATCAAAATTGCTAAAATAAAAAGTATAATTTTCATAATTTATTTTTTGATTTAATAATCTTAGCCCACTTATTACTTCTTTCTAGCATAAGTAAATCAAATATTAGAAAGAATAATGCTAAAAATAAAAATAATTGAAATCTATCTTTGTAATTTGTGAAAATCATAGTTCCAATTTCGTTTTTTTCCATTTTATTTATTTCTGAAAATAAAGTTGCTAGACCAGCTTTTGAATTGTTTGCTCTAACGTATGTTCCATTGCCAGCATCCGCAATTTTTATCAGTAAATTCTCATCTAATTTACTGACAATAGTATTGCCGTCTCTATCTTTTCGGTATCCATTTTGCGTACCATATTTATTGTAGATTGGAATTGGACCTCCTTTACTCAAACCCATTCCTAGAGTATGAGTTATTATAGCAAGCTTACTTGCTTTTTCTGCACTTTCAATTGCCTTTTCATCATGATTTTCTCCATCGGTAATTATAATAATCGCTTTGTTTTGACCATTTTCCATATCAAATGATTCAATACTCAAATCTATAGCCTTAGATATCTCTGTTCCTTGAGTTGGGACAATGGTTGTATTTACTGATGATAAGAAAAGTTTAGCTGCTGAATAATCAGTTGTTATAGGTAGTTGTACGTATGCTTCTCCTGCAAAAACAATTAAGCCAATTCTATCTCCCTTGAGCTGGTCGATTAATTTTGATATTGCTTGTTTTGCTCTTTCTAATCTGTTTGGCTTTATATCTTCTGCCATCATAGAATTCGATAAATCAATTGCAATTACTAAATCAACACCTTCTCTTTTAACTTCTTCTAGTTTTGTTCCAATTTGAGGATTTGAAATTCCGATAATAAGAAAAGTTAATATAAGAACAATTAAAATATTTTTAATTGTAATTCTAGTCTTTGAACTGCCAGATATTAATTTGCTGACTAAATTACTATCTGCAAATAACTTCAGTGCTCTTTTTCTCCATTTGCTGAAAAAAATTATTGATATAATTACAATAGGTATCGTAAAAAGTAGGTATAAATATTCAATATGTTCGTATCTTAACATTTATGATATTTGTTTTAAGTAAGTAATTTTTAGAATAAATGCCACAAGTATAAATGCAAAAGCTAATAATGCAAAAACTATAAACTCTTCTGATTTCTTATGAAATTCGTTGACTTCAATTTTAGATTTTTCAAGAAGATCAATGTCCTTGTAGATTTCTTTTAAGGAATTATTATTAGTTGCTCTAAAATATTTGCCATCAGTAATTGATGCTATATCTTGAAGTGTCTTCTCATCAATTTTCACTTCAACATCTTGATATTGAATGCCGAATGGAGTTTGAAATGGGTATGGAGCAAATCCTTCAGTACCAACACCAACTGTGTATACTCTTATTCCATATGTTTTTGCTATATCAGCAGCAGTAAGTGGGGGAATCGTACCACTGTTATTAACTCCATCTGTAAGTAAGATAACTACTTTAGATACCGCTTTAGAATCTTTAAGTCTATTAACTGCTGTGGCTAAGCCCATGCCTATTGCAGTGCCATCATCTACCATTCCACTTTTTACATCTTTAAAAAGGTTAATTAATACGCTATGATCTGTTGTTAAAGGGCATTGAGTAAAGCTCTCTCCAGCAAAAATGACTAGTCCTATTCTATCATTTTTTCTATTACTTATAAAATCTATTGCAACATTTTTTGAGGCTTCCATTCTATCAGGTTTTAAATCTTTTGCAAGCATACTTCCAGAAATATCCATTGATAGAACTATATCGATTCCATCTCTTGTGCTTTCTTGCCAGTTCGTGGTTGATTGCGGTCTTGCAATAGCAAAAATTAAAAATACTGATCCAATGATTTTAAAAATATATGGGAGATGCTTTAATCTTGTTTTTAAGGTTTTTTTATTTTTGATTGAAGTGGTATCAGAGAATAAGATATTGCTGTATTTGTTTTTGTGAAAAAATAAATACCATAAAAATATCATTGCGGGTAATATCAATAGATAAAAATACTCACTATTTGCAAAAACATAGTTTTCCATTTTACTCTTTAGTTAGATTTACAAATTGTTTTGACAGGCTCATACTTTCTTTATTTTCAGTATCTATTGGCTTACTCTTTGCAAACTTTGCTAAGTCAGCTCTTTGAAGTAATAGTTTTAGGTTGATCAATTGTTGATTATCAGTATTATTTTTTAAAGAATCGATAATTTCATCTGTAGTTAGTTCTAATGCATTAATCTTGAATCTGTTTTCAAGATATCTTCTAATAATATCTGATAATAAAGAATGATATTCCTTAAGGTTTCCTTTTTGCCAAATTTTAGCATTTTCTAATTTAATTAATTCTTCTAATGCAATAATATCTGCAGCAATCGTTACTTCTTTTATTATTGGCAGATCTTCTTTTTTATTTTTAGATAAATATTTTTTTAGAAAATATAAAAGAAGAAATAGAAGTAAAAAACCAGATAGCCATGGCCAAATATCATTCCAACCAATTGGTTCTTCGAGAGGTCCTTTTATATCTTTTAGTGTATCGTTGCTGTTTATATCTAATGTAAAAACATTTATTAAGATACCTTGAGTTTTACTTTGGGAAGAAAATTGAATTGGTTTAATATAAAAGCTTCCACTATCCCATGAAGTTAAAATAATTTTTTGTGTGAGTAGATCGCCAATTGTATCAATTTTAGAAATACTAATTATTTCTATTTCATTCGAAATAATAGAATCAACAAATGGCCATTTTGTTGTATTTTTAATTTCATTACTAATAGTTAGGCCAACTTGCTCACCAATTAAAATGGAATTAGTGTCTATGCTTGCAGTTTGAGAAAAAACACCTTTACAAAATAGTAGTATTATTATAATATATTTCATTTTCTTTTTCCTCTTCTTTTAAAGAAATTTACAAGTGGTTTAACATAATCTTCACCAGTGCTAATTTGCACTAAATCAACTCCATTTGTTTCAAATATCTTATTTAACTCCTTAATCTTTTGTGATCTTGTTTTAGAATAGTTTAATCTTATTTCTTTGTTTGAAGTATCCACATAAACTAACTTATCTGTTTCCATATCTTGCATTGGTACTAGTCCAATATTTGGCATCTCACTTTCTCTTTTGTCATGTATTCTAACTCCAACAATATCGTGTTTTTTGCTTGCTATTTTTAGGGGTTTACTGAAGGGTGTACTTGTAAAGTCAGATAGTAAGAAGCAGATACTTCTTTTTTTAATAACTGAGTTAAAATATTCTAAAGCCATTGATACATCTGTACCTTTACTATCAGGTTTTAGTGATACAATTTCTCTAATTATCCTTAGTATGTGACTTTTTCCTTTCTTTGGAATAATAAATTTTTCTATTCTATCACTAAAAAAAATAACACCTACTTTATCATTGTTTTTTATTGCTGAAAATGCTAAAACCGCAGCAATTTCTGTGGCAAGATCTTTTTTATACTGTTTGTTTGTTCCAAAATCTCCAGAGGCTGATACGTCAATTAGTAGCATAACTGTCATTTCTCGTTCTTCCTCAAATATTTTTACAAAAGGAGTGTTGTATCTTGCTGTAACGTTCCAGTCAATAGATCTTATGTCATCTCCTGATTGATATTCTCTAACTTCTGAAAAAGCCATACCGGTTCCTTTAAATGCCGTATGATATTCTCCAGCAAAAATATGATTTGAGAGTCCTTTAGATTTAATCTCAATTTTCCTTACCTTTTTTAAAAGTGATGATGCGTTCATTTAAGGGATTTCAACAGTATTTAGTATTTCTGTAATAATATCTTCAGAAGTAATGTTTTCAGCTTCTGCTTCGTAAGTTATACCAATTCTGTGTCTTAAAACATCATGACATAGTGCTCTTACATCTTCTGGAATCACATATCCTCTTCTTTTTATAAACGCAAAAGCTTTAGCTGCGGCTGCTAGATTAATGCTTGCTCTTGGTGAACCACCAAAAGCAATCATATCCTTAAATTTTTCTAAACCGTATTGTTCAGGATATCTAGTGGCAAACACAATATCTATAATATACTGTTCAATTTTTTCATCCATATATACCTCTTTAACAAGATTACGTGCTTTAATAATTGCATCGGTTTTAAGAACAGAGTTTGGAGATGGAAATTTTTTTGCTAAATTATTACGAATAATAATTTTTTCCTCTTCTTTTTTAGGATAGTCGATCACTACTTTTAACATAAAACGATCTACTTGAGCTTCAGGAAGTGGGTATGTACCTTCTTGTTCAACAGGGTTTTGAGTTGCCATTACTAAAAATGGTTTGTCTAAATCAAAAGATTCCCCTCCAATAGTTACTTGACGTTCTTGCATCGCTTCAAGTAATGCAGATTGAACTTTAGCCGGTGCACGATTAATTTCGTCAGCAAGAACAAAATTTGCAAATATTGGTCCTTTTTTGATTGAGAATTTTTCGTTTTTTGGGCTATAAATTTGTGTACCAATTATATCAGCAGGAAGTAAATCTGGTGTAAATTGAAGACGACTAAATTTCGCATCTATTGTTTTAGCGAGTGTTGAAATAGCAAGTGTTTTTGCTAATCCAGGTACTCCTTCAAGTAATACATGGCCGTTTGAAAGTAGCGCAACAAGCAGACGTTCACTCATTTTTTTCTGACCAACAATTACTTTATTCATTTCTAAAAGTAAGATGTCTACAATTGCACTTTCTTTATTTATCTTCTCATTGATTTCTTTAATATCGTCTTGTAAAAATTCAGTCATTTTGTTTATTTTAGGAATGCAAATTTATATTTTGTTTGTTAAATTACAATATTCAACGATTAATTTTTTTCTGTAGTATATTGTTAATACATTTTCTATTTTTGCATGATAATAAATTATGCGTTTTTTCATTAAATTTTCATATGATGGCACTAATTATCATGGCTGGCAAATACAGCCGAACGCAAACAGTGTGCAAGAAGAGATTAATATAGCGCTAAGTACAATTTTAAACACCAATATTAAAGTTGTTGGAGCAGGAAGAACAGATGCTGGAGTTCACGCAGATCAAATGTACGCCCACTTTGATTTTGATGCTGAAATTAGATTCTTAGAACTAACAAATAGACTTAATAGTTTCCTTTCTGACAACATTGCAGTTAATGAAATATTTAGAGTTTGTGATAAGGCGAACTCAAGATTTGATGCTCTCTCTAGAACATATAGATATAAGATTATTAAGTCAAAGAACCCATTTCATAGGCATGCGTATTTATTTAAGAAAGATTTGAATTTAGATATGATGAATTCAGCCTGTTTATTTCTGCTTGGAAAGAAAGATTTCACCTCTTTTTCAAAAGTAAAAACTCAAACCTACACGAATTATTGTACAGTAACAGATGCAATGTGGGAAGAAATAAATGATGAGATAATTTTCACAATTAAAGCTGATCGTTTTCTTAGGAACATGGTAAGAGCTATAGTTGGCACATTAATTGAAGTTGGTATTGGGAAAATAAACCCAGATAATATAGATGAGATAATAGATGCAAAAGATAGATGTAGATCTGGTGTTTCTGTTCCGGCTCATGCACTTTCTTTGATTAAAGTGACTTATCCAGAAAATATAAAAATCAATTAAACTTCATGAGTCAAAATAAAACTAAGACTGGTAATGTAATTGACTTTGAACTTTTAAAAAGAGTCTTAGAATTTTCGAAGCCATATAAAAAACAGTTTGTTTTGGCAGGTATTTCAGCTATTCTGCTTTCAATATTGGGTCCTGCTCGTCCTATGATTATTAACTATGCGATTGATAACTTTATTATAGTTCCAGATAAGCAGGGACTAATCAATATTACCATTTTGTTAGTTTGCATTTTAATGATGGAGGGAATTGTTCAGTTCTTTTATATTTTTATGTCAACCTGGCTTGGTCAGCATGTGATTCAAGATTTAAGAAGTAAAATTTTCAAACATATATTATCACTTAGAATGAAATTCTTTGATAATACTCCTATTGGAACATTAGTTACAAGAACTATCTCCGACATTGAAACTATAGCAGATATTTTTTCTCAAGGTCTATTAGTTATTATTGCAGAATTATTAAAATTAGCTGTTGTTATCTCATTAATGTTTTATACTGATTGGAGGCTAACATTAATTGCTTTGTTAATTGTTCCAGTTTTATTATTTGCAACATCATGGTTTAAGAGGAATATAAAAAAATCTTTTCAAGATGTTAGGAGTCAAATTTCTAATCTAAATACTTTTGTCCAAGAACATATTGTTGGAATGAATATTATTCAAATTTTTAATAGAGAGGATGCAGAGTATGAAAAATTCGTTGAAATAAATAAAAAGCACAGAGATGCTAACGTTAGAGGTATCTTTTATTATGCTGTTTTTTTTCCAGTAGTTGAGGTTCTTTCTGCAGTATCAATAGGATTAATTGTTTGGTATGGTGGTCAAGGAATTTTAGAGGGCAAAGATATTACTATAGGTGAATTAGTTGCTTTCATTCTTTTTATCTACATGATGTTTAGTCCAATAAGACAATTAGCTGATAGATTTAATATTTTACAAATGGGTATAGTTGGAGCAGAACGAGTATTTAATATACTCGATACAGATGAAAAGATAGAGGATAGTGGTAATGATAAAATTGACATAGAGGATTGTTCAATTACTTATAAAAATGTTAATCTATCATACAACAATAAGGAATGGATTCTCAAGAATTTAAATTTTGATATTGAATCTGGAAAAATGTTAGCTTTAACAGGTAGAACTGGAGCAGGAAAAACATCAATTGTTAATGTTTTAAATAGGTTTTATGAAATTAATTCTGGAAGTATTACTGTTGGTAAAAAAGATATTAATGAAATTTCAATTGCTAATTTAAGAGAAAATATAGCACTGGTTCAACAAGAGGTTTTTCTATTTTCAGATACTCTTTATAACAACATAACACTTTTTGAAAATAATATTTCTAAAGAAGATGTTATGATGGCTGCAAAAGAAATAGGTATAGATGCTTTTATTAGTTCACTCCCAAATGGTTTAGATTATATTGTTGCGGAAAGAGGCGTTTCACTTTCTGCGGGTCAAAGACAGTTAATTGCATTTCTTAGAGTATATGTTCGTAATCCAAAAATTCTAATATTAGATGAAGCAACAGCATCCATTGATAGTGAAACAGAAAGTCTGTTGCAATCTGCATTGATGAAGATATCAAATAATAGAACCACTATTGTGATTGCTCATAGGCTTTCAACTGTTGTGAATTCAGATAAAATACTTTATCTTGAAAATGGTAGCGTGCTTGAATCAGGGTCACATCAGGATTTATTAGATGTTAATGGATTATATGCAAAAGCTTTTAATTCTCAAGTAGAGAAAAAACTCTAGTTTTAATCAGATGGATTAAATTTAAGCATCTTTATTTTTTTTTGTATTTTTGTATGAATATGAAAAAATATCTTTTTTTACCATTTTTGTTATTTTCATTAAATGTTTCACCTCAAATTGTAATTGACAATAATCCCCCTTATGATGTCCCATCTTTTTTAGTTGATAATGTTCTTCTTGGGGGCGGTGTTGTGGCTTTAAATCATACCTACCAGGGAGAGCCCTCTCAAATTGGTTGGTTTAATGCAGTAAATACTAATTTAGGAATTGACAGTGGTATTGTTATGTGTTCTGGTGATATTTATGCTCTCGACCCTATAAATGGAGGAGGCTTTCCTTTGATTCCAAATACAGTTGTTGACCCTGATTTACTTGCTGTTGCAAATTCTGTTCCAGGATTAATCGGTCAGTCCTTTTCTGTTAGTTCTGTAAATGATATTGCTATTTTGGAATTTGATTTTATTCCTACATCTGATTCTATGGAATTCAATTATGCATTTGGTTCTCAAGAATATTTTGCATATGAAAATACTCAATACAATGATGTTTTTGGATTCTTTTTGTCTGGACCTGGAATAGCAGGACCATGGGCAAATGGTGCGATTAACCTTGCTGTAGTTCCAAATACCAATCCTCCTTTGCCAATTACAATCTCATCAATAAATAGTGTTACTCCAATAAATCAGCAGTATTTTGTAAACAATCAAAATGGACTGAATATTATAGCTGATGCAGATGGTTTTACAACTAAATTAACAGCCCAAGCTCTTGTTCAATGTGGAGAAACTTATCATATCAAACTAGCTATTGCAGATGGTTCAGATTCAGGTTTAAGTTCTTATGTTTGGTTAGAAGCTGGAAGTTTCTTTTCCCCACCTTTGGTTGTTTTGAATGATTTAAGTATTGACTCTAATGTAATGCAGATTCCTTGTAATTCGACAATTGAATTAACAGCAAATGGCGGGCCATCAGCAACTTATCAATGGCTTGATTCTACATCCACAGTATTTAGTACAAATCAATCTGTCACTGTAGGTCCAGGAGAGTATCTAGTTTCAGCTGATATCGCTGGTTGCGCAACATTATCTGAACCTTTAATTGTCATTTCTGATCCTGCTCCATCTGTAGATCTTGGTTCTGACATTACAATTCCATGTAATTCTGATGTGCAGATTGATCCAGTAATATCTGGTGGAACAACCCCATATTCATACTTATGGACTAATGGTAGTTCTAATGCAATAAATGTATTAGGTGATGGAATATATGGAATTACGGTTACTGATGATTTAGGCTGTATTGGAACAGATTCAATTGAAATTTTATATGACCCTCCACCAGTTTTAGATTTAGGTTCAGATTATAATATTCCATGTAATACTTTAACTTCTCTTTTGCCTACAATAACAGGAGGAACCAGTCCATTTACTTTTTTTTGGAATGACGGCTCCAGTGATTCAATTATTGATGTTAATGAAGGTACTTATACTCTTAATATAGTAGATTTTTATGGATGTTCTGATTCTGATGAAATTAACATTACAGAGGATTCTATACCACATGCTACTATTTTTGGTGGTGGCGCGGCTTGTGATGATGGTACTACTGTTGAAGTCAATTTTACTTTTAATGGATTGTTACCTTGGGATTTAACATATTCTAACGGCACATCAACTTTATCAGTTAATGATATAAGTAATCCTAACTTTGTATTATCAACTGTGGTAGCAGGGGAATATAATATCATATTAGCTGATGATATTAATGATTGCAAGGCAGATACATCCATTATTGGAAACCCAGAAGTGATTATTAACCCTTTGCCAATTGCTGTTATAAGTCCTCCGGTTGTTATTATTTATGATGGCGAACAAGTAGAATTATCCGTTGGTGATTATCAAAGTTATCAGTGGTTTGATTCTGATGATTTGTTAATTGACACATTGTCCACATTATTTGTTGTTGATTCTGGAAGTTATCAAGTTTGGATTATGGATGAGAATGGTTGCACAGATTTTTCTGATTTGTTGAATGTTGAAATGGCTCCATTAACTCAGTTGTTTATTCCTTCCGCTTTTACTCCTAATGATGATGAACACAATGAATTATTTGTTATAAATGG
>ENA-ORDA01003555-ORDA01003555.1-marine-metagenome-genome-assembly--contig:-NODE-3555-length-10813-cov-3.086624_pt1 | contig 10813 bp, 14 predicted proteins | sample MGYA00237778_ERZ508506 | MGnify/ENA primary metagenome ERZ508506 (study PRJEB26177, sample SAMN06267891) | marine metagenome | isolation source: Monterey Bay, California, USA | place: Pacific...
TATTTTTTATTGTAGTAACGCCGCTGCCGCTTGTTACTGCGCTAGCAAAGCTAGAAGTTATTTCAGCCCGCGCATAACTTGTTCCTGAGTTTTCCGTAGAAGTTAGCCCTGCACCAGTTGGAAACGCCGAAGCTGAAATCCCTAAATACAATCGGTGATCATCAAAATTAGAAGCTGTATCGGTAGCAAATAAAAACTGAAATTGGGAAGCACTTGACGTATTAAATTCGGTTGTTAAATCATTATTGTCAAACCCTATTAGATACGCCATTTGCGCGCGCCATTTTCGCCCACCAGTTATATTTGCAGCATTTAAAATTGTAGGGAAGATGATTTCTAAATCACCAGAGCCAATTCTAAACTGACTTCCCGCCGAAACTGTTACCGCCGAAGTAAATGACCCGTGCATGAGCATATTTGCTGTTGAAAGGTTGCTATCAAATATTGCCCAATATTGAATGCTGCCCCAGCCGCTACCGCCAGCTTCCGCAAAATCAATTCCACTGCTGTTTTTAATTTTATCAGCCGTTGCATCGTATCCAGCAATGTTATCAATTGACACTCTAGCATAGTTATCGCCAAAATAGCTTGGCACAGAAGAGTTGTAGCCCGGCTCTTTTGCCGCTGCCGTTATGCCATTATCGCTTTCAGTAAAGGCTGTTGTGCTTATACCAAGATATAAAGCTGAACTACGCGTATATTCACTTTTTATAAAAATGTGATCAAGCAGCTTCGGCTCAAAATAGTCAGATAAAATAGCCATTTGCTACTCCTTACGCTATGGTTAGATCAATGCTGCCAGTGGCAAATTGAATTGAATCACCGGCATTTACTTGCTTTGCTGCGGCCATCGCGCCGTGCCAAAGTAAGTTGCCGCTTGTGGACGCATCAAAAATGCCAATGTGCGTAACATTGCCAAAATTGCCGCCAGAAGCGGTAAACGTAACGGGTGCAGAGTTGCTAGTAGTGCCGCCCGTTCCGCTTGCTGCATCCCACGCTACTGTTTGACGCGAGTAACCGTTGCCAGAGCATTCTGTTCCACCGCCTGAATCGCTGGGAGCTGCGGTAAATAAAGCTAAGTAAACTGAGCTAGGAGCATCAGTTTGCCCGCCAGAGGTTCCACCCCTCATAAGCCAGTTTAAAATAAGATTTTCTGCATAATCTGAAAGTGCGGCCATTTTAAACTCCTATATACTCTGACTGCATTACAAGAGGCCCGCCAAACTTGCTGTTGGCGGTGTCTTGCTTGATTTCTTCGATTGTTCTGCTGAACACTTGATCGAAAGTTGCTGCGCGTTGATCATCCATTAGAAAAACAGAAGCAGCGGCTAGTGAGCCATATAAATACGCGTCACTATGTCGGCTCAAGATAGTGTTCGTCGGCTGAGTATCGGACAGCTCATCCAAATCTTCACGGTAAATCATCTGCACGCCAACAACGGCGTCAGGTATTGGGCGCATCCCAATCGTTGTGCCAATAATGGTGTAATGGCGCGGAGTGCCGCCAGCGTCAGTGCTGTTAAGCCGATAGTAATCAGCGGGCGGTAAATACTCCAAAACGCGGCTGGGCGTTGTGTTTAATTTAACGCTTTCAATTTGCCGCAAATCCGTAGGAAGGCTTATGAACTCAGACCCAGCAACCGTAGACGCATTAACGCGATTAATCTGCGAGCGCGTATCCAACATTCTGCCCATGCGCGCCTCTGCGAGCTGCACAAAGTTTTCTATCTCATCAGCTAAATCATCGCGCGCCAAGAACTTAGCAATCGCGTCCTTGAGCTGAGTGTAAGTTGTAATCGCCATTAGATTAGCCGCCCGCCAGTCGCTTTGAAGTCAGGATTTTCTTCTAGCCATTTCATCCACTCCTTGCGGTTTTGCGCAGGGTGTCCAAATTTTGCTAAAAGCTGAAAATAAATCGGCAGCGGAATGTTCGCTGCTTTCTGAATATGCTTTTGAGTGTTGCCAACCATGTCACCTCTGCGCCACTCGTTAGCTTCTGCGCGCGAAGTGTCTTGAATGCTGGTAACATCCATTTCCGTAACAACGCGATCACCGTCAGCATCACTGTGAAAGTAAGTGCGCTTATTGGCGGCTGCGTCTGTCGAAAGTAATCTTTTCATATATCCCCCAAAGAAAAAGGGGCGGCAAAAGCCACCCCTCTAACTTGATTTTTAGGCAGTTCTTACGAACCGTTAAGACCCGCAATAATCGAATGGGCCTTCGGAGCCTTAACGATTAAAGTGTATTCTGACTGGACGAAAAATTTGGTCGCATCTCCGGTCGGGGCGACATCACCAACCGCCATGTCACGGCCAGACAACGTACCCATGCAAACAAACTCTGGATCAATCAGATATACTTCTGAATTTGGGCAAGCCCGATCCACAGTCACAGAGAGCGTATTGAAATCTGAAAGATATACGCTGGCTGAGCCAATAATGGTTGCTTCTTTTGGAGCAGTCATCGTGATTTGGTTAGTCGCAACTGAACCAGAAGACAGAGCTGAAAAGTTCTGCTTGTTCACTGGTGACATAAGCAACATCGAAGGGTTGCCGCCATCGTTGTACGCTGCAAGCATCGCCGCATCAATTTGCGCCAAAGTCATCGCGCGCGCTGTGCCAGTGAAGTCAGCTAAGTCTGAACCGTCACCAGTTGCCGCCGCCATGTCACTTGGGAATGAACCGTTTGTGATCCATGTTGGCAGTTTTGCACATTTGCGCGGATCTGAAGAAGACTTCGCCTCGTTCTTGTAGAACGATTTGTTTATGTCCTTGCGAAGTTCCAAACCTTTTGAAACCTTGACGAATGCAGTTTCACGATCACGGCCCGCGCGATCTACGGCATCCAAGGTTCCAGATACACTACCGGCTTTGGTAGCAATTTGGTGGATGTTGCCAAGACGAACAAGTGCTTCTGGATCAGTATAGCTGTAATCCGCGCCTTCGTTCTGAGCGTTAGTATCAACCGCCGCTGCCAGCTCTTGAACCAAGAACTCATGGTTAATAGCTTTGGTGGTTTCTTTTTTCATATTCGCGTACAAAGGTACGTCCGAAGGATCAATTCGTGCAATTACGTCGGAGAGCGATTCACGCTGACCAATCGCAGTATCAGTCTTAAAAACAGCCATTTTGGCCTCCTATTTAGATAGCAAATACTCAACAGCCGCATCGCGGCTTCCAGAGCGTTTCAAGTTGTCAAAAGCTTTCTGCTTCCGACTTTCGGAAGGGCTTTTTGCGGGCTTTGGCTGACTTGATTTGACCATCTTCGGGGCTTTGCGAACCTTTTTGACAGCGGCAGGGGCTTGCCCCTTGATCCCGTCATACATCATCGCTTTTCGGATTAGCTGCACTAAGCGGCTGTCCAATCCTAAGTAACCAACTTCTTGTGGGGTAAACCCGCTTGTCTGCGAATATTCTGCAAGCTGCTTGCCCTCGCGGGCCGCAACCTCTGCATCCTTCCACTCTGGAATAAGATCCAAAACCTTCTTCGCCTCTTCTTGGCGCTTCTGTTGCTCTAAGCGTACCTGCTCTTGCTCAACAGCTTGAAGTTTGGTCTGATTGTCGCGCTCAGTTTCGCGCTGGCGCACATAATCCAGAGGGTCACTCTCATACAAGTTATCCCAGTAAGCTTGATCTTTTTGCCCGTTGTTCTGGCCTAAAAAGTCTTTCATTGCCGCAAGCGTGTTTTGATATTCAACACGCGTTTGCTCAAACGACGCTCTCTCCGCATCAAAAGCTTTACGCTCTTCAGCGGCTTTCTGTAGCCGTTTGTCAGCAGTTTTGGTTTTCTGGTAAGAAGCGATCAGCTCTTGCTGACTTACTTCGCTTTCTTCACCGTCAACCTTGACAGCATAAAGCTCCTCGAACTCTTCAGTTTCGAGAACCTCGCCATCATCCTCAGTCTCATCTGCTTCCATCTCCGCTTGGTCACTCTCGACGGCTTCGACTTCTTCATATTCAACTTCAGTCGCCTCTACTTCTTCAGTCGCTTCGGCAGTTTGCTCTTCAACATCTGGGCTTGCCTCTTCAGGGGCCGTATTGACATTTAATAGCATTTCCACAGCATCATGCTGTGATAAAGGGCTGGATTCGCTAGGAGTACCAGACATTCAAATCTCCAAATTTTAAGGGTTGTTATTGCGCACCGTCCAACTGTTGCGCCGCCATTTCGCCTGTCTCTAGGACTGACTGAAAATGACGAACAAACGCATCATGCGCTTGCAACATGTGATAGGCCCGCTCCCGAACATCAGCATCTTGGGGGCCACTATTTGACCACCCTTCGATGTATGATGTACGAATTTCCTCAAGCGCCTCTGCTACCAGAGGGTCGCGCATAATCGCCGCCGCTCTTTCGCCGCGATTACGCTCTACTAATAAATCACTCATGCGCGCGGTAAGTTATCCGAAACTTGCCCGCCAAACGACAACTTTTGCTGGCGAAGCTCTAGCTCTGCTTGCATCTCAAAGCGGCGCAGCTCTAACTCAGCTTGCATCTTCTCGCGCTCCATCTTGAGCTTTTCCATCTCAATCTCGCGCTTTAACGCCAGCTCAGCTTTGGCTTTCTCTGCCGCTGGATCTGGCTTTTGCTGTTGCGCAGATTGCGCCATAGCCTGATCAATTTGCTCACCAGAGCTGAAGAACTGCTCCGTATCTTTAAAGCCAGCCATCTCAGCAATCTTACGCAAAGTGTTCACATACTGCGAAGGCTTCACCACAGGGTTGCTAGGGCCAAGCTGTTGCAAGAGCTGTTCTTGCTTAGAGGCGACTTGCATTAGCATTGCCGCTTTCTCTTCGTCGCGGCCATTGCCCAAACCAGCTTCAACAGTGAGATCAAACCCGTTAGCCCAAGCGCGCGGATCAATCGCCACAAACTCGCCACGAATGCGAACTACGCGCTCACGATCCTGATGCTTTTGCAGCAAGTGCAGCACAACCTCTGCCAACTGGCGGCAACCAGTTTCAGCAAAGACGCGCGCAATCATTTCGACTTTGAGCTGCGCCCCTTGAATAGTCGCGTTGACAGCGCTCGCAGTGGTTGACTGAAGCCGGTCAGGATCAAGCCCAGCGCTTGCTTTGCTAAAGCCAGTACGCTGATCACGCATCTGATCAACATACTCCAACATGTTAAAGCCAGTCTGCCCAATTTGCGGAACTGCAAGCGGCTGTACCATTCCAGGCGCGCGCATTCTAACAACACCGCCTGGGCGGCTCGAAAGCAAGTCTGACATATTAACTTGACCATCGACAGCTCCTACTCTGGCGTTGTTTGTCAGGTATAAATTATCAAGCATTTGACGCATGATTGAGCTTTTGGTGAGCTGAAGATCCATCACCAATTCAGCCACAGAACGCCCAACCATGCGGTGAGGCATCAAGATAGGCGACAAAAGCGCAAACGGTACTTTATCAAACGGCTCGTTCTCTAGCACCTCACGGCCATCACCAAGCGAAACTACGCGCCGAAGCTCAGCAATCCCATCGCCATCATAATCGCAACGAATGTAACTTTCCGTAACTAGAACTTCGCGCATAGATGGATCAGCGCTGTCAGTGTCCTCGCCACTCTCAAGCTCGTTAAAGCGGGCTTGCGTTTCTTGATCTGCGTCTAAATCAGTCGCGCCAGCAAACCCAGAAACAAGCTCTTCGTCATAGCCAAGAGCTACCAACTCGCTAACCGTCATTTGCGTGCGGTGCGCAATGAAATCACAGGTTTCTAAAGATGTAGACCGGCGCGAAAAGATCAGCTCTTCGGGTGGAATATTGTCAACTTTAACGCAACCCGATTTCATCTTGCGTTTAATCTCAACGCTAAATGTCTCTAACTCGCCTTGCGCAGAAACCTCTTGCGAAACCAACTCAACGTTAGGATCAGCCAACAACAAGGTTAGCTCTTCAGCCGTTAAGTCCTCATACTCGTCAGTCGTAACCGTTTCGTCTTCTTGATAATACGCTTTGACAGCGCCAACCTTAAACAGCAACGCATCCTTGAACCAAGCGTTCATAATCGGAAACAAGTTGTTGTCCTGATGCAGCGAAAAGTTCACCAAGTCTGTCGCTTGCTCAGCGGCTTTTACATCCTCTGGCCCGCGTGGCTCAAATTTGCAGAACTCTTTGCTCGACGCAAAAATTTTCATCAGCGTGGGCAGCATGTAGTTAATAGTGTCGCTGACCTCAGAGCAAACGACTTGCGAGCGGTTCTCTACCTCATTGCCAAAAGGCTCAGACAAATAATAACGCATGGCATCCATGCGCTCAGAACTAAACTCACTGTCTGAGTAATTTACCGCTGACTCAATCTCGCCCTGCAAAATGCGGCGAAACTGTAGCTCATCCATATCTGCCATTACTTTTTCCGCTTTTTAGCTGTCTTAGCCGCGCGCTTAAAAGCAGCGTCAGTCGGCGCGCCCTTCGCACCTTTTTTACGCATGGGCTTACCAGCTTTGCGCTTAGCGTGAATGTTCGCGTACAAACCCTTAGCCATTACGCGTACTTCCCTTGATAGCTAGACTTCTTCTTGGCTGGCTTTTTCTTCACAACCTTTTTAGCTTTAGGCTTCTCAGCTTCGGGCTTCTTGCGGGGCTTCATGTAAACCATGTGCATCATTTTCTCCTAGATTTAGCGCCCGCGCACTTCCACTTGGCGCGCGATAAACGCAAAGGACTGTTAGGGTTCTTCGCAGCTTTAGGGTGCTTCTTCATCTGGCCCTGAGAGCGCGCGCAATAGCTATCACCGCGCTTCGTCGAGGGCGCTATGGTGTAACCCTTCGCACCATATCTAACTGTCGTTTTGCGGCCAGTTTTAGGATTTTTAACTGTCTTGCTATACTTCTTGCCGGTAGCCATTACACAATCCAACTGCTTTCGCCGTAGTCCAACTCACCAGTAAAAGCGAAGTGATTAACACTGCCAGAAGCCTTCAAGCCTTGGCTGGCGAAAGTTAAAACCAAGGCGTCACTTAAATCTGGCGAGCGCTGACCTCGCTTCTTCATTTCATCCTTACTCTCAGCCTTGAACTTGCCGCTGCTCAAGATTTTAAACTGAACGCCAGCTAGCTCACTCACCAGCTCTTCGTGATCTGGCATCTTGCAATCACGCTGCTCAAACCATTCGCGGCAACGAAACCAAAGCTCGTCACGCAAGCGCTGATAACGCCCGCCCAAAGCTGGACTTTCGGCAACGTTAATGCCGCGAGCCGGTAACTCTAACTCTTGCAAGCGAGAACAAACGCCAGCGCCAATCCCGATTACGTCAACGGCAATCTCACTAGGGCGATCCATATACGGCGTGGCTTCCCACTCGTTGAGAACTATGCCAACCGTTTCCATCAAGTCTTTGCCCTGCCAGTGCTTCACAGGCTCCGTCAGAACGTTGCCCTGCCTCTTCGCCAAAGCACACCTGTCGCTACCATAAGCGGCAACATCCAAGCCCCAAACAGGGCTGACATTCATCGGCTCAACGTTGCGCGAAATTGCAGCTTCGATCAAATGACGCGGGATTAAGCTGGAGTCTGAGTTCTCAGGGAAATCACCCAGCACGCGGATGGCAAAAATCGCTGACTGAGGCCCGTATTGCTCTGCCATATCGTCAATAAATTCTTGCGAAACGTAGTCGGCATCCTCGCAACTAATCCGCATATTCTGCCAACGATGCGCGCTCTTGTGAAAGCTGTCATAGAAGTAACCAGAATTTCGCGTGGGGTTGCCAACCATCAAAATCTTAGAGCCAGCCGTAGATAACGCACCCTGCGCTACCTCGAACACAATGTCATCAATGCCAGAGGCTTCATCAACTATGAAGAGTAGGCGCTCATGGTGAAAGCCCTGCAACGCCTCTGGGCGATCACGACTTGACACGCGGGCGTGCGCCGAGCTGTCGATGCCTTTAAGCGTTATCTTGTCGCTGGTGATCTCAAGCTCATTGCGCAAGCCCTTGGGCATCATGCCAGCCCATTTCTTGATCTCAGCCCACAGAACTTGGTTAAGCTGGTTGGCGCTGTTGGCAGTGCAGATCACACGACAAGGACGCGTTATGAGATACCACAAGACTACCCAGCTCAAGAGGGCGCTCTTACCTACGCCGTGACCAGAACGGCAGCTTACGCGGGCATTGTCGCGTACATTTTCGAGAGCTTCGCGCTGCCATTTTTGCGGCTCCGCGCTCAAGACACTCTGCACAAAGAGAACAGGGTCGTCATGGAGCTTGAGCAGTAAGTCGGCAGTAGCGTTAGCGTTCTGTTGCTTGGTAGCGGGCATATAATCTCACAAAAAAGCCCGCCAAGGCGAAGGGATACCGTGGCGGGCAAGTCAACAGGGAGGAGAACATGCGCCTAAACCAACAGAAAACGCCATTCTATACTGTATGTATTCTTTAGGGTTACCTTGGTCAATCGAAATTATTCATAATTTAGTCAGGTTCACTGAGGCGGGAATAAAGTGAGCAGGGGGGGGTAGCTGGGGTGAGCGTAAGGGAGCGGAGGTTTGAACGGGTATGTATACATATAATAGCCGCCCCGCCCGCGCGCGCACAGGGGGGGGTTGATTTAGAATAATTCTACTCTCTTTTAGGTTGCTGTCGTGCTGCTTGCTCTTTCATTAACTCAACTTTGCTTTTGCGGCCGCGTCTGCTCCTGATTTCGCGCGCTGGCTCTGGCTCTGGCGCTGGCTTGCGCTTTGGCTCTGGCTTAGGCGATAGCCTGATTTTTGCAGCAACTTTGCGCGCTTGTTGAATCTCTGGCTCTGGCTGGCTGGCGGTTTCCTCAATGATTACAGCATCATCAACGTGATCGAGCGCAACTTCTGTAGTCTGCTCAATAGGGACTGCAACCATTTCACGCTTGTTTTCGCCAATTCTTTGCGCGACTGCGGCCAGCGCTAACGATAGCTCAGAGCCAGCGCTAACGTTCACTTCAGCCGGTAAGAAGCGCGCCAGCTTTTGCAGCGATCCAGCCGCGTCATCCTCGATTTGATCGGCCAGCAATTTGTGCAATGGGCGATTCTTTCGCTCGAGCACATCAAACGCGCGGTGTAGCTCAAAGCGCAGCTTGCCTATGACGCGCGTGCCATCGCTCTGCCTATTGTCAGCCATAAGATCAAAAACTCCTGTTTTCTTTGCTCTTTATATATACGCGAAAATATTTAACTAAAAAATGAATAAATAGTTATTGCCTTTCGTGTTTTCCTCTGTCTATTATTCAATTGTGAATAACGATAACTAGAATCAGACTTAGGAGAAAATCAGATGACAAACCGCATAACCAAAAAAACACTGTTAGCCCGCATTGAAGTTTTAAACAGAACTTTCGGATATCCGCTTTATCCGTACACGCGCTCAGATAGCGGCGGCTTTGTTACTAACGCCAACACTTACAAGCTTGATTGCGCTTACGGCGGCTACCGGCTGGCCCAAAACTGCAACGGCGGCGGCGAGCGCGATATCACGCCGCGCGGCTCAGCCCGCGAAACCTACGACAGCATAAACGCCTTTATCTATGGCGCGGAAGCCATGTTGCACCGCGTGCAAGGCAACAAGCTGGCTTGACGCATCGCGGGCCAGCGCAGCGCGCGCTGGCTAGCCGTGCGCCAATACCGGCTACGAAACCAACAGGAGAAAATCAGATGACTAAAGCAAATGAAACCATCAACGCCATCGCAAAAACTGTAATTGATATGATGCAAGAGCATGGTACAGATTGGGCCAAGCCTTGGAAAGATGCCGTCGCCGTCGCGGGCCAGCCTGTCAGCGCTAAAAAGCGCGCTTACACCGGCATCAATCGCTTTAACCTTGGCTTGACCATTGCGCTTGCCGGTTACACTTCGCCGGTGTTTGCTACGTTCAAGCAGTGGAAAAGCTTGGGCGCTACCGTTAAGAAGGGCAGCAAAGGCCACGCCGTTCTTTTTTACAAAACCATTAGAGTAAAGGACAAGCTAACAGGCGAAGAAAAGCCCATGCCTTGCGCGCGTAGCTACACAGTTTTCAATGCGGATCAAGTCGAAGGCTGGGCCGGTAACTGGCTAGCGGATGACGCGCCAGAAGCGCCAGAGCAAGCATGGCACGATCACTTAAGCGCAGACGAATTTATCGCGCGCATTCCTGCCACGATTGTCACTGATAATCAAAACGCCGCATTTTATCGCAAATCAACTGACAGCATCCACATGCCAGCGCGTGCGCAATTTGTGGACGCCTCTGGATACTATGGCACATTGTTCCATGAGCTAGGCCACTGGTCAGGCCACGAAAGCCGCGAAGATCGCAAGTTCGGCACGCGCTTTGGTGATGATCGCTACGCCTTCGAAGAGCTAGTCGCAGAGCTGTCAGCCGCCATGCTGTCAGGCCTAACCGGCGTTGATACTACGCCGCGCGAAGATCACGCAAAATATCTTAATGGCTGGATAAGCTGCCTTAAAGATGACGCCAAGGCAATTCAGAAAGCCGCCAGCCTCGCAGAGAAAGCCGCGCAATGCATCATCAGCGCAGCCGAGGCTAACCCTACCACACAAGCCGCTTGACGCATCGCGGGCCAGCGCAGCGCGCGCTGGCTAGCCGTGCGCCAATACCGGCCACGAAACCAACAAATCAGGAGTGAGAAAAATGGGCTTAGATATGTATTTGAAAGGTGATCGCTTTGAAACCAGCCAGCAAAGAAAGCAACATCCCGACGGCTTCCCGATTGAGCGCACAGTTTTAGATTTGGGCTACTGGCGCAAATTTGCGCCGCTACATCATTACATCGTCAACACTTTCGCAGACGGCGTTGACGAATGCCAGCCAATAGAACTCAGCTTCGACGATTTGCACAAAATTGCAAAAGCT
>ENA-ORDA01003556-ORDA01003556.1-marine-metagenome-genome-assembly--contig:-NODE-3556-length-10811-cov-14.740824_pt1 | contig 10811 bp, 4 predicted proteins | sample MGYA00237778_ERZ508506 | MGnify/ENA primary metagenome ERZ508506 (study PRJEB26177, sample SAMN06267891) | marine metagenome | isolation source: Monterey Bay, California, USA | place: Pacific...
TCTTCAACTTTAGAATTTTCTAATAAATCAGTAGTAGATTGAACTTCCTCGTTATACCATTGGTTTCTGACTTCGTGAGTCCACTTATCAGGATCTATGGCTCCTGTGTAATCAAAATCATCAGACCAAACTAAGTTAGTAAATTGATCTTTAGAAGGAATATCAGAAACTGTTTCACTAGTCAGCCATAAGTACCATGCAATGTCACTGTCATCAACAGTTCTAATCAAAATATTATTTTCATCTGAACATGCAATGGTGTAATTTTGCTGGCCAACATAAAAACCAAGAAAACCTTTTGCACCTAATTCAATTTTATCCAAATCATCTTCCTTTTTTACAGAAAAGGTAGTCTCATAATTATCTAAAGGATAATTTTCTATATCTCCGTCGCTATTGGTTGTAGAAGAAGTTGTTCCAAAATCAGAATTTAAATGAACTCCTTTTCCAAAAACTGTATTATTAGTTTTATGTTGAAAAGTACCATTTACATTGAAAGTAAATTCATCATCGTAGAATCCAGAATTTGATTTTGAAAATGAATATGCTTCCCAAAATGTTGGATACTGTTTGTCCTGAGCTCCATTAGAAAAATGAGCATCTTGAGCAGCGTTAATTTGCCATGTTTTTGAAGAGTCGCCTGCTAATAATTCTAAAATAGTTGGTTCTGCAAACGGTTTAACATAAACAGTAATAGTTTTGTCAAAACTTATAGAATGATTTGTGGAGGAATATGCAAATACTTTAACGTTATAAGATTTAGTGCCTACATCAGTGTATGTAAACTCAACAGGACCACTCGAATTCGTTGAGTCACCTGTTCCAAATCTGTAACTGAAGGATACAGCATTAGTGGCTGATGCAGAAAATTTAACAAGTCCTGTTCCATCGCCGTTTGGGTTATCAGAATCTGTACCTTCAATAGAAATACTTACACTTAAGTTTGTAGGAATTATTTCACTTGGTGGATCAACTGGTCCAACTCCTCCTCCATCATCTTCGGCTCCAGACGAACAACTTAAAAATAATAGTACAACAAAAGAAAGAATCTTAAAAAAAAGTCTGCTAAGCATATTTAAAAATAAATTAAAAAAAAACCTGAACAAAACGAATTATTCAGGTTTTTTTAGATTAAAACAAAATTATTCTTTATTAGTGATTGTCCAAAACCAAGCATTGTTTTCGTAAGCGTATATGCTTTTAAGTTTCATTTCATTACCTACTGATCTATCTAAGATTTCATAAGCATGAGCTTGATGATAAAAACCTATAAATCCTAGTCCACTTAAATTAATAGTTTCTTTACCTCCAGGGGCAGTAATATACCAAGTACCTGAAAGATTGTCAACATCATCTTGAGTTACAGGAAAGTTTTCGACATCATTATTTCCATCAGGAGATTGATCTCTTAGTCCACCGAAATCTGTTTCAAGAGCATAACCCTTTCCAAAAATTTCAAAGTCAGCACCTACATTAAAGGTAAAAGTTCCATCAGCATTAAATGTATAAGTATCGTCTTTCATGCCTGTTGTAGATTTATCACCTGGTCCAGCAGTCCACCAATCACCAGTGGTGCCATCAGTTGGGCCTACACCCATATGACCACCATCAGGAATTGGAACTCTCCATGTGCCTTCAGTTAACTTTGCAATTAAATCAGCAGGCGGCTCGTATGTAGCTAATACTTCTACATTAGTAGCAACATCAGATGTTGATCCACCGGCTCCAATAGCTACAGCACTTACTGTGTATGTGTGTAATCCTATTGTACTGAATGCATAAGTAGCTTTTCCAGAGGGAACCATTCTTTCAACTCCGTTGTGAACAAATTTCCAAGTTATAACATCTGATCCAACAGCGTTAAAATGAACAACACCTGTTCCATCTCCGTTAGGATTATCAGCATCAGCACCAACTATTTCGGCAGTAATACTTACTCCACTTGGCGCATTAATTGTTCCAAGTTTATATTCCTCTTTTTCACAACCTACAAAAGTAAAAGCTGCAAGAACAAGGACTAATTTTAATGTTTTATTTATTTTATTCATAATAATTATTATTTAACAAGTTTATAATTCCACCAAACTCCGGCACCAGCTTCAACGTTGACTTTGATTGTATTGTCGTCAACGAAAGTTACGTTGTAAGTTACGTTTTCTGGAACTTCAACATTTGGTAATTCTCCAGCGTTGACAGCTTTTGGTAAACCAATGTATGCACCTTTACCGTAAACAGTAATTTTTCCTAAAACATCGTCGTAAACATAAATACTATTAACAGATCCATCATGTGGAGCAATAGGTGCACCAGCGCCTTCAGCACCACCACCGTTTTGCCATCCTTCAACCCAAGTTTCAGAACCTAAAATATTTTTAAATGATCCGGCAGAACCAATAACGTATTCATCATCGAAATAAACTGCTCTAGCAGTTAAACCAGCGTCATCAATTGACCACCATTCAACACTTCCTGCAGAGGGACCAACTCCGAGTGAGCCAGCTTCTAATGCCATTGTCCAAGTACCAGATATTTTCTGTGTGGCTCTTACAAGTTTGTAGGTCCACCAAACTCCAGAACCAGCTTCAACAGAAACAGTCATAGAATCAGCATCAGTAAATGAAACATTATATGTTATTTGACCAGGGACAGCTACATTTGGAAGTTCTCCTGCATTATTTGCTTTAGGTAATCCAATATAAGCTCCTTCGCCAATAACAGTAATTTTACTGGCAATAGGGTCAAAACTAAATGCATTTATTTTAGATCCATCGTATGGAGCAACAGGTGCGCCAGCTCCTTCATCACCACCACTTTGCCATCCTTCAACCCAAGTTTGTCCACCTAGAATATTTGCAAAAGAACCATCTTTCATAAATGAATATGAATCGTCGACATAAACTGCTCTAGCAGTTACTCCAGCAGCATCAAGATTCCACCAGCTTATATCTCCAGGAGATGGTCCAACACCAAGTGAACCAGCTTCAGACGAAAGTTTCCAAACACCCATTAATTGAGTTGGAGAAACAGTTTTTCTTTCAATCTCAAACGTCCACCAAACTCCGCCACCGGCTTCGATTGTTACAGTCGCTGAATTTTTGTCATCTGATAAAGCAACGTTGTATGCAACTGAATTAGGAATTGCTACATTGGGAAGTTCACCAGCATTAACAGCTTTTGGAAGACCTATATATGCTCCTTTACCGTTAATAGTCACAGTGTTAGTAGTTTGATTGTGAATATAAGTTGCATTTGCAGAACCATCATGTGGAGCAACAGGAGCACCAGCGCCTTCAGCACCACCACCATTTTGCCATCCTTCAACCCATGTTTGATCTTGCATTACATTTTGAAAAGAACCGTCGGAATTAAAAATGTATTCGTCATCAAAAAATACTGCTCTGTCGGTAACACCAGCGGCATCAATTGACCACCATTCACCACTACCTGCAGAAGGGCCTACTTTTAGAGAACCAGCTTCAGATTTTACTTTCCATTTACCAGCTAAAGGAGATGGTTCAGATGGATTTTTATAGAAATATAGATTGTCAATAAAAATTGTTCCAAAACCATCAGGATTCCATGGAGATCCTACAAATTTAAATTGGTGAATATCTGACATTGATAAACCTTGATCAGTAAAAGCAGAAACAGGAATATCAATAGTTGTCCATTCGTCTTTAGTTAACTCTTTTACAACAGATTTTTCGCCAGTAGATACACTTATTGGAAAAATTTCTAAAGCAGCTAAGTCAGCTGTCCAGACTTCCATATGTAAATATTGCATATTAGATACATTTTGCGCAGAAGCAAGCTGAACACCTTGATAATTTAATTTAGAATATTGTATCATTTTATCTCCGTTAAAGTCAAACTCAGCATATTGAGTTGTTTGACCCCAACCAGGATTATAATCTGTACCTGTTAAATCATCATAAACTGAACTGAAGACAGACACAACATCGGTAATCTTTCTAGATGGAGGAGTGTCAGCTGAAACTACTGGCTGCATGATAGCAGTTACTTCAAAATCTTGACTTGAACTTGTAGTTTCAATAGCACCACCTTTAGCGGTAACTGTAATTGTATAAGTTCCAGCTTCGTCATATATATATGTAGCTGTATCTCCAATATTAGCACTTACGGCTTCAACACCGTCAACACCAACGTTAACATCAAACGTAGTTGCAAAATCAGCTGTTGCCACTACATCTATTTGCTTAGAAATAGTTTCACTATTAGTAATTGCTACTACAAGGTTCTGAGGAGCTTTAAATGAAACTACTAAATCAACAGATGCAGCAGTTTTTAAGTTTCCTAATCCAATTGCAGTTATTCCAACTGTATGATTTCCTTCTTTAAAGGTATGTTTTGCATGTTTTCCTGCTGAAATTCCAGTAGCTAATTCACTACCATCACCAAAATCAATGTCAAAACTAACAGCCCCTAAAGCTGTAGGAGTTACAGTCACAAGACCTGTATTATCTTGAGTAATATTAAAAGTTGCACTAACGTCCGATGGAGCTACAATCCCAAAATCAGTTTCTTCGAGAAAGTCCTCTTTACAGCTCACAAATGCTGTAAAAACGAAAAATAATGTAAATAATTTTTTTATTGTTTTCATATTTATATAATGTTATATGTTAGTATCCAGCATTTTGAGTTAATCCTGAAATATCAATTTCCGTTTGTGGAATTGGGAAAACCTCATGTTTTCCAGAAATAAATCCTGAAATTTTAGAAGAAGCTTCACCTGTTCTAACTAAATCAAAAAATCTATGTCCTTCCATTGCAAGTTCAAAATTTCTTTCATCCCAGATTTCTTGAGTTAAAGTTGCCCCAGTTGAGGAAGAAGCTTGAGAACTATTTCCAAATGCTCTAGCTCTAACTTGATTTAAATAATTTTGAGCTTTAGCATCATCAGCACTAGCTTTTCTATTATTAGCTTCGGCAGCCATTAATAAAACGTCTGAATATCTTATAGCTCTATAGTTCATTTCATAGTTTAACTCTCCTTGAGCTGCAGTAGATCCTGCTCTTGGGATATATTTGTGATTAAAATATCCTGTGTGTTCATAACCCTCAGCATATTCCGCACCGGTCGCATCAGACCAAGCTTGAATATCCAAAATTGCTACATCTCTTCTAGAATCTCCGGCAGCGTATGAGTCATATAACTCTTGTGTTGGAACATTAAAACTCCATCCTTGAGAATAAACTGAACCATTATATCCTCTAATTCCGTGGTGAATAATTCCAAAGTTACCTTCAGAACCTTGAGGGAATCCCCAATCCCACCAGTTTGAATTTTTTGAGTACTGAACCTCAAATACTGACTCAGAACCATTTTCTCCTGATCTTAAAAATACATTTTGAAGATCTGGAGCTAAAGAGTAAAGACCAACTAAAGGCTCTAAAATACTAGCAGCTTCATCAAATTTGTCTTGGTGTAGATAAACTTTCCCAAGTAGTGCGTGAGCTGTAAATGCTGTAGCTCTACCATCTAAACTTTTAGCGGCTGGTAATGCAGCGATTGCAGCTTGAAGATCAGCTTCAATTTGAGCATAAACTTCAGATGAAGACGCTCTTGATAAAGTTGCAGAATCACCAGCGGTTAATCTTGACTCAGTGAATAATGGAACACCTCCAAATATTTTAACTAATTCAAAATAATAGTATGCTCTTAAAAAGTGAACTTCACCATATAATTCAGCTTTTCTAGAAAACTCAACTTTGTCTTTGTTTTCAACTAGGTAATTCGCTCTATTTATTCCTTCATACATCCATTTCCATGTAGACTCTAATTGATCATTAACAGGATTATGAATCATGTCGTCGATTTTTTGCAATCCGATAACATCAGTTGCACTTTCTCCGCCACAATAAGAATTTCCAGATGCCATATCTCCAATCATTACAGAGTATATGTTCCATTGTAGAACATCATATGTTCCAACTAAAGCTGCTTCGTAATCAGCTGCTTTTGTAAAATAGTCACCAGCAACGATAGTATATCCTTCTGATGCTTCATAGTCAACATAATCTTCACAAGCTACAAAGCCCACAGAGATAAAGACTAATAAAATAATTTTGTATAATTTATTTTTCATTTGAAATATTTTTAAAATTTAAGTTTAAATCCTAATGTTATTATTCTAGGAGAAGGATAAGTTCCTCTATCAACTCCAGTATCTAATACAGTATTTCCACCGTTAGAAATTTCTGGGTCATATCCAGTGTAATCAGTGAATGTAAAAGCATTTTTTGCACTTGCATACACTCTAACATCAGTAAATGGAGAATCAGCTCCTTGTGGGAAATTGTAACCCAACTGAATATTTTTAATTTTTAAATAACTACCATCTTCAACATATCTATCAGATTGTCTACTATTGTCATTTCCGTCAACAAAACTATATCTTGGTTCAGTGTTACTTGTTCCTGGACCTGTCCATCTGTTTAATACAGACGCAGATTTGTTAGTGTAGTTAAGTCCTCTTTCATAACCTCTGTAGATATCATTTCCTACAGATGCGTAAGTAAATACAGAAAGATCAAAATTAGACACATTTAAATTGAAGTTCCAACCTAAAGTAAAGTCAGGGAATGGATCTCCAATTTTAGTTCTGTCTTCACCATCTATCTTTCCATTTCCATCAACATCAACGAATCTAATATCACCAGGCTGAGCATTTGATTGAGTAGCGTGAGCATCAACTTCTGCTTGAGTTTGGAAAATTCCATCAGTTTTGTAACCCCAGAAAATACCTGGAGACTCACCTTGTCTAAATTGAGTTAAGTTCTTATATGGTATTCCATATCCAGAACCCCAAATGTATTTGTCTCCATTATTAATTTCTTCAACTAAGTTTTCTGCAGTTGTAAAATTAAATGTAGTATTAAAACTTACGTTTTTGGCGATTTCATCACCATATGATAAGCTAATTTCGTAACCTTTAGTTTCTGTTTTACCAATGTTAGCAACTGGATAAGCAGGTATACCTAAGTATAAAGAAAGTGTTGGGCTAAAAAGAAGATCATCAACAGTTTTTATAAAGTAATCTGCTGTAAAACTTAATTTAGAATCAAACATTCTTAAGTCAACTCCAACATTTGTTTGAATTTGATTTTCCCATGATACATCATTATTAGGAATTCCTAGTAATGTAGATCCATTAATAATATTTCCATCAAAAGTATATTTTGGAAAAGTAGAAATAGTTCCGAACTGAGGGCTAGCATTATCATTACCTACAGATCCGTAACTTGCTCTAACTTTTAAGAAGTCAACAACAGAAGAATTAAAAAAGTCTTCGTTTGAAGCTACCCAACCAAGTGAAGCAGATGGGAAAATTGCAAATTTGTTGTTTTTACCAAAGCTTGTAGATCCATCTCTTCTTACAGTAACAGAAGCTAAATATTTTTCGTTAAAATCATATTCAACTCTACCCATTAAAGAAACACTTCTACTAACTCCTTGCCAAGATCCTGTAGTTTGATCTTCAATTCCACCAGAAGCAGAACTTAGGTCAGCATAAGTCCAAGAATTAAATGGAACATCTACGTTACTACCACTTAAACCGTTTGAAGTACTTTTTCCAATAGTAAATCCTGCAAAAACATTAAAGTTATGTGCATTGTCAATTGAGAAGTCATAATTACCAAAAAGTTCATATGTGTAGTTGAACCAGTTTTGTTTTGTTTCAGAAACTCTATTGTGGTCGTCTTCTGTTCTTGGTGTTAAGTCAGCGTTAGCATTAGTTCTGTTGTGACCAACTCCATAATATTGTAATGGCGTAAATCCTTTGGATTGTTGCCAAATACCTGAATAACCTAATCTTGATGTAATTTTAAGATTATCTAATAAATCATATTGTAATTCAACTTTACCTATAATTTTATCAGTTTTATTATCACCATAAGAATTTGCAACTCCAGCAAGAGGATTTATTACTTCTTGAGTAATTGTATTACTCATTCCGTAAACACCATCTTCCATTGGAGAAACTGAGGGATCAAAGTTTAAAGCATTAAATACTTGATTACCTCCGTTACCGTTACCTTGTAAATTAGAGTATTTAGTATTAAATAAAACTTTTAAATCATCAGTTAAATCAGTAACAAAATTTGCAGTTAATGTAGATCTGTCGTAAAAATCTTTATCACCACCAGCAGCTACACCTTCTTGAGCTAAATAACTAGCAGAAAGAAAATAAGTTGTAGTGTCAGAACCTCCTGAAGCAGATAAAGTAGTGTTTGAAATTGGAGCAGAATCATATAACTCAGCTTGCCAATTTGTACCAACACCAAATGCAGAAGGATTTGTAAATAATAAAGAACCTCCAGACGTTACACTTCCTTCATTTAATATAGCAGCATACTGAGCAGCATTTAAGACGTCAATGAAATTTTCAACCTCTTGAACTCCGTATGAAGTATCTAAAGTGAATTGAGTTTCTTGATTCTTTTTACCAGACTTAGTAGTAATTACTATAACTCCATTACCACCTCTAACACCATAAAGAGCTGTTGTAGAAGCGTCTTTAAGCACAGAAATAGATTCTATGTCAGAAGAACTAAGCGCATCCACATCGTAGAGTGAAGAATTAATTCCATCGATAACAACAAGCGGATCAGTACCGGAAAATGAAGTTATACCACGAATTAATATAGACGGCTTTCCTCCTGGATTCGGAGAAGATATAACATTTAAACCTGATTGACCTTGAAGAGCTTCTTCAACTCTAGTAGGTTTTAATCTTTCAACATCCTCACCAGAAACTGTAGTAACAGCTCCAGAAATATTAGATGCTTTTTGCGTGCTGTACCCAACAAGTATAACTTCGTCTAAAGCTTCAACATCCTCATCAAGAGAAACGCTGATGTTAAACGAATTTGCAACTTGTACTTCTTGAGTTACATAGCCTAGATAAGAGAATTGAATGACATCACCAGAAGATACACCAGTCAAACTAAAATTTCCGTCAAAGTCTGAAGTAGTACCAGTCTGCGTACCTTTAATAATTACACTTACACCAGGCAAAGGACCATCAGTTGATGAATCCGATACGGACCCTACTAGGGTAGAGTCTTGCGCTACCATAAAAAGGGATCCAAATAAGATGATTAATGATAATAATTTTGTTTTCATATATGTTTTTTGTTAAGAAAGCTTAAACTTAAATAAAACATATTGTTAAGCAAACATAAATAACCTATACAAATTATGAATTCGACACTAATACATTATTATTATTAACAAATTAGTTAAAACATCACTATTTATAGGTTGAAATTGATAAAATAAAGGATTAAAAAGTATTTAATTGAATTGTAAAACAATACAAATGTATAGGTTTTGTATAGCTAGTATCGTATAAATGTGAAATAATATTATGAAAACTATAAACTAAGTAAATGATCAGTTAAACCTTCATTATGGGTAAGTTGCATCTTTTTTCTGAGTCTATATCTCTTAATTTCTACGCTACTTAAAGAAATATTTAGTAAAGGTGCTATGTCTTTTGATGATAAGTTTAATCTTAAGTATGCGCATAACCTTAGATCATTATTTGTTAATGAAGGATGAGTTGATTTAACTTTTTTGAGAAAATCCTTATCAGCATTATTAAAAGCTTCTTCAAAAAACTTCCAATCGTCCTTATTATTTAAATTCCTATCAATCATTTTAATAACAGAAAATATTTTATCTCCTGATTCAGACTTTTTTAAATCGGATTTGATTTTACTCAAGAATTGATTTTTTTTAATCATACTCATTGTGGAAACCGCAAGTTCTCTGTTTTTACTTTCAATATCATTCTGAAGTTTAATATTTTCAACAGCCATTAAAGCTTGCTTTTTTTCTACTTCAATCAACTCTAGTTTATTTTGATTTGTTCTTATAATTTTTTCTTCTTTTTCTCTGTAATACTTTTCATAAGATCTATTGAAAAGAAAAAATATAATAGCAAAAACTAAAAAATAATTAGCAATCATGAAATTAGAAAAATACCATGGCCTTTCAACTGAAAACGATATTGAATCGATATTAGAAGAATACAAATCTCCAACTCTTGCTCTAACTTTAAACTCATAATCTCCAGGTTTTAAATTATTAAATTCAATAAAAGGAGATTCATTGACTGAAACCCACTCTGAAAGATAACCATCCAACAGATATTCGTAGGTGATTGGTTGGAATTTTTGATAATTTGAAACATTAGTATGAAACCTTAAATTATTAGAATTAGATTCAAGCTGAATATATTCATTTCTATGTATAGCAACAGGGTTTTTATTTAATTCAAATGACTCAACCTTATTAATGTTTATTATGGGAGGTGACAATTTATATTTGTCTAAGTCAAAAGTTATGTATCCATTATTTGTCCCTATTAGATAATTTGATTTATCAATTTTAGAAATATTCTCAAATACAGTCCTTCTTGACTCAAGGGAAGATAAAATTGAATTTACTTTTTTATTCCCTGAGACTAAGTCCTTATAAACATAATGAATATTATTCTCAGAAAAGAGCCACAATTTTCCGCCAAAATCATTTCTTATAATTCCATACAATAAGTCTTTAGATGATAAATTTGAAAGTAATGTGTCTTTTGAAAAATTATTTAAAAGAGAATTATACTTTAGCATTCCTTTATCATAATTATAATAAATATTGTTATCAAATTTAGCGAGACTAGTATTTCCTCCTTTAACTGCAATAGAATCTAATTCATAATCAATAATATTTGTAAAATCTGAATTTACAGAAAGTTTATAAACCCCCTTATAACCGTGACTAACAATGA
>ENA-ORDA01003558-ORDA01003558.1-marine-metagenome-genome-assembly--contig:-NODE-3558-length-10810-cov-3.168266_pt1 | contig 10810 bp, 8 predicted proteins | sample MGYA00237778_ERZ508506 | MGnify/ENA primary metagenome ERZ508506 (study PRJEB26177, sample SAMN06267891) | marine metagenome | isolation source: Monterey Bay, California, USA | place: Pacific...
TTAGACAACCTCGAAGAATTGGTCACAAAACTTAAAGAGGTAGAGAATGTAGATATTCTCTTCGTAGTTACCCATATTGGCATTAGTAAACAATTTGACCTAGCTAACCATCCTGCTTTGGCGCAGGTGGATTACGTTTTAGGCAATGATACTCATGAACGCATTCGCAAGCCGTTGCAAGCAGGGCATGCAAAGGTTACGGAACCTGGCGCATTTGCTTCTTTTGTAGGAAAGATGGTTCTCACCGTTCAAAATGGAGAAATCATTAAGGAGGAATATGACTTAGTAGAAGTTGATCCGAACATATACCCCGCAGATGAGACTGTTGCGCAGGTAATCGAAAATGAATTGGCACCCTACAACGAGGACATCAATGATGTCCTAGGATACACCACTACCCCACTGTACCGATACTTTGTGGTCGAAAACCCAATGGATAACTTTATTACTGATGCAGCATTCTGGAAGAACGATGTAGATATTGCCCTTTCTAACGGATTCCGCTTCTCGCCACCTATAAACCCTGGTGAGGCTGGCGTTGCGCCAATTACTCGAGGTGATATCTGGAATATGCTTCCGGTAAACGAAAAAGTAAAGATTGGTAAAGCCAGTGGTCAACAAATCAAAGATTGGCTCGAAAAAGAACTACACAATGTATTTGCAGAAAAAGCTTCTGAACGTTTTGGCGGTTGGGTAGTACGTTTCTCCGGTATGGAACTCACTTTTAATGCCAGTGCCGCAAAAGGTGAACGCGTACAGGACATTTTAGTTGGTGGAGCACCCATAGAAATGGACAAACTTTATAAAATGTCCGCTTGTCGTCGGGAAGGCGAGCCGCTACACATGCTTTGTAGAATGCCAAATACGGTGGAAACTGTGGTTATGGACTACACTATACATGATCTTATTGAAGAATACCTGGCTCACGTGGATACCATCGCTCCGGTAAGAGATGGCCGCGCAAAAGCTTTGGATTTAGGTGACAACGTACTTTCACAATTACCTGGAACCGATTATCATTTCCACTAAATTTCAAACAATGAAAAAATTACTTCTATCCCTCGTATTAGCAACTGGCTTACTGAGCAGTTGCGCACCACAATCGACAGCAGACAACGTTGAAGAATCTGCCGTTACTCCGCAAAACTATTTCGTATTGAACCGAAACGTTCAACAACTCAAGGCAATTGCAAAAGCTGCAGGTGAATTAGCTGTTGCCGATTCTAGTGCCTTTGGAGAATTCAATGTCATCATCTGCGGTAAGTCTGTTCAAGACATGGTCACACCAGAGGTCATGGATCCATTCATGGAGATTTTAAATGCCAACAATGTCAATGTAATAGCTTGCGGCTTCTCATTAAAGAAGTTCGAAGTAGATCCTGCTGGACTTCCTGAAGGAGTTACCGTCGTTCCAAACGGTATTCAATACGGTTTTGAAAAGCAAAAAGCGGGATACTACAGCATCACACTATAACCTATTCAAGAGATCGATAAACCCCTCTAGCCTTGGCTTTAGAGGGGTTTTCTTTTTTTAGTCCACCGGTCGGCTCCAATTCAGTAAATGGTGGTGTCCTTCATGATGTGAAGGCAATATTCCTTTAAACATCAAGCTGTCTTGTCTGAACACCCAAATAAGACTAGGGTTTTGCTCTTCGATAAAGACGTCACCGTTAGGTAATTCCTCAAACAAACCTTCCGTAAATGAATACACCCCATGTTGAGCGTAAACCTCTTTATTAGGCGTACTGAAGGTCCGGGTAGAAAGATCATAATAACTTATGTGTGATGAAAACGAAGGATATTTTAGCAACTGTGTTTCTTGACCACGACCTCCATCCTCTTTAAATCTTTTTGTCGGAGCATTATTGTTAAAAAATGCAATGGTTTTTCCATCGATAATATCCACATCGTGTTGACTGGTAAACGGACCTTCAATCACACGAATGACGCTATCGTTTGACGGCCTGTAATGAAGCAGAACAGAAGAGGTTCTAAAGCTTAAAAACACGTCACCTGCGAGCATGTATTCGCTGGATTCTAAAACGGGCTGTACATCGTTTAAATGTATAGGATCGTCTACTACTACACTCTTAATGATCAAATGCTCTAAACCTTTGTCCAGAAGCAATTCCGCCATTGAACGTTTAAAGAGTAGTGCTCCTGACTCTGTATCGAGTTGAACGATGTAATTATCTAAGAATTGGTATTTCGCCCCTCCCATCTCGTAAGCCACTCCGTTAGAAGGATGCGAAGATTCTGATAAATCATAAGCGCAAACCCACATAGATTCGCTCAACCCCTTATTCATCGAATGATGGTGGCCAATTTCAGATTGATGCCAAAGCTGCTCGCCCTTATCATTCATACAATAAATACCACCGTGTCCGTTCGTCGCATACACAACACGATCATTAGAGAGCAAAAGTGGATGCATCACACGATGGTGTGGCTTCAATCCGCCTTTGACTTCCCAAGACTTTTCAATGGATTGTGTCCTTAAGTTGCGAACCTCTACCGCTCTATTGCCGGCTTCATTTGTATAGGTAACCAGTACGTTTAGATCGTAATCCAACCTATTTATAGGCTCAAAATCGGGATGTGTAGGTACAAAGGTCCCCGGAAGTTTTTCCACTTCCTCGGCGGCGCGGGTCACTAAATCTGGAAAAGATGTTAGTGTCACTAAGAAATTGCCCCATAAACCCTGAGCTTTCCCTGGGGTTCCATGTGTTCTAACACTCCATCCATAAAACGATAATAGGGCAAGTACAATGATGGCGGAGGTAATAATGTTAAGCAGTTTAGATTTCATGGGATGTTTATTCGTGTAGGCCTCTACTTCATCAAATGTATGGCCTTTCGTTGCAGTATCGGCTGACCCGTAGTGTATAGGTTTGAGGCTTCTAACTCCAAGAAATAGACACCTGCCGCTGCAGGTTTTCCTTCGACTTTTCCATCCCAGAAGATATCGGGACGTTCCGTTTCAAATACCAATTGGCCCCATCGGTTATACACACGCTGAAATAAGCGATCCGCATTTGTCGACTGAATCTCCAATACATCATTTACCATATCTCCATTAGGAGTAAAAAAATTCGGTACCACTACCGTTGGATAAAAAGCAATCTGTTGGCATAGAGAATCCACACATCCGTCCGCAGTGTATAGGTAGGCGCAAATGGTTTGCGGTTCGAATAAAAGCGCCACTGGACTCCATCCATGGGCGGCTTGATTTGGTTGTATACTTGGCTCACTCAATCCACTGCCTCCGTAAGAAATATATAAACTATCAAATCCTTGGGAACCAGGATAAACTTCAAAATGAGCTCCTAATCCAATCACTGCAGATGGGTCCAAAATCACAGTGCCGTTTAAATAATACTTTTCATCCGATGCGATCACCAAACTATCCAATTTTCTGGTATACCCCACACGCATCGAAGGCAAGGCTGCACTATCCGTGCAGCCTTCACTAGAAGAAGTAAGCAAGTACCCACTGAAATTACCCGAATCCAACAAACAATGTGTAAAGGTCGATGAGGTATCTATCGTACCATCACTCAACACCCATTGGTAGCTCAATAACCCCAGGGAATCTAATGCATTGTCCAGGGTAAAGCACAGGCTATCACAAGCAAAAAGCGAGGTAGAATCTATCAGTATTTGTGCATCACTCTTGGGTGCAATCCATACCGTATCGTAGGACTCACAATCGTATTGAAATGAAATATCATCCACACCAAAATCATTACCAGACAGCGCCGCACTTGTGGTCACTAGATTTATGGTTGCGCTTCCGGAGGCCGGGACGGTAAAAGTTCTGGTGGTTTGCGCCCAAATTCCCGTCGAATTTGGGGTGCTAGCGGCATTACCAATATTAGTACCCGAGAGCTTTAGCTGAACTGAACCAGCCGGGGTTACAAAAGTCAGCATCCACCATCGCATGGTCACCTGAACCCCCGGGGGGAAGCTAACAATTTGACGCCACAGTATTTTGTTACCGCCAGTGGAACCATTAACCAACATGTAATTTCCCGTACCCGTTGTATGATCGCCCCAACTACTGAAGTTTGGGTGTACCGCATTTGGGTTAGGCCCAACTGCATAGGTTCCCTCATTCCAAATGGAGGTAGCATTGTAGGTATAAGCCGTTAAAAAGCCCGTATTCCCGCTCGAAAAATTTCCATTGGTTGCCATCTGGGAAAAACTACTTGTACCCTTGACTACCACGTAAGTCGATGTATCCGTGAGAATAATATACGGTGCCGAACATGTGTCGCAACTTAAGGAGGCATCATGAAACCATTCGTATTCATCAGCTCCAGAAGCGTTTAAGAATATAGTATCACCCACACAGGCCGTTAAAGAATCCTGACCTACGGCCACGTTGCACTGGGCGTAAGAGAAAGAAATACATAGCAAAAAAGCTACGCTAATATGGGCTCTTAAGTTCACCTCCTAAATATAAGCATCCGAATCGAATTTTAGTAAACTACTCGAATAGGATTGGTCAATCTTTTAGAATAAAAAACTTCACACAATTATGAATTAATTTTCTTGTTTAGAATGATTCTAGACAATACGTTTGTATAGTTATTTAAATCCATTCTAAATAGTGCACCCCTTACTACTCACCCTACTACTATCTGCACCGGCAGACACTACATTACCGGTCCCTGTTGAGCTCGAAAGTATTACTATAACTGCTCAAACCAGAGCTGCGAACGAACACATCAGCGGAGCTGGGTTAGTACTCAAACAGAAGGCTATCTTGGCTTTTGACCAAACCGATGCAAATACTGTTTTACAGAGCCAGTCTGGAGTATATGGACAGCAGGAAGACGGTTGGGGGCTACGCATGAATATTGGCATTCGAGGAACAGGAACACTTCGTTCGTCTCGCATTACATTGATGGAAGATGGTGTACTCACAGCACCGGCGGCTTACAGCGCACCGGAAGCCTATTATACCCCTGTAATTTGGAAATATTCCAATATTGAAGTTCTAAAAGGTGCTGCTCAAATAGTAACTGGACCCCAGAGTACTGGCGGTGCGCTAAATTTTGTCACCCCGATAGGAGACGAAAAATCAGATGTTCAATTCTCTTTATCCGCAGGTGCTTTTGAACAGATAAGAGGTGCAATTTCAGGAGAAGTACTTCCAACAAAGCATACTCAACTTCTTTTCGGACTTTTTCACCACGAGGCTGCTGGTTTTCACACCATAAAAGACCAAAAATCTGGCGGGTTCGACCTAAACGACGGATACCTAAAACTTATTCATCATTTAGATGATCAAGACATTCATCACCTAGAAATACTGATCGCAGGAACCACTGAACGATCGCAACAAACTTATTTAGGCACTACCCTATCTACAGCGTTACTTTATCCGAATGAACGCTATTTTACTTCTAGCAATGATGCAATGAGCATGGACCGATTGATGACACGACTTGGCTATACCATGAATCTCAAGAATGGTTTTATGAGAGTCGATATCTATCGTCAATACGTGCACCGCAATTGGTATAAATTAGATAAAATTGATGCCGGAAACGGCGCGGTATCTATTGCTTCGATAATGGAACAGCATCTTGATTATCCCGATGAGTTTGCAGCGGCGCTGGGCCAAAATTCAGATTCAGCGTTTGCACTTCTTAAAGCAAACAACAGGTTCTACTTGAGTCAAGGCGCACAAATTCGTGGACAATGGGCGCAACGCTTTGGAAACATTCTACTGAAACACGAAGCCGGCCTGCGGTTCCATTACGATCACGCAGACCGCTTCCAGCATACTGATAATTACCTAATCAGTGAACGTGTCTTCACCATAACACAACCTGGAGCGCCCGGGGCAGCAGGAAATAGGATTGACTATACCACCGCGCAAAGTGCCTATCAAAGAAGTACTGTCTCCATTAACAAACTCAATATTCAAGGCGGGTTTAGAACGGAGCACATTCAAGCCCATAGATTGGATTACGGTACTAATGACCCCCAACGTAGCGGTATAGATTCAAAAGGGCGTGCGAACCATACTGTGATTTTTTTACCGGGCATCAGTTTAAATTATTCTACCAAGAACTGGAACAGCTTTGCCGGTATCCACAAAGGCTTCACACCTGCCGGTTCAAAAGAGGGCGTTTTGCCAGAAGTCAGTTTGAGCAGTGAGGCTGGGATTCAACACCTAAAATTGCCTATAAACCTTACTTTCTTTTACAGCGCATACAACCGTCTGCTGGGTTCTGATGCGGCTAGCGCCGGCGGCAGTGGCTTAGGTGAGTTGTTTAATGGTGGAGCCGCCGAAGTTTACGGTTTCGAAGGACAACTAAGTAAAACATATAAACATCATAATCTACGAGCCACCTTTACTGCGACTCAGGCCTATTTCGTTGAATCTTTTTCCAGTGAATTTGACGGTTGGGGGGAAGTTACGGCTGGCGATTTCATGCCATACATACCCCAGCTGCAGTTTGCGCTTCAGCATCTTTGGGAGAAAAATCGTTGGGGTTTAAGCAGCCAGTTGCAATACCTCAGCGCTCGAAAGTCAGCGGCGGAATTAGACGTTTTTGATTTACCGCAATCGCTCGTAGTTAACGAAGCGGTCAGCTTTGCACTTACTGAGCATGTAACGTTCAAATTATCCATTCAAAATATGACCGACACCAGACACATTGTTGCTGCTCGTCCTGCAGGTTATAGAACCTTTGCGCCCCGCATGGCGCTGCTAAGTATTAATGCGAGTCTCTGACCAGCTTTAAAGTAACGCTTGTTGATGCCTCGAGCACTGCATAAGCGCTGCAATACTTTTCTCTAGTCAGCTTTGCCGCACGCTCTAAAACCGTATCAGGCGCATCTGTATCTACAGTAATAATCATGTCAATTGATGAGAAAATTCGAGGCAATTCTTCGCGACGTTCTGCATAAACCTCAGCATTGTAGTCGTGTATGAGATACTTTCCCTTTTTAAGGATATGGACAACATCTATCGCGCTGCACCCCGCCAATGAAATTAACATTAATTCCATGGGTCGAAAGCCTTGATCATTACCGCCAATCTCCGTAGCAGTGTCGAGCACCATTTCGTGATTGCCAGCGCGGGCTTTAAAGCCAAAGTGTTCGTCAATGCGTTCTAAGGTGATTTTCAAAATTATTTTTGTTTCGTTAAGTCGTACGCCAAACCTAGGCCTGTGACTAATGGATTATAGCTCAAACGTACCTTCCAGCGTTCTGAAAATAAAAAGTCAGCCGTAGCATTCGCACCTAACAAAACCCCGCCTTCCTGACCTTCAATAGGTAATAAGGTCGGATTCTGAAGGTCTGTAACCGCATGATATCCTGAAATAAATCCGCCCTGCAAGGCAAATTGCATCCAGTCAACCGGTCTATAAATAAACTCTGCCCCCCACATGAAGGATAATTGTCGCCAACTGTTGATTGTAATGCTTTGAAGAAATGCTACTTCCAGAGACTTGCTCGAATTCGAACTAAGCCGGTACCGCGTATTGATGAATGGAAGGTGGTGGTTGAATGCATAATACCACGAGGTATCTCTAAAGGTAAAGGCGTATTGGCTTTGACCGTTATAATTGGCCGGATCCGACCAAGTACCCGGTATCAATAACCAATCTTTCTTGGTGATACCCAGATCTTCATGAAAAGCATAGAGGTAGCCTAACTCTCCTCTAAAACGCGGCGACTCCTGCGCTAAACAACTTTTCGGTAGACCGAACAACAGTAAAGACCAACCCAGCAAAAACACATACTTCAATCGCATGTGTTCTAAGTTAGTTCTTTTTAAAGAGTTTAGCGACTTTGGAAGCTTTTACGCGAGGCTTAAGTAAGACCTGCTCTTCAAAATCGGCCATTGGAGTTTCACTTACCGTCTTCTCGAAACCAACCAATGTTACTTTAATATCCTTAGTTGCGGCGTTGATTTGAAACTCTTCAATGATCTCGTTAACATCCGGGTGCATGCGCAACGTTTGAGATGCATCTAGTTCTACACTAGAATTGGGTGGAATAGTATCCAGAGTCTGTTGGATACTCGCCTTATTCAAAAAACTCACAACCTCCGAAAACTCAATCTTTATTGGAGCGCCCGGTTGGTAGTTTCGTATGTCAAATTTGTAAGGCACCTTAAAGTTGTCCCAAAGAATGGAGACGATCGCTACGACTAGACCTAATGCAATACCCATCAATAAATCGGTCAAAACGATGCCTATTACGGTTATTGCAAAGGGAATAAACTCATTGCTCCCTTTCTTCCACATCCCTAAAATCATACTAGGCTTAGCAAGTTTATAGCCTACAACAAGCAGAATTGCGGCCAGTGCGGCTAAGGGTATGAGGTTCAAAATAGCTGGTATAGCAAAGGCTGAAATGAGCAATAGCGCACCGTGTAAAGTAGCAGAGGTCTTCGTCCTTCCTCCACTTTGAATATTCGCTGATGAGCGGACAATTACTTGTGTAATAGGCAATCCTCCAACGAGACCACTTACTATGTTTCCAGCACCCTGTGCCAATAATTCGCGGTTCGTAGGCGTCACTCTTTTGTAGGGATCCAATTTATCTGTAGCCTCCACACACAACAATGTTTCAAGTGATGCTACAACTGCCATTGTTACACCGATGGTGTAAATAGCTGGATTGAGAAAAGCACTAAAATCGGGTGTAGTGAATTGTCCAATAAACCCACTCAATCCTTCCGTTACAGGAATGGAAACCAAATGCTCCCCGGCCAATTCCCATCCTTCTTTTCCATCAAAATATAATTTAAGAAGAATACCTGTGACGACGGCAACTAAAGGGCCTTGGACGATTGTGGTAAACGATAACTTTTTCATAAAAGGCCGTTCCCAAATAATAAGAATCAACAACCCTAATCCTGCAATAAGTGTGGCAGAAGGACTAATGGCCTCCAGCATGTATTTAAACTCTGAAAAAGTGTTGTGACCGTCGTGTTGAACAAACGCAAAATCACCTTCTGGATCCGCATCGTATCCAAACGCATGGGGAATTTGCTTTAAAAATATTATGATACCAATACCACTGAGCATTCCCTTAATGACAGAGGAAGGAAAATAATAACCAATAACCCCCGCTTTTAAAACCCCCAATAGCACCTGTACTATACCTGCTACGATTACTGCCGCTAAGAACGTAGGGTACGCACCAAGCTCCTCGATAGCGCCGTATACAATCACTGCTAATCCAGCTGCTGGACCACTGACCCCTAATGGGCTACCACTGAGGGGCGCGACAATCAAACCACCAATGATTCCAGCTATTAGTCCTGAAAACAACGGCGCTCCAGAAGCTAAGGCAATACCCAAACAGAGTGGAAGAGCGACAAGGAAAACAACTAGAGCACTAGGAGCGTCTTGCTTCAAATTTGAGAATGGATTTTGATTTATCATGGTTCAACGTTTGAATTCAATTTTAGAAACGTGAACATAATAAAACTGCCCAACACTGAACCCTCTTTGAGTATAAAGTGTTTCATTTGTAGCATGCTTAGTTTCAGTTTACATCAGAACTCCCCTGAATTACCTTGGGTCACCTTTGTCCACGGTGCTGGCGGGTCAAGTACGATTTGGTACAAACAGCTCAAAGCATTTTCTTCGAATTTTAATGTCCTTCTGATTGACCTAAGGGGGCATGGCCGCAGCAAGGCTCCTATTTACGAACGTATTAAGAACTATAATTTCTCCACGATCGGTGACGAAGTATTGGAAGTCCTGGACCATTTAAAAATCCAAAGTACGCATTGGATTGGGATATCGTTAGGTACAATCATTATACGTGATATCACCGAACGGCATCCCCAACGTTCTTTGAGTATGATCATGGGCGGGGCGGTAATGAAATTAAATAAGCGTGGTCAAGTATTAATGAGGACTGGAGCTGCTTTTAAAAGCGTTGTTCCTTATATGGTGCTCTACAAGTTCTTCGCTTGGGTTATTATGCCAAAGAAGACCCACAAAGAGGCACGAAATCTATTTGTACGCGAGGCACGCAAGCTATATCAAAGAGAGTTTAAACGTTGGTTTACGCTTATCGCTGAAGTGAATCCGCTTTTAAAATATTTCCGCTTTAACGACAGTGGTAAACGCACACTTTATATAATGGGAGCAGAAGATCATATGTTTTTACCTTCTATTTCGAAACTGGCAAAAGATCATAAAATGTCTGAGTTGTTTGTGGTTCCAAATTGTGGTCATGTCGTGAATGTAGAACAGCCAGAATTATTCAATGAAACGGCCATTGCCTTTTTAAAAGATCAGAAGCTTGTTCCCATTCCTGTTTAGCAATTTGCGATTATAGAATTAATTTCACTTAACCGCACTCGTAAAAGCTTCAACGCCCCCAACAATAGGTAAGCTAAGCGTTGTTGCATTTAAATCAATGGTCAATTCAGTTCCGGGCTGCGGGTGCAGGGTGTATTCTTTATCACTCGAAAAAATCATAAGTCCTATTTGTTGACCTTTTTTTATGATTTGATCGTCTGGCATTAAATCAAAAGTAACCTCGTAAAACTTACCTTCTTTTAAGGGTTTGCTTTTTCGCATGGAGCTGTGGTTTTGTGGATCGGCCCAGCCGCGTGTGATTATGTTATCTGTTATTTTCGTTCTACGGCCTTCTTTCCAAGGCAGAGAAACCAGCCATACTGAAAGATTAGCTGCAGGCTTGCTACTCGATACCATAACGGTAATTTTAGCTGTACCAGATAGGTGAACGTCTTCTCCTAATGTTGGAGTGACATACATTAATCTATGATCCGTTATTTCTGCCTGAGCTAGCGCAGCTC
>ENA-ORDA01003559-ORDA01003559.1-marine-metagenome-genome-assembly--contig:-NODE-3559-length-10809-cov-3.551528_pt1 | contig 10809 bp, 7 predicted proteins | sample MGYA00237778_ERZ508506 | MGnify/ENA primary metagenome ERZ508506 (study PRJEB26177, sample SAMN06267891) | marine metagenome | isolation source: Monterey Bay, California, USA | place: Pacific...
AAGCAGGAATATAGTTGAAACTTTTGCCACCACCTTCTAAAAATAAAGATTTGCCCTCCATATTAATTTCTTCGAGAGTTTCTAGGCAGTCACTTGAAAAGCCAGGGCAAATAACATGGATACTGGCATCTTTTTTTTCTGCTTCTTGCGCTATTACGTCAGTAAAGTAGGGTTTAAGCCACTCAGCTTTCCCAAATCTTGATTGAAAGCAGACTTGATACTCATGGTCCTTGAGTTTTAAAGCTTCGGCAAGAAGCCTTCCTGTTTTATGGCACTCACAGTGATATGGGTCCCCTTGCATTAGCGATTTTTTTGGAACCCCATGAAAACTCATAATTAATTTTTTCGGTTTTTTATTTTTTTTCCAGAAATTTAGAACGGATATTTTTAATGCATTTATATAAGCCGGATTATCATGATAGTGACGTATTGTTCGAATCTCAGGTACGTTGCGCGTCCGTATTAAAATTTTCCATAGTGCATCCATAGCAGATCCTGAAGAAGACGCTGCATATTGCGGGTAGAGTGGAAATAACAAGATTTTTGTACAATTCTTTTTTCGTAATTCATCAAGTGCTGATTGCATCGAGGGATTGCCGTAAGACATACCAAGTGCAACCTCAAGAGGCTGAGAATATTTTTTTTTCAGAACAGTCTTGAGTAATTTTTCCTGTGAACGAGCATTTACAAGAAGCGGGGAACCTTTAGAAGTCCATACTTGCGCATATTTTTTTGCAGAAGCATTGGGGCGAAAAACTAAAATAATAAAATGTAAAATCCAACACCAAATAAATCTTGGAATCTCTACGACTCTTCTATCCATTAAAAATTGACCTAAATATCTCCTTAGTGATGGGGCATCGGCTGCATCAGGTGTGCCTAAGTTTGCGAGAATGATGCCAATTTTAGGTGGATCACCATGTTTATATGGTGGCTCAGGATTAAAGTAACTCATAGTATCTTTTTATTTAATTGATTTGCTTAGCATTTTAGCAGTGATATCTACAATTGGGATGACTCTTTCGTACGCCATCCTGGTTGGTCCTATTACACCAAGTATCCCTAAGACCTCTCCATCGGATTGGTATGGCGCTGTGACGATACTACATTCGTCAAGTGCTTGGTATCCAGATTCTTCTCCAATAAATATTTGCATACCAGATGAATGGTGACTTTTTTCAAGTAATTGAAGTAGCGCTGTTTTTTTCTCAAAAAGCTCAATAATTTTTTTTATACTTTTTACATTTTGTGACAAATCGACTGTATCTAATAACTTCCCTTGTCCAGTCAGAATTAAATTTTCATCAAGTTTAGGGCTAATCGAAAGCTCTACCGCTGCACTCATAAGATTTGTCATATTTTTTTTCATTGTCGAAAGCTCGTCGATAATCTTTTCTTTTATTTTGCTTATATCCAAATCCTTATAATGCTCATTAAAGAAATTAGAAGCCTCAATTAAAGTGCTTTGATCATATTCCTCTTGAGTATCAAGCACACGATTTTGAACGCTTCCATCACTTGTCACAATAATAACGAGGATTCTTTTTTTTGATAAGTTTAAGAATTCTATATGCTTAAAGCTAATTTTTTTAGCCTTAGGTAGCATTACAACACCAGCAAAGTTAGTCATGCTAGATAATGTGTCAGCCGTGATATTAACTAAATCTTTTGAGTTGGAGGTTTGTAAAGAGCTCTGCAATATATCTAAATCAGCTTTATTAGGCGACTTCATCGTAACCAAGCTATCGACAAAAAAACGATACCCTTTATGCGTTGGTATTCTACCTGCAGAAGTATGTGGGCTTGAAATGAAGCCTGCATCTTCAAGGTCCTTCATAATATTTCTGATTGATGCAGAACTTAGATCTAGGCCTGAAGAAGCAGTTAATGTTTTTGAACCGACCGGTTGGCCATCAGCAATATGATGATTTATTAATGTTTTTAAGAGATGCTGAGTTCTAGTATCAATTTCCATTTTATTTAAGATTAATTAATTAAATTTTGTTATTGCTTTAAAATAATCATATGATTTATTTTACTGACTCATTTAATATATAGCTAGAACTTAAAGAGATTGAGATGAAATTTAAAAAAATAGCCATCATAGGCAAATATCCAGCTGCCATAGAATCAAGTGAGATGAATTCACAAATTATTGATTTAATTGAATATTTATCAAAAAAAGATTATGAATTAATTATTGAAGAAAAGACACAAAAAAAAATAAAAATTACGGGTTTTCAATCAACTCCCTTGCAGAGCATTGGAGCTGAGGCTGACATAGCAATTATTATTGGTGGTGATGGCACAATGCTAGGCGTAGCAAGAAGTCTTTTAGATGAGGGTATACCAATGATCGGTGTGAATAGTGGTCGTTTTGGTTTTTTAGCAGATCTCAATACAAAAAATATGTTTGCCAGTATAGATCAAGTCTTAAATGGTAATTATGATGAAGATAAACGCTTATTAATTGAATCGAAAGTATATCGTGACAAGAAGGTGATTTATGAATCTTTTGCATTAAACGATGTTGTTATAAAAAGTGGTGTTAGATTGATTGAGCTAGAAGTATCCATTAACGGTAAATTTGTGCATACCCAAAGATCTGATGGCATTATTGTCTCCACACCTACTGGCACAACAGCATATGCTTTATCTGCAGGAGGACCAATTTTACATCCACAACTAGAAGCACTCTCGATTGTTCCGATTAACCCACATACTTTAAGTAATCGTCCGATTGCTATTGATGCAACAAGTGAAATAGATATTAAAATTGTGCAAATGGAGGAAGCCTCATTGAGTATCGATGGACAAATTAAATTTCCCCTTGATAAAAGAGATGAGATTCAGATTACAAAAGCTAAAAAAACTATCTCAATATTGCATCCAAAAGATTATTGTTACTTTGAAATGTTAAGAAATAAACTTCATTGGGGTTAGGTAGGCTATGCTTGAAAATTTACTGATAAAAAATTATGTCATTGTTGATGAGCTTGACCTAAATTTTTTGTTGGGATTTTCGTCACTCACAGGGGAAACCGGTGCAGGTAAATCTATCCTCATTGATGCTTTATCACTAGCCCTTGGTTCTAGAAGTGAAAGTGGTGTTGTAAAAAAGGGGAATGAAAAGGCAGATATCACTGCAACGTTTAATCTTGAAGGAAATGATGAAGCGCAAGCCTGGTTATCACTAAACGAATTTGAAGAATCAGACAATCAATTACTATTAAGAAGAGTCATCAATAAAGATGGTAAGTCAAAAGCATTTATCAATGGCATTCCTTCAACCATCAGTCAGCTGAAATCTATCGGTGAAAGTTTAGTTGATATTTATAGCCAAAATACACATCATTCTTTATTGAAAAAATCAGCTCAAAGAGAAATACTAGATAATTTTTTTGACTCTAAAGAAGAAATGCAAGTATTAAAAAAACTTTATAGTGAATGGCAAAGATTATCTGTGGAGCAGGATGAATTCTCTAAGAATAAAGAAAGTTTCTTAAATGAACTCAATGAAACTGAAGAAAAATATAATGAATTTTCAGGATTAAATTTTTCTTATGAAGAATGGAATCAACTTCAAATTGACCAAAAATTTTTAGCAAATGGTAAGGAGTTAATTGCTGGCGTTAATAAATGTATCTCAATAATTGATGAGGGCGATATTTCATTAAATTCACTTTCAAGAGAGGCGCAAGTAGAGTTAAAAAATCTTCATGCGCTTGATACAAGACTTGAAAATGCGAACAATATTATGAGCTCAATTCAGGCAGAATCGTTGGAGCTCGCACGTGAATTGTCAAACTACCTCCAAAATGTTGATATCGATGAAAATTTACAGCAAAGGGTAGAAGAAAAAATTCAGTCTATATTTAACTTTTGTAGAAAATATAATGTTAAGCCTGAAAATTTGGAATCAGAAAGTGAAATATGGCTCCATAGATTAGAGGAGTTAAAGGGTATGTTGGGTGAGAAAGATATATCCGCCATAGTTAAGGAAGCGAAAGCCTCATATGATAATGTTGCTACAAATGTTTCTAATCAAAGAAAAACCGCTGCCTCATCTTTAAGTAATCTCATCACAGAAAAGCTGAATAAACTATCTTTCAATGATGCGACTTTTAGGGTTGACCTAATACCATCTGAACCTTCAATCCATGGTAATGAAAGCATACAATTTTTGGTTTCAACTTTTAAAGGAGGCGATCTCCAACCAATTCAAAAAGTTTTATCAGGTGGTGAGCTATCAAGAATAAGCTTAGCAATTAGGGTCGCATCAATCTCGAATATAGATGTTCCAACTATGATATTTGATGAAGTGGATGTAGGTATTGGAGGAGGCGTTGCAGAAGTGGTTGGTAATTTATTAAAAGATTTGGGAGATAAAAAAAATACGCAGGCACTTGTCATAACTCACCTTCCTCAGGTTGCTGCTAAGGCAAATAATCATTATAAAGTTAGTAAAAAACAAGCTGGTGATTCTATAACAAGTAAAATACAACTTTTAAATGAATCTGAGCGTATTGGTGAAATAGCAAGAATGTTGGGGGGTATCAAGGTAACTGATAAGGCTATTGATCATGCTAAAGAAATTTTAGGGTAAAACTATTTCTTACAATCACAGGGTTTTTTAATGGAATCCGCATAAATAATTAATGAATGTTCAATAATTTTAAATCCATGTTCTTCTGCAACTTTTGTCTGTAACTTTTCTATTTCTTCATTAACAAACTCTGTGACATGGCCACATTGAAGACATACGATATGATCATGATGGCTCTTTTCGTTAAGCTCATAAACAGCTTTTCCTCCCTCAAAATGATGACGAATTAATAAGCCAACTTGCTCAAATTGGGTCAATACCCTATAAATTGTAGCAAGGCCAATCTCTTCATTACTGCCAATCATTAACTTATATATGTCTTCTGCTGACAAATGCTTTTGTTTGCTATGCTCAAAAATATCCATGATTTTTAATCTTGGGAGTGTTGCTTTTAATCCAGTTTTTTTTAAGCCGTCATGCTCATCCATCGCTCTTACTCCAAATGTAATTTAAAACATAACCATCATTCAAAATGTTATATTATCAACCTTTGAAAATAAAGTCTTATAAAATGCGTTTAATTTTTATTATCTTCATTTTTTTGATGATGCCGGCATGTTCTTGGTTGGATTCTAATCCATCTGATGAAGACAATATTCCAGTCGGGCAAGAGGATGACGACACTGATATATCTGTTATCCCCTTAATAAATATCATAACCAAATTCCTTCCTGAAACATATCGACAAGATATCTCTCAAGGTAATGAAATAACCCCTGAGATGTTATTAGAGATAAAGCCAGATATGAATAAATCACAGGTAAGGTTTGTTTTAGGTACCCCTTTAATTCAAGACTCATTTCATAAGAATCGTTGGGATTATATTTACGTAGTCAGACAGAAGGGTAAATTCATTGAATCTAGACACCTCATCTTAACTTTTAAAAAGGATAAACTTGTTAACCTAACGGGCGATCTTATTGATCGAAATAAAGATGTTAAGAATATGGAATTTCAAAATGCAAAAGAGTGGGATGAGGAATCATTAGCAGAAGAACAAAAAAAATTCGGTGATATTGAGGATAAAAAAGAAACACTTGAAAAAAGTAATGGTTCTATTGATAATGAACAAATACAATCAGTTGAAGAGCCTGCTAAAGGGAAAGCAGTTGAAGAATCAGGGAGTGTTTCTCAAAGTGCAAATGAACCTGTTAAAAAAAATGCAGTTGAAGAATCAGGGAGTGTTTCTCAAAGTGTTAAGGAAGATTTAAATACTTCGTTACCTGACAAGGAAGATCCGGGGTATTTTGAACTTCTTTTGGAAAATATTGGGTTTTAAAAAAAATGGATAAAATTAATATAATCGTTGTAGGCGCCTCAGGAAAAATGGGTCAGGCTATTATAAAAGAGACTCTTGATGATTCTGATTTAAAGCTTGCGATGGCTATAGATATAAAAACCTCACCAAGAATTGGTAAAGATGCTGGAGAGTTGTTAGGGTTCGAGAGTAATATTAAAATAAGTTCTGACTTGATTGTGGATAAGGCGCAGGCTGATATTTTAATAGACTTTACCAGACCAGAAGCGAGTATGAAGTATTTAGATTTTTGTGAAAAAAATAATTTAGGTTATGTTCTGGGAACTACAGGGTTTTCAGATAACGAAAAAAAATTAATAGCTCATGCAGCTAAAAAAATACCAATATGCTTTGCACCAAATATGAGTATTGGCGTTAATGTGCTGATTTCACTTGTAGAGAAAGCTACCCAATCCCTTCATGATGATTTTGATATCGAAATTATGGAATCACACCATAAGCATAAGGTAGATTCACCTTCAGGGACTGCTATTAGGCTAGGTGAGGAAGTAGCAAAGGCATCAAATAGAAGTCTCAATGAAAATGCTGTTTTTAGTCGCGAAGGCATTCAAAAAGAACGACAAAAGAAAGAGATAGGATTTTCAGTTGTACGGGGGGGAGATATTGTTGGAGATCATACGGTTTTGTTCGCAGGCGATGGGGAGAGGATTGAATTGACCCACAAAGCGAGTAGCAGAACAACATTCTCAAAAGGCGCTATAAAAGCGGCAAAATTCTTAAATAATCAAACACAAGGTTTATTTGATATGTTTGATGTCCTAGATTTAAAAAAATAAGAAATTTAAGTTTTTTACTTAAGAATTAATTGATGAAAGTTACAGTTTAAATTATACTGTTCAAGATCGGCAGTAATGAAGTTTGGCCGCTCAATTTTTTCAAAAACATTTTAAATCTTGGGAGTTTATTTGGCGTCTAATTTGCCGGCCTTACTAGTGCTTGCGGACGGAACAAAGTTTCGAGGATTTTCAATTGGTGCTTCAGGGCATACTGTTGGTGAAGTTGTTTTCAATACTTCAATGACCGGCTATCAAGAAATAATTTCAGATCCATCTTACGCTGAACAAATAATATCTTTTACTTATCCTCATATCGGAAACGTTGGTATTAATGAGGAGGATTTTGAATCAGACCAAATATATTCAAAAGGTATTATCATCCATGACCTACCTTTCCAGCATTCAAACTTCAGATCACATTGCTCACTTTCAGAATTTCTAATTAAAAAAAATATTGTTGGTATTGCAGGCATTGATACGAGAAGTTTAACAAGGCATTTAAGAGAGCACGGCGCTCAATCAGGATGTATTTTTGCCGACAAAGATATTGATGAAACTCATGCACTTAAAATAGCTCAAGAATTTCCTGGTTTGTTAGGATTAGATCTGGCCCAAAAAGTTACTACAAAAACTTCCTATAATTTTAATGAGGGTGAATGGTCGCTGGGTAAGGGTTTTGAGAAAAATAATAATAAAGAACTAAATGTTGTAGCTTATGATTTTGGAATTAAAAAAAATATATTGAGAATGCTTGTATCTAGAGGCTGCAAAGTTACTGTGGTACCTGCAAAAACGACTACAGATGATGTTATAGCCCTTAAACCAGATGGTGTTTTTTTATCAAATGGTCCAGGCGATCCAGAGCCATGTGAATATGCAATTAATAGCATTAAGGCTCTGTTAGAAAAAGAAATTCCTATTTTTGGTATTTGTTTAGGACATCAACTTTTAGCTTTAGCAAGCGGGGCAGAAACACAGAAAATGAAATTCGGACATCATGGCGCTAATCATCCTGTTCGTGACATAGAGTCTGGAAAGGTTTTTATCACTAGCCAAAATCATGGATTCTCCGTAGATCCAAAATCTTTATCAAAAAATTTAAAAATTACTCATCTATCATTATTTGATGAAAGTATTCAAGGTATTGAAAGATCAGATGTTCCAGCATTTGGATTTCAAGGGCATCCAGAAGCTAGCCCAGGGCCAACAGAAATGTCCTATCTATTTGATAAATTTATTGCAATGATCAAAAATGCAAGGGCAAAAAAATGAGTAAAAGAACAGACATAAAATCAATCCTAATCATAGGCGCAGGACCAATTATTATTGGACAGGCTTGCGAATTTGATTACTCTGGCGCCCAGGCATGTAAAGCTTTAAAAGAAGAAGGCTATCGCGTTATTCTGGTTAATTCAAACCCGGCAACAATTATGACAGATCCAAATGTTGCGGATGCTACCTACATAGAACCAATTAAATGGGAGGTAGTAAAAAAGATCATAGAGATTGAAAAGCCTGATGCACTTCTTCCTACTATGGGTGGGCAAACCGCACTTAATTGCGCACTTGACCTTGATAAACATGGTGTTTTAAAAACCTTTAAGGTCGAGTTAATAGGTGCCTCAAAAGAAGCAATTGATAAAGCTGAGGATAGGCAGTTATTTAAACAGGCAATGAGTAAGATAGGATTGGCATCAGCAAGATCAGCGATTGCCCATAGCCTTGAAGAGGCGATGCAAGTACAAGCGAGTATTGGTTATCCAGCAATCATCAGACCATCTTTTACCATGGGAGGGAGTGGAGGTGGAATTGCTTATAACAAAGAGGAATTTATAACAATATGTGAAAGAGGATTAGATGCTTCTCCAACGAAAGAGTTACTTATCGAGGAATCTTTATTAGGTTGGAAAGAGTTTGAGATGGAGGTTGTTCGTGACTCAAATGATAATTGCATCATTATATGTTCAATAGAAAATCTAGACCCTATGGGTGTACATACTGGAGATTCAATTACTGTCGCACCAGCGCAAACATTGACTGATAAAGAATATCAAATCATGAGGAACGCCTCGATAGATGTTTTAAGGGAAATAGGCGTGGATACTGGTGGCTCAAACGTCCAGTTTGCAATAAACCCGGATGATGGACGAATGGTCGTCATTGAAATGAACCCGAGAGTATCAAGATCATCAGCTCTTGCCTCTAAAGCTACAGGCTTTCCAATTGCAAAGATTGCCGCTAAATTAGCAGTTGGATATTCTCTTGATGAGTTAAGTAATGAGATTACAGGTGGCTTAACTCCCGCATCATTTGAACCTACTATTGATTACGTTGTGACTAAAATTCCACGTTTTGCTTTTGAAAAATTCCCAAATGCAGATGCACTTCTTACGACACAAATGAAATCAGTTGGAGAAGTAATGGCAATTGGTCGAAATTTTCAAGAATCTTTTCAAAAAGCACTCAGGGGGCTTGAGCTTGGATACGATGGTCTAAACGAAATTTCATCAGATAAGGCCCGCATTATTAAGGAGTTAAAAGAACCGGGTGCGGACAGAATAAGATACCTAGGTGATGCAATGAGACTAGGTTTACCGATAGAGGAAATATTTAATTTTACAAAAATTGACCCTTGGTTTTTATATCAAATTGAAGATTTAGTTAAAAATGAAAAACAATTAAAAACTTATAAGCTTGATCAAATTGATAAGCCTTATTTATTTGAGCTGAAGCAAAAGGGATTCTCAGATCATCGTATTGGATATCTTTTAGGTGAGGATGAAAAAAGTATTAGAGAATTAAGGGCTAAAAACCATATTCATCCAGTTTATAAAAGAGTGGATACTTGTGCAGCTGAATTTCATACAGATACCGCGTACTTATACTCCACGTATGAACAAGAATGTGAATCACGCCCAACATCAAATAAAAAAATAATGATACTAGGCGGTGGCCCGAATAGAATTGGACAAGGCATAGAATTTGACTACTGTTGTGTACATGCCTCACTAGCATTAAAAGAAGCTGGCTTTGAAACTATCATGGTTAATTGCAATCCTGAAACAGTTTCAACAGATTATGATATTTCTGATAGGTTGTATTTTGAATCAGTCACCTTAGAAGATGTTTTAGAAATTGTGTATAAGGAAAATCCTTTTGGTGTGATTGTTCAGTATGGAGGACAAACACCGCTCAAACTCTCCAAAGCATTAGCCGATGCCGGGGTACCTATTATTGGAACATTGCCTGATGATATCGATGCCGCTGAGGATAGAGAAAGATTCCAAAGAATCTTAAAAGATTTAAATTTAAAACAACCACCCAATAGAACTGCCAGAACGCCGGAGGAGGCAATTAAGCTTGCTCAAGAAATTGGATACCCTTTAGTCGTTCGCCCAAGTTATGTTCTTGGAGGAAGGGCTATGGAAATTGTTCATGAGCAAGAAGACTTAGAGCGATATATGAGGGAAGCTGTAAAAGTATCCCATGATTCGCCGGTGCTTTTGGATCGCTTTTTAAATGATGCAATTGAAATTGATATTGATGCTATTTCTGACGGAAAGTCTGTAGTAATTGGCGGTATCATGGAGCATATAGAACAAGCTGGGGTACATTCAGGAGATTCAGCATGCTCACTTCCCCCGTATAGTATTGATGAAAAAAAACAGAATGAATTGATATCTCAAACGAAGAAAATGGCATCGAAGCTTAATGTTTTAGGATTAATGAATGTTCAATTTGCTCTTCAGGGAGATGACATTTATGTATTAGAGGTAAACCCAAGAGCATCTAGAACAGTCCCATTTGTTTCAAAAGCAATTGGAAAACCGTTAGCAAAAATTGCTGCTAGATGTATGGCGGGTGAATCATTAGCTTCTCAGAAATTGACTACTGAAGTTAAGCCAAAATTTTTCTCTGTGAAAGAGGCTGTATTTCCATTCATTAAATTTCCTGGGGTCGATGTAATTCTTGGGCCAGAAATGAAATCTACAGGAGAGGTGATGGGAGTAGGATCATCATTTGCAGAGGCATTCATCAAGTCTCAAATGGGAGCGTCCATGAATCTTCCGACAAAGGGAAAAGCATTTATCAGCGTCAGAAAAGAGGAT
>ENA-ORDA01003560-ORDA01003560.1-marine-metagenome-genome-assembly--contig:-NODE-3560-length-10803-cov-2.954130_pt1 | contig 10803 bp, 8 predicted proteins | sample MGYA00237778_ERZ508506 | MGnify/ENA primary metagenome ERZ508506 (study PRJEB26177, sample SAMN06267891) | marine metagenome | isolation source: Monterey Bay, California, USA | place: Pacific...
ACATTCCAAGATTGGCCAGCTTGTTGTGGAACGGGATTTTTTGGCCGATGCCTCGCAACAACTGCTCGGGACGCGAGGCAAAAAATGGTGAGCAAGGATCATGAGCTGAGCATGCGTAAACAGTGCGAACTGTTGCAGCTGTCGCGGTCGCGGCTTTACTATCAGCCTGTCGGCGAAAGCGCCGAAAATCTTCGCTTCATGGAAATCATCGATAAGCAGTTTCTGGAAACGCCTTGGTACGGGTCGCGCCAAATGGCCCGTCATATGAAGCGCAACAATCACCAATGTGGCCGTCATCGCGTACGACGCCTGATGCGCCTCATGCGGTTGGTTCCGATCTATCAAGAGCCTAACACAAGCAAGAAGCACCCGCAGCACAAGATCTGGCCATATCTGCTAAGGAACGCGGTCATCGATCGCCCGAACCAAGTCTGGTGCGCAGATATTACGTACATTCCTATGCGGCTCGGCTTTCTGTATCTCGTGGCGATCATGGATTGGCACAGTCGCAAAGTGCTGGCCTGGCGGCTATCAAACAGCATGGATGCAGACTTTTGCGTCGAGGCTTTGAAGGAAGCGTTGGCCAAGTACGGCAAACCAGAAATCTTCAATACGGATCAGGGCAGCCAATTTACCAGCGGCGCTTGGATCGACGTACTGATCAACGCAAAGATCAAGATCAGCATGGACGGCAAGGGCCGTTGGATCGATAACCTCACGATCAAGCGCCTGTCGCGATCCCTCAAGTACGAATGCGTTTATCTGCATGCCTTTGAGAAGGGTTCAGAAGCGAAGGTTGGCATCCGAGCATGGCTGACCTATTCCAAGGCCCGGCGACCGCACTCGACCCACGGTATCTTGACCCATGATGGAGCCGATGCCAGCAAAATAAAACTCACAAGGTTAGCAGCCTAAATGAAAACATTTTCTACCTTAAAAAGGCTGCGAGATGGTCGAAAAACCAAGACCACCTCTGTCTGTCTAGTAAGCAAAGAATGATCCGGTTTTCTTGCGGCAACGTATCTTATTTATAAATAACAATTGGAGGGAGATAAAAATGAACGCATGGGTATATGACTGCTGGCACTCTGTGATGGATGCTGAAAAAAGTCCTTTGAAAAATATTCCTAATACAAGTGCTCGACACATGATCCTACAGCTTCTTGCATGGATGTGGTGCATCGTCTTTTCACTCGGTATGGGTAGCTATTTAGTGTTTGGGGTAAGTGCATTGTTTCATGGGCTTTTTCTTGCTGCGATTGTCATTACCGTTGGTACATTTGAGGCCGCGCAACGCAAAGCCCCAACCAATGCCACCAAATCGCAAATATACCTAACAAGTCTCGGCAAGTAATCAGTGGCTCTATATATGCCGCCGCTCTGTGAGGGGCATCTGTGGGGTTATGATTTGCCCATTGGTATCACTACGTTTACCACTGAATGGATCGGCGGCGTCTATCCCAAAAATGAAATAAGATAATTCATAACAGTAATTTACTGGTTTGATCCTTCGAAAGGCTCAGCAACATCGACATCAAAGGGAAAGAAGTTTCGGGGGCAGACCACAGCTTGGTCTCAGTTAAGGTATCCAGTCATGCGCCGTTTTTGTAGATTACTGCACGCGGTCACCTAATGATACGAAATGATACGACAAAACGTGCTGCCCAACGGTATTCGTTGCCAATGTGTTCGGGGGCAGAGCTTTATAGCGTAATCTGGCACAATTCTGCAGAACTTGCGGTATGATCAAAAAACAGTTTTCCAGCAGACAAACTATCCAAAGGTGATGCCTGAAATATTTTCCCGGGTGATGACTTCTACGGGTAAAATATCGGCGACAAAGGGGCGGTTTTCCAAATGGGCAATCATGGATGTAACTGCCTGGCTGGCGGCGCGGCGCATGTTTTGGTGCATAACGATATCCATACTGCCCTCAAGAAGATATTGCTTGGTTCTCGCCGACAGATTGTGACCAATCGTTATAATCTCATCGGTGACACCGGTTTTTTTTAAAGCGCGGATCAGACCTTCATTCCCGGCCCCGACGTTATATATGCCGATTAGGTTATTTTGTGCCTCAATCACGCGCAGGGTTTGCTCATAGGTTTGTTCGATGTCGTCATAGCCACAATAAGTTCCAACCACAGTGGCGGCGGGGAAATTTTGTTGTAAACAGCTGCGAAACCCGATTTCCCGCTCTTCATGGGCGCGGTAATGTTGTCCGCCCGATATCACCGCAACTGTCCCGGCTTGTTTGGTGAAACGGCCCATCAAATATCCTGCCGTGCGTCCAGCAGCGCGATTGTCGATGCCTATCAAGCCGATTAGGTTTGCCGACACCAGCCCGGAAATAAGCCCCAAAGCTGGGATATCATGCGCAGCCAACGCCGCGACCGCATCATGCACAAGCGGGTCTTCCAAAGCTTGGAACGCCACTGCATCAATGCCTTGTCCGGCGCAGGCCCGTAGCTTTCTCGATAACAGCGCCGCCTCCATTTTTTTAGTGAAAACACATTCAATCGTTGCATTTCCCTTGCTGCCAAATTCTTGAAAACAAGCGGCCAAAAATTCGGTTGAGGGGCCGGCGTTATCGGGCAAAAACACTTTCAAACGCCAGGGGCGCGCACTGGTGACAATTTGTGCGCCGGTTTCGAGGGCCTGCTTTGCCTGCATCACCCGCTGACGGGTGGTGACACTGACGTGTTTGCGGTTGTTTAAAACGCGGTCAACGGTGGCGGGTCCGACGCCAGCCAGATGCGCGATCTCTCGCATTTTCACACGCCGTTTGAGTGTGGTTGCCGGGGACATTTGATCAATATCTCATCAATTTACATCAATTTTACTCATATTTATCTTATCTATAACTCAAAAACCATCAATATGATTTTCAGCGCAATTTTTTCTTGTGCATCTCTTCTGACCGTCACAAGGCTTAGAAAACTTAAGGGGCGATGGGATCTTGGTCGCCGTGAAGGGGCCCCATGTAATCGGCATGTGATCGGCATGCGACCTTGTTATATCGATGGCGTGTCTTTTGATTGAAAGAATGCCGCGCGAGCCGCCGTAGAGCTGCGTAGGAAGATAAAAACAATAAAGGAGAGAAGGCAGATGAAATCTGTTGGAATTATAGGTTTGGGTGATATGGGCAGTGGCCTTGCCAAAAATCTTATTAAAAATGGCTTTGAAACAATCGGAATTGACCTTTTGGAGTCTCGTATGGAGGCCTTTGTTGAGATGGGCGGCACGCCGGCACATGATATTGCAGAGGTGGCTCGGAAATCTGAGGCTGTATATGTCATGGTGATGACCGGTGCGGAAGCAAAGCAGATTATTTTGGGCGACAACGGGCTGATTGCCAATATGGCGGTGGGTGGCACAGTACTTTTGACTGCTACGATCAAACCAGCTGAGGCGCGCGACATTGGGACGGGGATGCAGGGATCTGGGATTGCATTGATCGACAGCCCGGTCTCTGGTGGCTACCCCGGGGCGCAGGGGGGTACGCTGACTTTGATGGCGGCGGGATCAGACGCGGCAATGGACAAAAACTTAGCCGTGATGCAGGCGGTTGCGGGGGCGATCCATCGCGTCGGCACGGCGCCGGGCGAAGGCCAAACGGTCAAGGCCTGTTTGCAGTCGTTAATCGGATCGATTTTCTCGGCCACATTTGAAGCCGCAGCTTTGGCTGCCAAAGCCGGTGTCAGCGGAGAGGTACTGTATAATGTGTTTTCCACCTCCAGTGCCGGATGTGGCGTGACAAATTCTGCACTGGGAAACATCATTGACCGACAGTTTGAAGGCACTGGCAGTCATATCAATACCATGCATAAGGATTTGACCATTTCGCTGAATATGGCCGAAGACTTGGGGGTGCCGCTGCATACGGCCTCGACGGCCATGCAGATATTCCATGCGGGAAAAACAAAATATCCCAATGGCGATAATTGGGTTTGTACCCGTGTAATCGAAGACATTATTGGCGCAGAATTACATCGTTAATGGGGGGCAAGGAAATGAAACTGGGGGTTATTTGCGACGGCATTAGCCGCAATCTTCGACATGCTGTGGATGTGATGGATGAATTCGGGCTGCAGTATGCCGAGCTGCAATTTGTCGGGGACAAGGAAGTTGGAGATCACACCAAGGCCGAAATTGTTGAGATTGACGCTTTGCTTCGGGCACGGGGAAAGCCAGTGTCTTGTCTGTCGCGCCATATTTTTGCGGGCACATCCTCTGCCAACCGTCCTGGTGATGCTTTGCATTGCCAGCACATGGATGCTTTGAAACGGGTGATCGAGATGGCCCACATTGTGGACGCTCCGCTGGTCCGGATCATGACACAAAAAAAAGAACAGATTTTGTGGGGCAAGAACGGCGCAGAGAAATGGAATGTGGCCCATGGTGCGTGGGATACCATGGCGCCAATGATTGCGCCGGCGGTCGAATTGGCCAAAGCCGAAGGCGTGACCTTGGTGGTGGAGACGGGCAACGGCACCATGGTCAATTCCAATTACACCGCTCGTAGGCTGATCGATGAATTGGATGCTAAAGACGTTCTAAAAGTTCTGTGGGATCCGGGTAATAATTGCTGGTGTCACGAGTTGGCCTATCCAGATGGTTATGAGGTGCTTCGGGGGGGGTATTTGGGACATCTGCATATCAAAGATGTTTTGGTTGATACGCCGCGCGCAATGCTTGAGGTGCGCCAAATTGGGCAGGGGCAGTTGGGCCCTTTATTTCAGCCGATAGCGGATGCTTTGAGGGTGGATGGGTATGACGGGGTTATTTCGTTTGAAAGTGTCTTTCATCCGGGAGACAACGATTTTGAAGCCGGTTTTCGATTGTGCATAGATCGATTTAAAGAAATTTTCGCCTAGCGGCAGGATTTTTTAGCCGGCTTTTGATGCCAAATATCAGATGAGGAATTTCCTAATTGTTCAGAAACTGATGGCATATATGCAGCTGGTCACGACGACTGATCGCGGTCACCGGTTGGCTGCTCAAAGCAGGCGTGTGGCAGCTGTTTAAAGGTTAAGGTTTATAGACCAGTGGTCGATGCCAAATAATATTTTTCCAAGCGGTTGGGCACTGATATTTTTGAGTAAAGATGTCATCTTATTAGCTGGGGGATGCAACTTTAACCGCTTAGCTATTTCATGCCGATTAAAAATTCAAAGCACCACGTAAACTTCAAAAACCTTGACTCTGAGTTGCAGTTCATAAAATAACAAAGGTGGTCTGAGCGTTCCACACTGTGTCAAAGTTTGCTTTTTCTAATGGGGTACACCCGTAGTAGATAAGGTGATGCTGCGAAAGACCGCCAGACTTGCCGGTTAAGTATAAGGAATAATAATGTTTGGGTTTGGAAAAAAGAAGTTGTTTGAACAACATCAAAGAAATCTATTAACCTGCCTACTATTTGGGGAATTTGCGTTAAACTCTGCTGAGGAAAGCGCTAATAGTGATCAAATTGAATTCTGGGAAACTAAAATTGGAAAACTCAGGCGTTTGCAGGGTGCCAGCTTGAGGACTGGTGGCATTTTGGATAAAAATGACGCAACTTTTGTTGATACGTTTTTGGAAAAATGTGAAGCGACATTTTATGAAAGTGGCGGGGGCGGAGAAAAAAGTTTTGAAGAGACTTTTGCTCCTGAGTTAGGCTGGGAAGCTTACTTGGCCGATTTGAAAGAGCGCGTAAGCTGACTAATAATCTAACTCACCTGTCTGCTGTGGATAGGGTGATAACGCTCTGTTTTTGAACCTTTTCTTGTAAGCTATTAACGAAAATTCATTATGTAAGTCGGGCGCGCGGCGCGCACCCGACGTGGTAAAACGAATTGGTTACCTTAGGCTGATTTGTATAGGACGGGCGTAACTTGCAACTATTTTTCAGCTAAAAAGAAATCCACAGGTCCTTCGAAGCGTAGGAAGACAGTTGTGATTTCATCACTTGGAAAGCTATCTTGATGCACTTGCCCGCCGGCTTGGAACCAGTAATCTCCGGGTGTCTGTAGCGGTGCAGAGTCTGCATCGTTATTTTCGGTCCAGTGCTTTGAGGCCCCCTCAATGACGATGGCATGATATCCTGCGCTGTGGGAATGCATGGCGCCCGGGTACCTTGGCGGGAATCTTAGTAAAATAGAGGATGGGCCAGTCTGGGGATTGCCTGAAAGAATCGCAATTTCTGCGGGTCCGCCCATTAAAGGCGTAAATTCAGCATCTTGATAAGGGACGGCGACATGCCCGCTGGGTTCTTCCGCTTGAGACGCCGTTGTATGTAATACTATTGCCAGACAAAGAGAGGCAGCAATTGCAATTGTATTTCGAGCAAATGTCATAATAATCTTCCTTTTAATTCAATGGAATAAATCTATGGGTCATAAAAAACTCAACCAAAAAGTGTGTCTGTTTAGGTTAGCTAAATGATTTTGTCAAATTGAATGTACCGCATGTCAGCTCACCTGTTGCCCTTGCAAGACGCGGCGTGGCGTACTTTTAAAAACCATATACAGCTGAGGGGGATGCATGGATGACGTGATTTATACTTCAGCAGCGCTGGTGTGAATGCGGTTTGCTACCAGCTTTTGCAATGAGTTGAACGTCAATTTGTCGGAGTGATTGTATGGGTGCACCTGTCGTTTTAGTGCCAATCTATGGGTTTTATAACCGAGACATGGCCCAGCTTAGCATCACGCTGGACCGCTGTAATCAAGTGCAGGGTTTATATGGTCTTTGATTGAAAATATCCTCTATTTGCTGACTTTATAGTTTTTTACATCGTTGTTTATTGAAGAAATGTGAGCCTTTAATTCTGGCAGTGGCATCATACTTGATTTCAGTCCTAAGTATAAAAATTGGCCTGTATTAACGAAATCAATTCTACAGACTACACAGTTCATAAAACCCCTGTTAAAACTGGCTTATGAGATACCAGAACCATACATTTTGCTTGAGCGTTGCTGCACTGTTAATGAGTGTAACCTCAAGCGCAGCTGTGCCGCCTTGTCCCAATCCGCCAATCCATTTCTGGGATGCGTGTTTCGGGGCATTTATTTATCCGGGTCAGAGTTCTTATGAGGGTGAATGGGAGCTTGGCAAACACAGCGGGTACGGCACCTATAAATTTTCTAACGGAAATAAATATGTGGGCGAGTTCAAAGAAAATTTGCTCAATGGTCAGGGCACGTATGACTTCGCCAATGGAAATCAATATATTGGTGGTTTCTTGGAGGGCAAAAGACACGGTCAAGGCAGCTATATTTACGCCAATGGAAATAGATATGTGGGTGGGTTTGAAGAAGGTAAAAAAAGCGGATCCGGTGAATATGAATTTGCGAATGGCAACCGTTACGTCGGTGGATTTAAGTCTGATAAATTTGAAGGCTCGGGAACATACGACTTTGCTGATGGCAATCAATATGTTGGTGAATTTCGTGATGGCAAAAAACATGGGCAAGGCACCTATGTTTGGTCAAATGGAAACAGATATGAGGGCGCTTATACGGCCGATGTTTTAAATGGTCAGGGGACTTTCACTTTTGCAAACGGAAACCAATATGTCGGCGAGTTTGAAAATGGTCTCTTCAACGGAAGAGGCATATTCACCTTCTCCAATGGAAATAAATACGATGGATTGTTCAAAAATGATCGTTTCGAGGGTCTGGGCACTTATACCTTTGCCAACGGGAATGAATACGTTGGAGCGTTTCTTGATGATACGTTCAACGGAGAGGGCGCATACAGTTTTGCCGACGGAGCCAAATACGTCGGGCAATACGAAGCCGGGATCGCGAGTGGTCAGGGCGTCTATACTTATGCTGATGGTAGTGAATACCGCGGTGCTTTTATTGATGGAGCGCAGACGGGGCAAGGTGTCAGAATCTGGGGTCCTAAAACAAAACTGGCGGGTGACAGCTACGTCGGGGCTTTTGAACGCAATAAAATGGAGGGGCATGGCACTTACAGCTATGCCGACGGCACCACATACGTCGGTGATTTCAGGAACGGTTTGAAAGCGGGTCAAGGTACGAAAACTTGGGGGCCTAAAACAGAATTCGCTGGTGACAGATATTCTGGATCGTTCAAAGACGATAAGCAAAACGGGCGAGGGACTTATATTTATGCTGACGGAGGTAAATACGTTGGCGATTTCAGGGACGATATAAAAACTGGGATTGGCACCCAAACCTGGGGGCCGAAAACGGACTTGGCCGGACATAAATACGTCGGATCATTTAGAAATGGCCTTTTCAATAACAGGGGAACCTACACTTACGCGGATGGGACCACGTATGTTGGCGATTTTAAAAACGGGTTTCAGGATGGCCAAGGTACGAAGACTTGGGGGCCTAATACGCAATTGGCTGGATACAAATATATTGGGGCGTTCCAAGCCAACAAGCAGAACGGGGAAGGCAAATATACCTATGCGGATGGCACGATTTATATTGGTAATTTCGAAGATGATGTACAGGTTGGGCAGGGTGAAAAAACTTGGGGGCCGGGCACAAAATTTGCCGGTGATAAGTATGTTGGGGCGTTTGAAAACAATAAGTTAAACGGGAAGGGCACATATACTTATGCGGATAAAAGCACATATACAGGTGATTTTAAGGACAACATAAAATCTGGAAAAGGTACCAAAACATGGCCCAACGGAGATCAATATTTTGGCGCTTTCGAGCGTAATAAGCAAAACGGACACGGCAGGTTCACCCACGCCAATGGCGATGTTTATGTTGGGGCGTTCATAGATAATCTTTTCCATGGGCAAGGAACTTATACCTATGCCGATGGAAGCACATATGTTGGTGACTGGATTGATAATAAACCGCACGGGGAAGGGAGCTTTACTTACGCAAACGGAAACCAATACGTTGGCGCATTCAAGCATGGTTTGAGAAATGGGTCAGGCACGTTGACGTTCGTCTCCAGCGGAGACAAATACGTCGGCGCATTTAAAGATGACAAAAAACATGGGCAAGGCACATACTCTTCCAGCAACGGGGATACATACGTTGGTGCCTTCGAGAATGAACTGTTTAACGGGCAGGGGACCTATACCTATGCAAATGGCAACCAATATGTTGGCGAATTCAAGGATGGAAAACGCAATGGCCAAGGCATTTCCATTCTTGCCACCAGCGGCAACAAGTATGAAGGGGCTTGGCAAGACAACAAGCAAAGTGGGCAAGGCACCTTTACATCGGCAGATGGCAATCAGTATTTCGGAGCTTTTGAGAATAACAGACAGACTGGGCAAGGTACGAAAACCTGGCCAAATGGCGACAAGTATGTCGGCGCATTCAAGGATAACAAACAAAACGGCCAAGGCACTTATAGCTATGCCAATGGGGATAAATACATTGGAGAATTCCTTGATGATAAAAAACATGGAAAAGGCACATTTACCTATAACAATGGTGACGTTTATGTAGGCTCTTTTCAAGGGGATGTTTCCCACGGCCAAGGTACGTATAGCTACCTCGATGGCAGTAAATATGTTGGGGCTTTCAAGGATGGCATAAAGCACGGCAAAGGTACGAAAACCTGGGGCCCAAAAACACTATTTGCTGGAGACAAATATGTCGGGGAGTTTGAGGCTGGAGAGTTTAACGGGCAGGGGACGTATACCTATGCAGTTGGTGATAAATATGTCGGTACTTTCAGGGATAATAAACCCAACGGGCAAGGTATTTTTTCGGCTATAGATGGTGCTGAATACGTTGGGGAATTCAGGGATGGCCTGTATGATGGCAAGGGCACCCAAACTTGGGGGCCTGGCTCACAATTGGCCAAAGCCTCATACACTGGTGATTTCGCGAATAATAAGCAAAACGGGCAGGGCACCTTCACCTATGGCGATGGCACCATTTATGTTGGAACCTTTGAAAACGACATAATGACTGGCCAAGGCAAGAAAACCTGGGGCCCGGACACGAAGTTCGCTGGCGATAGTTATGTTGGAGCCTTCCAGAATAATAAAATGAACGGGCAGGGGACTTACACCTATCGTGATAACACCACATACGTCGGCGCATTTATAGATGACAGGATGGTCGGGCAGGGTTCTAAAACCTGGGGGCCCGATACGACATTAGCTGGCGATAAATACGTCGGCGCTTTCAAGAACAACATGCTAAACGGGCAAGGCACCTACACCTATGCGGACGGTGCCGTATATGTCGGAAATTTCAAGGACAATGTGAAGACAGGTCAAGGTAAAAAAACTTGGCCAGATGGCAGCCAGTATGTCGGCGCATTCAAAGATAATAAACAAAATGGCACAGGCACCTATACCTACGTGGACGGTACCACATATGTTGGGGATTTCATTGACGACGTGAAAACCGGTCAGGGCACAAAAACTTGGGGCGCGGAGACAGAGTTCGCTGGAGACATTTATGTTGGCGCCTTTAAGGAAAATCAAGAAAATGGCCAAGGGACATATACCCACACCAATGGCGATCAATATACTGGCGCGTTCAAAGACGGCAAACGTAATGGGCAAGGCATTTTTAAGCTGGACTCTATTGGGGATATTTATGAAGGTGATTTCAAAGATGGCAGACAAAACGGGCAAGGTATTTATACCTTCTCCAATGGAGACACCTATATTGGGGCGTTAACATATGATCTGTTTGATGGCCAAGGCACATATAATCATGTCAACGGTGACCAATATGTTGGGTCTTTCAAGCATGGGAAAAGGGCCGGAAACGGCCGTTTAACGCTGGCGGCCAGCGGCAATACATATGAGGGCGATTGGCGAGATGACAAACAAAATGGCCAAGGCACCTATAG
>ENA-ORDA01003561-ORDA01003561.1-marine-metagenome-genome-assembly--contig:-NODE-3561-length-10800-cov-6.194069_pt1 | contig 10800 bp, 10 predicted proteins | sample MGYA00237778_ERZ508506 | MGnify/ENA primary metagenome ERZ508506 (study PRJEB26177, sample SAMN06267891) | marine metagenome | isolation source: Monterey Bay, California, USA | place: Pacific...
TTAGATCTTTTAATAACATCACTTAAATTCCCAAGTAAAGGTTCATGATCTAAATGACAATGAGAATCAATCATCTTTCTTATCAATTTTTTTAAATAAAATATCTATTTTGTTAATAGGTTTTCCAGATACAAGATAGTCATGTTTTGCAATAGATTCAAAATTAATTGCATCAACATTTAAATTAAAAATCTTTAAGGCTTTTTCTATTGAGCTTGGGATTATTGGATAGAGCATGAATGAAATTTTTCTAATCATTTCTAAAGATGTATAGACAATTGTATTTAATCTATCTTTATCATCTTTCTTTTTCCAAGGTTCTTGATCATTAAAATACTTATTTGCCTCAAATAAAGCACTAACAATGAAATTAATATAATAATTAATATTTTGATTATCAATTTCAGTACGTATTGCATCTAAATTATCAGTAAATTTATTTAGCATAACAAAATCATCATCATTAAATTTTGTATTATCTGGTACTAATGAAGAGCAATTTTTCTCAGCAAATGCAGTCACTCTTTGACATAGATTTCCATAATTATTAGCCAAATCACTATTGATACAATCCTCTAATCTATCTTGTGAAATATTACCATCATTTCCAAATGAAACTTCTTTAATCAAATAATATCTTAATGGATCAAGTCCATAAATTTCAATAATATCTAAGGGATCAAGAATATTTCCTTTTGATTTTGACATCTTTTCATCACCAGATAAAATCCAGCCATGACCATATACTTTCTTAGGTAAAGGTATTTTTGCAGCCATTAAAAATGCAGGCCAATATACAGAATGAAATCTTAATATATCCTTACCTATTAAATGAACAGATGCAGGCCAAAATTTTTTAAACAGCTCATCATTTGTATCTGGGTAGTTTAAAGCACTTATGTAATTGGTTAGAGCATCAAGCCAAACATAAATTACATGATCTTGACTATTAGGAACTTTGATGCCCCAAGAGAATGCTTTACGGCTTATGGATAAGTCTTTTAACCCACCTTTTACAAAACTAATTACTTCATTTTTTCTGGATTTTGGTGAAATAAAGTCTGGATTTTTTTCATAATATTTTAGTAGTTCATCTTGCCACTTAGATAATCTAAAAAAATAAGACTCTTCCTCTATCCATTCAACCGAAGAACCAGATGAAATGGCTATTTTAACGTTTTCTTTCTCAATAATTTCTTCATCACTGTAATAAGCTTCATCAGAAACAGAATACCAACCAGAATATTTTGATAAATAAATATCGTCATTTTTTTCAAGTTCATTCCACAGATGTTGAACTGTTTTTTTGTGTCTTTCTTCAGTAGTTCTAATGAAATCAGTATTAGATAAATTTAATGTTTTTGAAAGATCTCTAAATGTTTGACTAATTTCATCACAAAAAGTTTGAGGATCAATTTTTTTTCTCTCTGCAGCTCTTTGTATTTTTAAACCGTGCTCATCTGTACCTGTTAAAAAATGAACATTGAACCCATCTATACGTTTAAATCTTGCAAAAAAATCAGCAATAATACTAGAGTATGCATGACCCATATGAGGTTTCGCTGATGGATAATAAATTGGTGTAGTTATATAATAATTTTTATCCATTTATAATAATTTTGATTTAAATTCTAAAAACAAACTTTCTTCATCTAGATTAAATTTTTCCGTATCATGAATCTTTTTTATAAATTTTTGATAAAAATTAATTAATGAAATCTTTGTATTTGTTATCAAATATCTTTTCAAAAAGAATAACTCAATAAGATTTATTAATAAAATTTTAACAGGTTTATTTTTCTTATAATAATTATTTTCTATTATTGAACTTATAAAACTTGAAATAGTATGATCTTTTAAATTAATTGATTTTTCTTCAGCAAAATTAAACAAACTAATGATTTCACCAGGAGAATTATAAAAACTTAGTAAGTCATAATTAACAAATTCAAGTACATTTTTTTCAAGTATTGAGTTTGAGATATTTATAGAATTATTAAATGTTAAATTAATCTTAAATGTTAAACATCTTGATTTTAGTGTTGGTAGTATATTTTTTTCACTATTATTTATTAAGATAAAAAAAACATTTTCATTTGGCTCTTCAATAATTTTAAGTAATGCGTTAACAGAATTCTTATTTAGATTTTCAACATTATCTATTAAAATAAATCTTGCCATATTATTAAATGTTGATTTATTTGTGTAACTAATCATTTCACGTATTTGACCTACATCAATGCTTTTTTTTTCTGTTAATAAATCTATTAAATAGAAATTTGGATGGGAGTTATTTTGCAAAAGTTTATAAGATTTATTATCCTTATTGATGCAAAAATTTTCTAAATTATATTTGTGCTCCTCATTTTCGGATAAAATATAGTTGATTAAATGATAGGCTAATGTTGATTTTCCTGATCCTTTTTTTCCAGACAGTAAAATTTTATTAGGCAATTTTTTTTGCTTATATAGTCCACTTAATTCATAAAAGAAATTTTCCATACCATAAATTTTAGTGTTTTCTGATGGTTTTAAATTCATAAATCTAAATTAAGTCGTTAATTTTATTTAATATTATATTTTCATTAAGATCTATATCTAGATTTGAATTTATTCTAATATATTTTTTAGGATTTTTTTTTAATATCTTTATAAAACCATTTTGTACTTTTTCATAAAACTTACTTTTAAATTTGTCGTATCTGTTAAGCTTTTTTCTTAGTCTAAGCCTTTTTTTCATATTTGATAAATTTACTGTATTTAAAAAAGTAAAATCAATTTTAATATTTTTTAAAAGATGATCGTTAATATTTTGTATAAACTTAAGGTTTACACCCATACCATAATGTTGGTAGGCAATAGTTGAATCTGAAAACCTATCTATCAGTATTATTTTTTTACCAACATTTTTTCTTATAATTTCTATATTTTCACTTCTTGCAGAAAGATAAAGTAGTAAATCAGTTTCTTTATTAAATGTAGATTTGTTATTGAGAATAAGATTTCTTATTTTTTCTGAATTTGCACTGCCACCTGGCTCTCTAATTTTAATAAATTTAATTTTTTTACGTGTTAAGTAATTAGCAACATTTTTAATGTGATGAGATTTGCCTGTCCCCTCTATACCTTCAAATACAATTATTGGTTTTTTAGACATCACCCCAAATTAAAAAATTAATTGATTTCATTAACCGTGAAAAAACATTTAATTTCTTAACATCTTCATAAGCAAGTAGATCATATTCTTCGATAAGTTCACCATCAAAGATTAGCTTTAATTTTCCTAAGATATCATCTTTTTTAATAGGTGCTTGAATTGGACCATTATAATTCAATGATACCTTCAATAGTCTTTTTTTTGCTTTTGGAATAGTTTTGTAGATATCATTTTTTATATAAGTTTTAATAGTATCCTTTTTACCTAACCATACATCTAAATCTTCTATTGGTGTGTTTGCTTTTGTGATTTCAACCAGGTCAAAATTAGTTAAACCCCATGTTAAAAGTTTGGCACTTTCACGAGATCTATCATTTTTAGTATTGAAGCCACTACCTACTGCTATTAGTCGTCTTCCATTTCTTTCTACAGATGATGCTAGTGAATATTTTTCAACAGCTAAATAACCAGTTTTAATTCCATCTGCTCCAAGGCTTTTATACAATAGAGGATTTCTATTACCTTGAGTAATTGGGTCACCCCCTGTTCTATCCCAAGTAAATTCCTTTTCTGCAAAATATTTATATTCTTCAGGAAATTCTTTAATAAGATATCTAGACATAATCATAATATCTCTTACAGTTGATACGTTTTCAGTATTATTAATACCTGATGAATTAGCAAAATTAGTATTATCCATTCCGATTTCTTTAGCTTTAGCCGTCATCATCACTGCAAATTCATCCTCTGTTCCAGCTATACCTTCAGCTAATGAAACACATGCATCATTACCTGATGCAACAATTATTCCTCTAAGTAAATTTTCCACACTAACTTCATCACCTACCATTATAAACATTGAAGAATAGCCAGCTGAAGAAAGTCTCCAGGCATTCTCAGACACTAAAAATTTTTCATCTAAATTCAAATCACCACTTCTAATTAAATCGAATGCAATAATAGTAGTCATAATTTTTGTCATTGATGCTGGATAAATTGATTTATCAGCATCTTTTTCAAATAATATTTCACCGGAAAGATAATCTTGTAATATTGCTGTTCTAGCTTTTACATCAAATGCAGCATTAGCATTAGCTGTTAGTAAGAGTGTCAATAAAATTGTTATAAGTCTTAATTTAATCATTTTTTATAATTTCGATATTTTCAAATTCAAGTATGCTTATATCATTAAATGATTTTTGTAGAGAGTTAATGTTATTAAAAGGACCTGCATATACTCTATATTTTTTTTCATTAATTTTTTTGATTTTAGCATCCTTAATCATGGTTTCTTTAATGATTCTATCAACTAGCAATGATGCTGTATCATTAAAATAAAAATCAGCTATTTTTATTTCATAAGAAAATTTTTTACTTAACTCATTTTTAGTATTTGCTTGTTTAGTATTAAGATCACTAATATTAATATTGTTAACTGGTGCTTTGTCGGCAACTTTTTTTTCTTCTTCAAATGTTTTTGCTCTTTTTGCAACAAATATTGCGTCTTCTAGGACTTCTAAAATTTCTACATAAGGTTCATTTTCATTCAAACCAATTTCATCTGCTATTCTCAATGATAATACTGCATTATTAAATAAAGGATAATCAGCATTACTACCAACAGTGCCTATAATTGATTTATTGTTTAAAATATTGGTAATTTTAACAATTGTATTTTTTTTTAAATTTTTTTGAAAAATAACTAAGCTTCGTTCATCAATTTTTTTTGAAATAACCTTATCATAATAAAACTTATCATTATAAATAAGGCTAAATCCTTTATTTATAAATGGATTATCCAATGAATTAGAACTTATATTTTTGGTTGAGGTAGTTGCTGTACAGTTATTTAATAAAATTAAACAGCATAGAATTAATAGTTTTTTATAAAGCATTTTCAAACTTTTCTTTTAATGTGCATACTGCAAGACTGAATCTTAAAGATCTATTCCATTGTAGTATTTTTTCATAATTATCAAAAACTATGTAGGCCGGATCTAAGTTTTGTGCATCTGGTATTATATCTTTGTCTGGCGTTATTATTGATGCAATCAAATTTTCATTAATAGAATTAAAACTATCTTCATTAATTATATATTTCTTTAATAGTTTAAATTTATTTTTATGGTGAAGTTTTTTTGCAGATGTATTTAATATATTGTTAGGTATATTTTCTTTTAATTTCACTTTTATGAAACAAGGTTGGTTTTTTTTCCATCCTATTTTATTTATGTAGTTAGCTGCAGATGCAAATGAATCTTTAGTTGATTTAAGCTCAATAATGTTATTTTTATCATAGTCTATTGCATAGTTGTCAATTGTAGATGGCATAAATTGAAAAAAACCAAAGGCACCTGCCCATGAGCCATATAAAATATCATGGTCTATTTTCCCCGCATCTATTAATTGAAGAATTGTAATTAACTCTTTTGTAAAAAAATCAGATCTTCGTTGATCATAGCTTAAAGTTGCAAGTGATGATAATATATCCATTTTTCCAACATAAGTTCCAAAATTAGTCTCTATTCCCATTAATGCTAAAAGCAACTCTTTCTCAACAGAAAATTTATTATCTATCGAATTTATGAAATCTTTATTTAATTCATAAAGTTTAACGCCCGCACTTACTTTTTGTTTAGAAGTTCTTTTGGATATATAAGTTTTAGTATCTTCATAGAACTCGGGTTGAAAACGGTCATATTTAATTACCTTAGGTAAAAACACAACATCAGACATTGCTAGATTGAATGTCTTTTCTGAAATTTTTTTTTCTAAAGCATAAGCTTTGAAATTTACCAACCACTCATTAAATTCTTTTTCATTGGCATTTAGTGTTCCGTGAATAAATGTGAAAAATATAATTATAAAATATTTAATTATTTTCATATAAATCTTTTAAATAAATAATTACAGCAATCCATATTAAAATGAAACTTAATGATTTATCGAAAGAAAAAGCCTCATCATAATAAAAAAAGCCTAATAAAAATTGAAATGTTGGAGTTATATAGAAAATCATTCCAGTGGGTCCAAGACCACACAACTCAACACCTCTTACATATAGAAATAGAGGTATAACAGTCATTGGCCCAGCTAACATTAATATAAACATCAATGAAGGTTCGTTAAAACTAAAAATATTTAAATTATTTTTAAAAAGTAAAAAAAAAGCAAATAATGCAAATGGTAATATAAAAAGACTTTCTATTAGAAGTCCAACATCAGTATCAACATTTACTTTTTTTCTAAGAAGATTATAAAAACCCCAACTTAGAGCTACAATTATTCCAACCCATGGTATTGAATGAAAACTTTTAAATAAAAGAAATAATATAGACAACAAAACAAGAAGTATGGAAAGACCTCTTCTTTTATTTATTTTTTCACCATAAAAAATATATCCTAGGAATACACTTAAGATTGGCATAATAAAATAGCCAAAGCTTGCATCGATAATTTTTTCTGTACCTACTGCATAAATCCAAGTTGCCCAATTTATAAAAATTAGTAAGCTTGAAAAAAATAAATAAATTATATTTCTTTTATTTTTTATAATTTCAAAAAAAATATGCCATTTAGAAAAATAAAAAGTGGTTATTATTAAAACTACAGATGTCCACACACAACGATGGATCACTACCTCTATAGAGCCAGCAAATGAAATATATTTGAAGTAAATAACACCAATAACACCCCACCAAAAAGATCCTAGTGCAGTTAATCCTATACCTGTATTGAATTTTTGCTTTTCCACAGTAATAAATTTATACCTATTAAATGATTATCTGTTTAATTTATCAATTTTATTGTTGAATTAAAAATTTATAATAATAAAACGTTGCTAACGGAGAGATGGCAGAGCGGTTGAATGCACCGGTCTTGAAAACCGGCAAAGGGGCAACTCTTTCCTGAGTTCGAATCTCAGTCTCTCCGCCACTATTCACTTGCATAATTATAATTTTTAAACATCTCTGAAACTTTGTTTAATTCAATTTGAATTGTTGGATTTTGACCTTGATTAAATTTATAAAGATTCTCATCATCAAAGTCTAACAAATCACACAAAAGGGTTAGCTCTTGTTCATTAAACTGATCAATATATTTTTTAGTAAATGAACCTAACAACTTATCCATTTCTTTAGTGCCTCTATAGTTAGCTCTATAAGTTATTTTATTTTTTAAATCCTTTATATTAATGGTCATAAAATTTAATATATTACACCTAACATGAAAAATAAGAATAATTATGATTATTTATTGGCTGATCTAACCAAATTAAATGGTGTGGGTAAAAAAACCATGGAAATTTTGAAGAAAAAAAAAGTAAATAATATTTTTGACTTGCTGTGGAGGCTGCCTAAATCTTATACAGATAGAACGCTCGTTAGTAAAATTTGCGATCTTCAAATAGGTGTAATCCAAACTATCAGAATTGTTCCATTAAAATATCAATTTCCAAGAGTTAGAAACTTACCCAATAGAGTTAATTGTATTGATGAAACTGGAAAGATTGATTGTATATTCTTTAATAGTCATGAAGGATATGTAAGAAAAATTTTACCACTAAATGAAGAAGTGACAATTAGTGGGAAGATAGGCAATTATAAAGGCCGATATCAAATAACGAATCCTACATATATTTCACAAGACAGTTCATTAATTGAAAATATTGATAATAAATACTCATTAACAGAAGGTATTACTGAAAAAACCTATAATAAAATTATTAATCAAATTTTAAAAAACTTACCTATTTTAACAGAGTGGCACGACAAAGACATTCTAAAAATTTTCAATAATGAAAGTTGGAATGAATCTATAATAAAATTACATGATCCAAAAAATATTGAAAATTATAAATCTGATTTTTATAAAAGACTTGCTTATGATGAAATACTGGCATCTTTTTTAGTTAATTCAGAAATTCGAAAAAAAATTAAAAAAATTAAAAAAATTTCTAAAACCTTCACCGAAAAAGCTCATAAAAATATAGTTAATAAATTAAACTTTACACTTACCAATGATCAAAAAATTTCATTGAGTGATATTAATAAAGACCTAAATTCTAAAAGTAAAATGTTTAGACTTTTACAGGGTGACGTAGGGAGTGGTAAAACTATTGTGGCATTGATTTCTTCATTAAATGTCATTAGTTCAGGGTTCCAAGTTGCATTAATGGCTCCTACTGAAATATTGGCTAGACAACATTATAGTTTAGCAAAAAAACTATTTCCTAAAAATTTAAAAATTGAATTACTTTCCAGTAAGAGTGAAAATATTGAAAAAAAGAGAATTATAAAAAACTTGGAAAACAATGAAATAGAAATGGTATTTGGTACACATGCAATTTTTCAAAAAAAAATAATTTTTGCAAACCTTGGTTATATTATTATTGATGAGCAGCACAAATTTGGTGTTAGACAAAGAAAGCTTTTATCAGATAAAGGGGGTGATAATTGCGATGTTCTTTTAATGTCAGCAACACCAATTCCGAGAACTTTAACTATGTCAGTTTATGGTGATATGGATGTTTCTATTATTAAAGAAAAACCAAGTAATAGAAAAGAAGTTAAAACTTATAGTAAATTAGAAAGTAAAATAGATGATGTTATCAACTTTGTAAAAAAAGAAATAAAAGAAGGAAACCAAATCTTCTGGGTATGTCCTTTGATAGAGGAATCAAAAAAATTGGATCACCAATCATCAGTTACGAAATATAAATTTCTTAATGAAATTTTTCCAAATAAAGTTGCACTACTACATGGAAAAATTGAAAATGAAGAGAAGGAAGACGATCCCGATGCTTTTACAGGTGACATTCTCGATGTCCACATTCAGGCGGCCAAGCGTTATGGTGTAGAGCCAGTAATTCACCCGAAGGACTTCATGTACTGGGCCACTGTTCTTGGTCTGCCCCCTGCGGAAGCACATCCACGTTCAGCTATGAACTACTTCGAGGGCGGTTCGGCTTGTGCCCATCGGATCGCCGGCATTATTGGGGCACCTGCTTTTCGGAGTCGGAAGACCCAAGTGCTCGAGTTCGCCTCGGGCTACGGACGAGTTTCACGCCACCTAAACAAATATCCTCACATCGAATTGGTTTGCTCGGATGTTCATGAGAATGCTACTGATTTTCTTAACAAGTCTCTAGGGTTGAAGGCATTTACATCGGCTACTCACCCAGACGACTTCTCGCATGCGGAAAAGTATGATGTCACGTTCGTGCTGTCATTATTTACGCATCTGCCGAAGCACACTTTCGGTCTCTGGCTGTCCAGGCTCTACGAAACGGTGACACCTGGCGGACGCCTAATCTTTACAACGCATGGTCAAACGCACCTCCCGCCGGGTATGGAGTGGCCGAGTGATGGCTTCATGTTTACCGAGGTCAGTGAACAGAAAGATCTCGATACTAGGGAGTATGGCTCAACAATCACCAATCCTGATTACGTGTTTTCCGAGATCAGGACGAGTACTGGAAGCTACCGGATTTCCTTTGAGCAGACGGGTTATGCGACTCAGGATTTATGGATTGTTCATCGCACGTGATGATCACGATAATATTACCGCAAGCTGCGGAGAGAAATCGGTAGAAAATAAACACGGAGTGGAATGTCTCGATCCCGTAATGAATCATTTACAGTCGAATCGACAAACTGAGGTTGGTTGTCAGGAAAGGTAAGGAGTGGCTCATAGTCCGAGGCTTTCGCGACCATGAATGTCGTAAAAATCAAGCAGACGACTGTCACTAAATTCAGTGTCATAAAAAGAGGTACCTCGCTGTCTCAAATTGCGTTGGGTGGTGCAGGAGAATGGTGTCTTGGAGAGCGTCTGATTGGCTGCTTTCGATCCGCTTTTGCCCACTTTCATGCCCACCACCTTGGGCATAAATCCTAGTAAGTACCGTGAAACAAAGTACAAACGAGGGGAAGGAAGCTCCCCGAGTAGGACTCGAACCTACAACCTAGCGGTTAACAGCCGCTCGCTCTACCATTGAGCTATCGGGGAATATTCAACTTTTGTTGAGAGATCAAACGATACCGAAAAAGCTGGTGGAAGGCGATATGGCCACTGCTTTTTTTTCGGCATGGCATACTTCGTGTTACGCGATGTCTACCCATTTAGGCATCCTGAACCTTTTCCATCAGAACGTGATTACCCTTTTCATTGTATTCAACCCGTGTCATGAAATTATGAATCAGCATGACGCCACGACCATTGGGGACTTCCAGCCTGTCATCCTGCGTGCAGTCTGGTACCTCGTTTGGCTTAAATCCATCTCCTTCATCTGTGATTTCAATACGTGCAACTGTAGGTGAGACGAAACATTCAACATGTACTTTTTTGTCTGCACTGAGTTTATTGCCGTGGACAATTGCGTTCACGATTGCTTCTTCAGCAGCCAGGTGGATCGAAAAAATATCAGCACTGGCCCAACCATGTTCACCAAGTTTATCGAGCAATTCATCCATAATCAGTCGACTCGCACCGCGCTCACTTGGCAGGTCAATAGACTTCTGCCATGAGGGCTTGTCAGATTTTCTGTTTTGGGAAGACTGCGATTCGGTCATAGTAGCCGCACAAATTTATTGCGGGAAAAAAGGGTGGCTGTTCCAGTCAGGGAGGCTTTGAGCAATCAACTA
>ENA-ORDA01003563-ORDA01003563.1-marine-metagenome-genome-assembly--contig:-NODE-3563-length-10797-cov-3.254104_pt1 | contig 10797 bp, 5 predicted proteins | sample MGYA00237778_ERZ508506 | MGnify/ENA primary metagenome ERZ508506 (study PRJEB26177, sample SAMN06267891) | marine metagenome | isolation source: Monterey Bay, California, USA | place: Pacific...
TCTCCTACCTCAATATTTCCAATTGCAAAAACATATAAACTGTCATCAATAATTTGAACTGGAGGAAGAGAACTACTATTGTAAATTAAGTTCTTTTCCAAAATCAATTCTACCGTTGCAGCTACTGCAATCTGAGTTCCTTGATTACAAAAATCAATTCGATACACATTGTCGTCACATGGAATGATTCGTGATGTCGCAACATCCACTTCCATAACTGGACAATCTATTTCGGTTTGGATGGGATAGTCCAAATATACAGTATCAAAGGTTTCAACATCAACTGGGAAATTTATCATTTGACAAGTCGTCAAATCCCAGTATACATTTGGAGCAATTATATTGACTTCATAACTTCCTGTGTCAGTCAATACATCAAAGTTTCCATCAGCATCAACTGAACCATAAAAAGTTCGATTTACTCCTTTTGCTTCTACGATCCAATTTCGAACTCCACCTTCATTTGCTTGAAAAGTACAATCATTGTTGGAATCTCTAAATGCTTTGCCAATAATATGATTAGTAAGTAAGTCTCCATTTTTATTAGTTCTAACTAGATAGATATCTGGATTAGAAAAGGCCGTGAATGCTCTTGAACCTGCAATAGCAAAACCTCCATCATAAGTTCTTACCATATCAAAACCTAGTTCAGTTCTATTAGACTGACCAATACTTTTTTCCCAAATCAAAGCACCGTTTGGATCAACTTTTATTAGAATATAATTAAGATCAATCGCTGAAACTTCATGATAACCTGCAATAACTAAATTTCCATCATTTGCTATCGCAATACTATTTCCAATTTCAAAAAAGTTTGAAACCCCAAAAGAGAAGAAATTAAAATTCCCATCAGGAGAGAATTTCAAAACTGCAATATTCGATTGATTCCCTGTTGCTCCTGTAATGAAAACAGTTCCATCATTTGCAATGGCTAAATCCAAACCTTCATCATATTGTCCTGTAATTCCTCCAAAACTATTCTCCGAAATTACCGCCCCATCATTATTAACTTCTAAAACATAAATGTTTTTATCGTTAGCAGCCACTTCAGTATAACCCGTCACCACAAAATTACCATTCGCTCTTTGTCTAACTGCATTTCCTAAATCATCAAAACTTCCACCATAAGTATTTACCCATTCTTCATCTCCATTCTCATCAATTTTCACTAATAACAAATCCTTTTCTCCTTGTCCATTTTCAGTATATCCAGTAATGATATATCCTCCATCTATTGTAGTTGTAATTCCTAAGCCCTCATCATCATTACTTGTAGAGTAAATATTTGTCCAAAGTTTTTCACCACTATCATTCAATCTAAAATAGATGATGTCATCTCCTCCATTCAATAAATTTTCTCCATTTCCAACGATAACTACTCCATTTTTGTCAGATGCCACAGTTACGTCCAATCCCATTTCAGGTCCTGAATTTCCAAGTGTGTCTGTCCAAAGAACAATACCATCTACATCAGTCCGAATTGTATATATTTGATTCCCTAGTCCAAAGGAATTTGAAGATCCAACAAAAACTAAACCTCTATCTTCCATCTCAACAATACCTTGCGCCTCATCAGGTCCGATTGTACTACCATAAATTTTATCCCATCCATATATATTTTGAGCATTTGCATCAAAAAAACCGGTAAGACCCAAAGCTAGACTAAGTACTGCTACGATACTTAGTTTTTTGAGTCTTACCAGGTTATATATATTAAATGATCTCACGAAAAAATATCTTTTTGGTTGTTGTGTTAATAAGTACATTACAAAAGTGCGCATGTTCCTATGTTTTTTCAAGGACATCTAAAGTCATTTGTTGAACAACTTTATCGTCTTTTTTTTTATTAATTTTTATTAAAAATTCATAAAATACTGATAACCAGTATCTTAAAACAAAAAATAAAATAGTATAAAATATATATTTTGTTAACTTTGTTGGACATATATTTATTTTCATTATGAAAAAAAGTCAATTAATTAACATTTTAAATACATTTTCGGCCAAAGAAATCCGAGAAACGCGCAAATGGCTACGTTCTCCCGCCCATAATCAAAGGCAAGATGTGGTCCAACTATTCGATTTTTTCTTTGAAGACAATCATTTATATAAAGAAGACTACTTGGAAAAGCCATTTGTTTTCTCTTGGATATACCCTAAAGAAACGTATGATGATGCGAAAATGCGTCAAGTAATGTTTTTTCTACTAAAAGCAATCGAAGAGTATTTGATTTTCCAAGAGATCCAAGAAGATGAAGTCAACATGAAAACCGTCTTATCTTCTGTATACCGAAAAAGAAAATTGAATAAACTTTTTGAGAAAAATATTAAGCTATCAGATCAAATACAACAAAAGTCAATTATTCAAAATGAAAAATTTTATAGAAATGAATATCAATTACAACTAGAAAAATATATTTATCTAAGTAGTCTTAATCAATTATCTCAAAATATCCAGGAAGTTTCAAATACATTAGATATTTCTTTCCTTGCAGGGAAATTACGTCAGTACTGTTTAATGCTTTCTCACCAAGCAGTTTACCAAAAGGAATATACTATTGGTTTACTTCAAAATTTATTACCTGTAATTCAATCTGAACCGTATATAAAAACTCCTGCAATAGCTATCTATTTTTATATCTATAAAACTTTAACTGAACAAGAAAATCAATCTCATTTTTTTCACTTAAAAGAACAAATTAGAGAACACGGTCATTTTTTTCCCCATGGAGAAATTCGAGATATTTATCTAATGACAATCAATTATTGTATTCGAAAAATGAATGCTGGAGTTGAAATTTTCATTAGAGAAGCTTTTGAGTTATATAAGTTAGGTTTTGAAAAAAAGATATTAATTGAAAATAATTTACTGACCCGAGCATCTTTTCACAATGTTGTATCTATTGCATTAAAGTTAAAAGAATTTAAATGGGTCAAAAATTTTGTTGATGATTACCAACAATTTTTAGAAGAAAAACATAGACAAGGTTTTGTTTATTATAGTTTAGCTCGATTGTATTATGAAGAAAAAGATTACAATCAAGCAATGAAATTACTTATTCAAGAAGCTCATTATGATGATATCATCATCAACCTTTCAGCTAAAACATTATTAGCCAAAATGTATTATGAACAAGAAGAAATTGATGTTTTAGAATCGCTTCTAGAAAGTATGCGAACTTATATCCAAAGAAAAAAGGTGATGGGTTACCATAAAAACAATTATAAAAATATTATTCGCTACACAAAAAAACTACTCAAAATAACTCCATATAGTAAATTAACCCGAGAAAAACTACATGAGGAAATTAGTCAAGTCTCCCCTTTAACTGAAAAAAAATGGTTACTGACTCAACTTTCAAAAATATAAACTGTAGTTTTTTATTGCCTTTTCTCTAAAAACCTCATCGCTAAAAAAGCATGAAAAAACCCAAAGAAAAGTGTCCCTCGTTGCGTTTGCAGAATACTCTCTGTCAAAAATGACATAATCACCAAGGAAAGAAAGAGTAAATACAAATAGTCTTTTTCTTGGAAAGCTATCCAAAAAGGCCCCATCAAATAAAATAATAATAATACTCCTCCAATTATCCCAAGGGTTGCTGATGTTTGTAAATATTGATTGTGCGGGTTAAAATTATCTTTGAGGGCTCGTTCGTAATTCCTTTCTTGATAAATTTTCACCAACTCAACCTGTATATCTCCAGTTCCTGTTCCTAGAAATGGATTTTCTTTGATGACTGTAAAAGCTGCATTCCATAAATTGATCCTAGGTGCTCTATTCACTTTGGTGGAATCCTTAGTTATTGCACTACTAATTGCAGCTTGCGTTCTTTGATTAACACTTGGTACATTTTTAATCGAAAAAAATAACAATACAATTGCAAGAAGTGCCATTCCAACTCCTCGAAATAATTTTTGCTGAAAATACATCCAAGTCAAAAATGAGAATCCTAAGATTAGAACAGTTGCCAAAATTGTCATTCGAGAAGAAAGTAAAATAATTATGATAAAAAACCATCCTGCTGAAATACTACTTCCAATTTTATATTTAAGAGAATGCTTTTTTATTTTTTCTACTAAAAGAAATAATGCAATAAAAAATGCAAAACTTAAATACATTGAAAAATAGGTAGGGTGAAAACCTAAAAAGCTCCCTAACTTTTTATACGTCATCCAATTTTCGCCTGTCTCTAAATATTTTAAAATCCCATTTGTGAAACAATAGATACTTGCTAGCAAACAACCAGCGACGTAACTTTTTAAGATCGACGAAATATCTTTTTTGCTTTTTATAGGAAAAGAAAAAAGGATGAGTGGAAAAATAAGCAAAGGTAACTTAGTTTCAACTCGCTGCATTCCCTCTATCCAATTAGAGGTATACATCAAACCAATTAAATGCATTACATAAAAACTAAAAAAGAGAATTGGAATTGGAGAAAGAAGAGATTTGAAATTAAAATAAATACAACCACTTAGCAACCAATTGATTCCTATAAAAATAGTTACTAAAACCGAAATTCGAGGATTAAGAGGGAGTAAAAAACAAAACAGCATGAGCAAACTCTGATGGATTGCCTCATGCTGTCTTTTTGATAAAATCATTTATTCTATAAATAGTTTATTTATGAGCATTTCTCCATAAAAACTACTTCAATTTCTGTTTGATTTCTACGATTTCATATCCTTCGATGACATCACCAACTTTAATATCATTAAAGTTTTTGATTGAAATACCACATTCCATTCCAAATTTCACCTCCTTTGCATCATCTTTGAATCGTTTTAATGAAGAAATTTCTCCATGCTTTCCTTCTTTCACAGGGTAAACTACAATCCCTTCTCGAATTAATCGTACATGAGAATTTCGCTTAATTGTTCCCTCTGTAACATAACATCCAGCAATAGTTCCCACTTTACTAATTTTAAATACATCACGAACCTCTACTTGAGCCAACATTTTCTCCTCTTTAGTTGGTTCTAGCATTCCCTCAATGGCAGATTTGATCTCGTCAATTACTTCATAAATAATAGAGTACGTTTTGATTTGCACCCCTTCTTTTTCAGCTAATTTTCGAGCACCTGCTGATGGCCTCACTTGAAAACCAATCACAATCGCATCAGAAGCAGAAGCTAATAATACATCTGATTCAATGATTTGTCCTACCGCCTTATGAATTACATTTACTTGAACTGATTCAATAGACTGTTTGATCAATGAATCTGCTAAGGCCTCAATAGATCCATCCACATCACCTTTAACAATCAAATTTAACTCTTTGAAACTTCCCAATGCCAGACGTCTTCCAATCTCATCCAAACTAATTCGTTTGCTTGCTCTATTGGCTTGCTCTCGATTAATTTGAGCTCTATTGGAGGCTATTTGTCTAGCTTCTTGCTCTGATTCCATTACTTTGAATTTCTCACCTGCTTGTGGTGCTCCACTCAATCCAAGAATTAAAACAGGATTAGATGGCCCAGCAGTTTTAACTCGTTGCCCTTTCTCATTAAACATGGCTTTTACTTTTCCAGAGTGTTCCCCAGAAACGACAGAGTCACCAATTTTCAACGTTCCAGTTTGTACCAAAATTTTGGTAACAAACCCTTTTCCTTTATCTAAAGATGCTTCAACTACAGTACCTACCGCTGCTCGCTGAGGATTAGCTTTGAGTTCAAGTAATTCTGCTTCTAGGAGTATTTTCTCTAGTAACTCATCAATTCCAGTTCCCATTTTCGCTGAAATATCCTGCGATTGATATTTTCCTCCCCAATCTTCAACCTGAAGATTCATTCCCGCTAACTCTCCTTTAATTCGTTCAGGGTCAGCTCCATCTTTATCAATTTTATTGATCGCAAAAACCATTGGTACATTCGCAGCTTGAGCGTGACTGATTGCCTCTTTTGTTTGAGGCATGATTGAATCATCGGCAGAGATAATGATAATTGCAATATCTGTTACTTTGGCTCCACGTGCACGCATGGCTGTAAATGCCTCGTGACCAGGAGTATCCAAGAAAGTAATTTTCTTCTTATCCTCACCTACTAGCACTTCATATGCCCCAATATGCTGGGTAATTCCACCAGCCTCACCATCAGCAACTGAAGCTTCTCGGACATAATCTAATAATGATGTCTTACCATGATCAACATGTCCCATAACGGTTACAATAGGTGCTCTTGGTAATAAGTCTGCAGGATCGTCAATGATTTCTTCTTCTTCATCAATTTGCTCTTCAGCAGTAATGAATTCAATTTCGTGTCCAAACTCACTTCCCAACAATTCAATAATCTCAGCATCTAATCTTTGATTAATGGAAACGATCACCCCTAAATTCATACAAGTGGTAATTACTTGGGTTACCGATACGTCCATTAAACTTGCTAACTCTGAAACAGAAACAAACTCCGTCAACTGCAATGATGTTATCTCGTTTGCCTGTTCTCTTTGCTCTTGATTTTCTCTTAAACGCTCCCTGTTTTCTCTCCGAATTTTCTGCCGTTTCCGACCTTTTCCTCCACCAAGACGAGCCATAGTTTCTTTAATCTTCTCTTCTATCTCTTTTTTTGAAACTTCTTTTACTTCATCTCTTCTTCCTCTTCCGCCGCGATTGCTATTTCCACCCCGGTTATTATTCCCCGTTCGGTTACTATTTCCAGCTGGTCTATTTCCCCTTTGACCAGGTCCTCCACCTCCACTTCTTTGAGGATTATTATTTGTACCTTGGCCAACTGTGGTTACAACCTTCTTACGACGACGGCGACGACGTTTATTATCATCTACTTCTGTTTTCTTCTCTCCCGGCTTATCAGATGGTGCTTGTCTTCCATCTTGCTTAGTATCTTTTTTCTTCTTTTTAGGTTTTTTGAATTGATCAGTATCAATTTTTCCTACAATCTTTAAACCTTTTAAAGTAGGTGTTTTTGCTCGTATCATTCCATCTTCTGCCTTTGCTTTTGGTTCCTCAGATTTATCTTCAGAAGATTCGGCTTTCACTTCTTCTTTTTTAGGTTCAGTTACAGAATCGGGAGCAGACTCCTTAACTTTCGATTTTTTAACAGGAGTTGGTTTTTCAACTGCCTTAGGTTCCTCAATTACCTCTGGTTTTTCAACTGCCTTAGGTTCCTCAATTACCTCTGGTTTTTCAACTGCCTTAGGTTCCTGAACTGTCTTAGGCTTTGGTTCTTCAACCTCTGGTTTAGGAGCCTTTTCAACCTTTTTTGCTTTAGGAGTTGGTTTTTTATCTAAATCAATCTTTCCTTTAACTTTCAAGCCAATAACAGGTCTATTGACTAAGTTTTCCACTACTTCTTTAGGCTCCTCCTTGGCAACTGATTCTTGTTTAATGACAACTTCTTCTACTTTTTCAACAGGAGTTGGGGTAGGAGTATCAAATATTTTTTTAACAGGTTCCTTTTCTTTAGTTGCAGGACGAGTCCCAATAACTAATTGATCTGCCTGCTCTTTAATAGCAATAGACTTCTGAAATTCCTTGAGTAACTCATCGTACATCTCATCGGATACTTTAGAAGTAGGCTTGTTCTCAATATCAAAACCATTGTTGTTCAAATAGTCAACAATGGTAGTGGTACCTACATTTAATTCCTTTGCTATCTTTACTAAACGTTTTGCCATTCGTAATTTTTAAATCCTGTGGCGGCTTTTATTAAAAAAAAAGATATACAAAAGCTATCCGCAATAAGTTATTTTAAGTTTACATGTATCAATAAGTTTTATTGAAAGAATAAATTAAAAATTCTCATAAAAGACTTTTGTATAAAAATTAAAAATATAACCATTAAATGGTTCAAATTGAGCACAAAGGTACTGTAAAACTATTGATAATCAAGCACCTAAGGCAAATAAATACGACCTTTTTATATTTGTATTCAGGAAAAAGTAGTCTGTTTATTATTTTTTCTAAAAAACAAACTACTTTTCATCCTATTCCAAAACCTTATTCTTCTTCTTCAGCAAATTCTGCTCTCAGTACTTTCAAAATTTCATCAACTGTTTCTTCCTCCAAATCTGTTCTTCTTAATAACTCACTTCGACTCAATTTAAGTACACTTCTTGCAGAATCACATCCAATATTTTTCAGGGTATCAACTACCCATGTATCTAACTCATCTTTAAATTCATCCAAATCGACATCGTCAATTTCCATTTCATCAGTATTCCTGAATACATCAATCTCAAATCCTGTCAGTCGACTTGCTAATTTTATATTGGTTCCACCTTTCCCAATGGCTAATGAAACTTGATCTGGATCAAGGTATACTGAGGCTCTTTTTTTCTCCTCATCCAATGCCATACTACTCACTTTTGCTGGAGTTAGTGCACGTTGAATAAATAACTGAACATTATTTGTAAAGTTAACAATATCAATATTTTCATTTTTCAATTCGCGAACGATTCCGTGAATTCTAGAACCTTTCATACCTACACAAGCTCCCACAGGATCAATTCTGTCATCATAAGATTCTACCGCTACTTTTGCTCTTTCACCTGGCATTCTTACAATATTCTTTACCACAATTAATCCATCCTCGATTTCAGGAACTTCTTGTTCTAGCAGCTTTTCTAAAAAGCTGCTATCTGTTCTTGAAATAATAACAACTGGATTATTGTTTTTCATTTCTACCTTTCGAATGATACCTCTGACCATATCTCCTTTTCGGAAAAAATCACCTTTGATCATTTCATTACGAGGCATAACTAATTCAGTTCCTGTTACATCATCAAGAATCAATAATTCTCTTTTCAGAATTTGATGAACTTCACCTACAATTAAATCACCTTCCCGCTCCACATATGCTTTGTACATTTCGTCCTTTTCCAATTCCATAATTCTAGAGATCAAAGTTTGACGAGCTGCCATGATTGCTCTTCGACCAAAATCAGCTAAGAATAATTGTTCATAGCACTCTTCACCAATTTCATAATCATCATCAATTGCCAATGCCTCTGAAATAGAAACTTGCGCTCGATCATCAGTCACCTCACCATCTGGAACAATTTCTCTAACCCTCCATAACTCCAAATCCCCTTTTTGAGCATTTACAATTACATCAAAATTTTCATCTGATCCATATTTCTTTTTAATCAATGTCCGGAATACATCTTCCAAGACTCTAACCATTGTTGGGAGATCAATACTTTTATTCGACTTGAATTCCGAAAAAATATCTTGTAATAACATTTATTTGTCTTATTATTTTGAAAATAAAAATCTAATTTTTGCCTTTTTAATCTTGTCAAATGCAATTGGTGTTTGCATCATTTCAGTTCGTTTCTTTTTACCCTCTTTAATTCGAACTTTATATTCTACTACTATTCCTTCCTCATTTACCTCGATAATTTCGCCGTTAATTTTTTCATCCTCAAAAGTGATAACTTCCACTGTTCGACCAAGATTCTTTCTATATTGTCTTGGAAATTTCAATGGTCTATCCCCAGGAGAAGAAACCTCTAAAATATATTTCTCTCCTAGCCATTGATTTTCATCAATTTGTTCTTCCAGATACCGACTGATTTTTCTACACTTCGTAAAATCCATATTGGAATCACTGTCTAAAAAAATCTGAAGTTTAATATTGTTTTGCAATACTTCAATAATATAACAATCTGAATATTCCTCTTCTTCAAATTTCTTTAATAATAACTGTTCTATTTTTCTTTCAACCACGAGTTCTATTTTTAGAAAACAACAACTTAAATACCTCTTAAAAAGAAAAAGAGGGAACTTTTGTTCCCTCTTCCTTGGAGTCTTTTTTTTATAATTTAAGCAAATATAATAATTTTTATTATACTGTGCAACTGTATCTTATTTATGAAATAAATAAAGATTAATTTAATCAAAAGTAAAAGTCTGTAATTACTTTTGCAGATATCATAACTCTTTCATTTGTGACTTTCCAAAAATAAAATAATGCTTTACGATCAAATTCAAGAAACTGTTCAATTTATTGTTTCTAAAACTAAGTTCCAACCTGAATTTGGTATTATTTTAGGAACAGGGCTCGGTCTTCTCACAGACGAGATTGAGGTAGTTTTTGAAATAGCCTATGCTGACATTCCTCACTTCCCAATATCGACAGTCCAAGGCCACAAAAGCAAATTAATTTTTGGAAAATTGGCTGACAAAAACATTGTTGCCATGGCTGGTCGTTTTCATTTTTATGAAGGTTATTCGATGCAACAAGTTACTTTCCCAGTTCGTGTATTAAAATCTTTAAACATAAAAAGGCTTATCATTTCGAACGTCTCTGGAAGTACTAATGCAAGTTACAATACTGGCGATATCGTTTTTATAAAAGATCATATCAATCTTCAGCCTGAGAACCCACTAAGAGGATTTAATGACGATAGACTAGGGCCTCGATTTCCCGATATGCTCAAAACTTATGATCGAAATTTGAATGCACTCGCTCTTGATATCGCAAAGCAACATAACATTACAGCTCATGAAGGAATTTATGTAGCGCTCCAAGGTCCCAATCTTGAAACACCTGCAGAATATCAATTTATTCATCGAATTGGTGGAGACTTAGTTGGGATGTCAACGGTTCCTGAAGTACTCGTTGCACGGCATATGAGTTTACCTGTTTTTGTTTTATCAATCGTTTCTAACAAGTGCTTTCCGATTGAAGAGATATCTGAAACGACTGTTGAAGATGTGATTCAATTAGCCAATGAGGTACAACCAAAGATGAGTATAATAATAAAAGAAATATTGAAAAAAATTGCAAATTCAGGTGAAATTGAAAAACTGTCCCCTGATCGATTTTGGTCAGAGATTA
>ENA-ORDA01003568-ORDA01003568.1-marine-metagenome-genome-assembly--contig:-NODE-3568-length-10783-cov-2.060807_pt1 | contig 10783 bp, 10 predicted proteins | sample MGYA00237778_ERZ508506 | MGnify/ENA primary metagenome ERZ508506 (study PRJEB26177, sample SAMN06267891) | marine metagenome | isolation source: Monterey Bay, California, USA | place: Pacific...
TCTTTCAGGAGCGATATAAATGGAAGGAAAAGTTGCCGGTTAAGCCCGTCTTTGTACAGGTCATCGGGCACTCGGTTTGAGGTTGTCACGACCAAGACGCCAGCTGCAAAAAGCGCCTCAAAGAGGCGGCCAACAATCATCGCGTCTGTGATATCGGTAATCTGCATTTCGTCGAAGGCCAGCAAGCGGACGGATGCGGCAATATCAGTGGCAACTGGTGCAATAGCATCATCCACCCCGCGTTTGCGTGCTTCGTGCATAGACGCGTGGATTTCTTGCATGAAAGCGTGAAAATGAACACGCCGGGCCGGTACAGTAACGTGAGAAACAAAGAAATCCATGAGCATCGATTTGCCACGGCCCACGCCTCCCCAAAGATACAAGCCTTTTGGCGGCGTTGGTGCCTTGCGAAAAAAGCCGCGTTTGACAGGCGCCGCGAGAGCCGCCCGTATGCGTTCAAACTCGGGCAAAGCGGCCTTTTGAGCTGCATCGTCGGTCACTGTTCCGGCATTCACCAGCGTGTTATATTCGGCAATTAAATTCTTCATGCTCAACTGCTCTAGCCTGCCTGTTTACTTGTGAAAAGCCATGTTGGTTCAGCATATGTGATGAGACTCTAAAAATTTCTGATTTGACGCAAGATTCCAAGCGCCTAGTTTACCGTAAACCGCCGGAGTTCGCAGCATGTCATCACGCACCACTTTGTTCACGCCTGTCCTCATCGTGGGTTGCGCAATTATCATCGTCAGCTTTGCGATCCGCGCTACATTCGGGGTTTTTCAAATCCCTATTGCCGATGAATTTGGGTGGGCGCGGGCCGAGTTTTCAATGGCCATTGCCATCCAGAATCTGGCCTGGGGCGTGGGTCAGCCCATTTTTGGGGCGATCGCGGAAAAGATCGGCGACCGCAAAGCCATTGTGATGGGTGGTGTGATCTATGCGCTGGGCTTGGTCCTGTCTGCTTGGTCCACGACTCCGATTGAGCACCAGTTGTACGCTTGGCTCGTGGGGTTTGGGATTGCTGGTACCGGCTTTGGCGTTATTTTGGCTGTGGTTGGCCGAGCTTCCAGCGATGAGAACCGCTCGATGAGTTTGGCCATTGCAGCCGCCTCAGGGTCGGGTGGCCAGATCTTTGGGCCGCCTATGGCCGAATGGCTGCTGAGCATGATGAATTGGTCCAGCGTGTTCATGATCTTTGCGGCGGCGACGCTGGCTATGCTGCTGACACTGCCCATGATGCGTGTACCGGCCCACGCGACCCTTACTGAGCTTGAGGAAAGCATGGGTGCCATTCTGATCAAGGCGTTCAAGGATCCATCCTATACCCTGATCTTCGTCGGTTTTTTCTCTTGTGGGTATCAAATTGCATTCATGACTGCGCATTTCCCCGCGTTCGTGACTGAGCTTTGCGGCCCGATCATCCCCGGTGGGATGCTGGACAGCATGGGCGTCTCGACAACCTCTGCCCTTGGGGCGGTTGCTATTTCGTTGATTGGTCTTGCCAATATCGGGGGCACTTTATTGGCCGGGTGGGCGGGCAAACGCTATTCTAAAAAGTATTTATTAGCCGGGATTTATGCCGGCCGAACAATCGTGGCATCGCTGTTTATCCTGTTCCCGATCACGCCTGTAACGGTCATCATCTTTTCCATCGCGATGGGAACTTTGTGGCTAGCGACGATCCCGCTGACCAGTGGCCTTGTCGCGCATATTTACGGGCTGCGGTACATGGGTACGCTCTATGGCATCGTCTTTTTCAGTCACCAGTTGGGTTCATTTCTGGGTGTTTGGCTGGGGGGACGGATGTACGATATCTATGGCGACTATACGCTTGTTTGGTGGATTGGTGTTGGGGTCGGCGCATTTAGTGCGTTGGTGCATTTACCGATCCGTGAACGCCCGCTCGCGCAGCCTGTCCATGCCTAACTGCGCTTCGCTTTGAGAGTCCGTAATATTTCGTCGGTGTGCGTGTAGGGCAGGCCGTGACCTGCCTCACCAATCACCGCCTGAACTGCATTTGGGTTCCAGTCTGACAGGATATCTGCCGCAGTCAGCGCGATGACCTCATCCTGTTCACCCCAGACGGCCAAAACAGATATGCCAGCCTGGGCAATTGTTTTGTGCTGGGTCTCGGCTGTGTCGCGCAGGATCCCTCGAAGGCTTGACAGTACCGCCGGAAAAAATCCGCGTTTGTCCGTCTCTGCCTGTTGCATCGTTGCGATATTTGCGACGCTGCCCGGCAGCTCTGCTTCGGCTTGGATGTGGCGACGCAAGTTGCGTGGGTAAACCAGCAGAAACATCCAGTCGCCAATGAGCGGTGCGTTACGCACAAAGGTGGCCATCCGAGATACCATATGCTGCATCCCAGCAGGGGCCAACAGGATCAGCTGATTGACGAAACCGGGATTGCTAGCAGTGAAATGGGTCGCAACCGAACCACCCATGGAATAACCAAAGACAGTCACGGGCCCCTCGACATGTTCGTGCAGCAACAGATCATCGAGTTGCTTTAAAAAGAATGCAGCATTCTGTTTTCCAATTGTCCGATCCGAATATCCACGCCCATATAGATCATAGATCAGCACCCGAAACCCCATTAATGCCAATCCCTTTGCCATTCCGTGCCAGACATAGGATGGGGTGGTCAGGCCGTGGATACAAAGCGCCACGGGCCCGCGTTCCGGGCCGATCCACTGATAATGTGTGACACCCTGCGAGAGCAGCGCGAACTGACCCGGCGCCGCTTTGCGGGATCTTTCCAAACGCCCGTCACGCATCAGCTCAACAGTGAAGGGGATTGCAAAAAGACCGATGAGAATGATCAAGGCCCACATCATTTTGCGCGCCACCGATCCAGAATATATCGGCCCGTCATCAGATCCAGATGCGCGCCGCCACCGTTTTTGAATATGGTGATATCCTCGGGTGCCCGAGAAAATGCCGAAAGATCGTAGTAATCGGCGAGCACATGACTGCGGTCGATGGCACGGCTTTCAATCGGTATCTTGAGTTCACCGATATGGGCCATGGTCGTATCAAAGCTGTCGACAAAAACGCGGGCTTTCAACAGGGCAGTGTCATCTGCCTCGCGCATATCCGGGCGATAGGCGCCGATCAGGTCGATGTGCTGCCCCGGTTGCAGCCAAGCGCCCTTGATCACAGGGTCGGTGGACATCGTGGCACAGGTGACGATATCGGCCATCTGAACAGCCTCTTGCAAGTTATCCGCGACCGATAGCTCGGGGATCTCCCTGGCCATCGCGTCCGCGTTGGCGGGTGTCCGGTTCCAGACCGTAAAGGATGCTTTCGGGAAAGCCGCGGCATAAGCGCCGTGTAGGGCGCGGCCCACTGTGCCAGCGCCCACAATCAGGATATTTTTGCTATCAGGGCGCGCAAGGCGCCGCGCCGCCAAAAGACTATCGCCAGCTGTTTTCCACTTGGTCACCAGATGGAAGTCGATAATTGCCTCAAGCGTACCGTCCGCATTGGAATAGAGGTTAACCCCGCCGTTGATCATCGGTGCGCCGCGCGACGGGTTTTCGGGAAACACCGTAGCTGTCTTGACCGCCATGCCAAGGCCGTCGATCCAAGCTGCGCGAGACAATAACGTATCTGGGTCGCGGTACAGAAACGTGTCGCCGATCTCTGCCTTAGGCAGTTCATGCCCTGCGGCCAATGTGTCGGTCAGGCCGATCCAGTCCAGCAAAGCCTCGCCTTCCTCAAAAGAGATGACGGGAACGCTCATGCGGCTTCATCCCTGCTGAGCAGCCCTTCGGACACAAGCCTGTCAGACCAACCCTGCGGGCCATCAAATAGATGTGCGCGCCATCCACGCGCCTCGGCCACTGCAATGTTATCGGCGCGATCATCCGTAAAAATCAGATCGGCACCGGACAGGCCGCTGGCGTCCTCAAGCATCTGATAGATCAACGGATCAGGCTTGATCACCTTCATGTGGCCAGAGATGAAATTACGATCAAAATTGGAAAGAAAATCATAATATGTCGCTGCATGTGCATAGCTTTGAATGCCAAAGTTCGTCAGTGAAAAGACTGGGATACCCTTGGACTGCAAAGCCGCCATTAGACGCACAGAATGGTCTATGACGGGGCTGGCCATTTCGATCCACCGGTCGTGCCAAAGCCGGATTTCGCTGCGCCATTCCGGATAGGCATCAGCGGTAGCATAAATGGTTTCGGTGAAATGGTGGCCCATATCGACCTTGTCGTTCATCGCGTGCAAGTCTACGGTTTCGAACATGGCTCGGCGCCGATCTGGGCCAATGACGTTGTCAAAAAACCTTTCTGGTTGCCATTCGATCAGTACATTGCCGATATCGAATACAACGGCTTTAATGGTCATAATTTTGCAGCCCTCAATGTGCGTTCTAACGCGTCTAGAAAACGCGATCTGTCAGCTTTGGTAAAGCCTTTGCCGCCACCTTGGCGAAACGGATCTGCGGCGCGCAGGTCTGTCATCAGATCCCGTGTTGCAAGCACGTTGCCAATATTGGCGGCTGTTAGCGCCTCACCGTTGTGTTTAAGAACCGCTGCACCGGCTTCTATGCATTTGGCCGCAAGTGGGATATCACCTGTGATGACCACGTCGCCGGGGCCCGCGCGATCGGCGATCCACATGTCGGCGATGTCAGGCCCTTCGGACACAATGACCGTTTCGACCAGTGGGTTTTGTGACAGGCGCAAACCGCCATTTGACACCAGTTTCATCGCAATCCTGTGCCGTGTGGCGACCTTTTCCGCCTCAGCCTTGACCGGGCAGGCGTCGGCGTCGATGAATAGCGTGGTCATGTCTGAGGTGTCTCCGAATGAAAAATGACGTGTTCGCGCCCCGTATTTTATGCGCAGTAATCGCTGTGATCATATCTTGGCAGCTTGAAAAATATAGTTTTTGAAGACAGCCAGTGCGCTGCAATTTAATCCTAGGCGAGCAAGTGCTGAACGCTCCGTACCTATAGCTGCACTTTGCGATGGCAAAACATACATTGTCTGATGGAAGTTGTACAATTTTATCCTTGTTTGAAGCTAATGCGAGTTGGCCTTTGCGCCTTGGACAGGCTGCTGGAGCCTCCGGCGGGAGTTTATTTGGCAAGATGAAGTTGGATCAGCTGACCCACGCAATAACAGCCGTGAGTGTTACGACGCTGATCACGGTTGAAACGAGAATTGTTCCGGAAACGCGTTGTGGAGCTATCCCGTAATGTTGTGCAAGAATATAAATATTTCCGGCTACGGGCATCGCGGCACAAGCGATGACCATTGCACTGCTGAAGGCATCGACCTCAAAAAGATAGATTACCGAGATTGTAACCATTGCCGGGTGCAGGACCAATTTGCAAAAACTAAGCCAACCCGCGATCTGTATCCGCACTGCTGACTTTGTGGCAAGAGATGCTCCTATTGCAAATAGGGCGCCGGGTGTTGCGGCCCCACCCAGAATGCTGAGAAAGTCGTTCATTGGCTCTGGGATCGGGATTCGTAGCGCTGACCAGATTAGGCCGAGGGTCATGGCTACGATCATCGGGTTGGTGATTAGCCCGCGGCCAATGGTGCGCAGGATCGACAGCTGCATGCGCCCGTCGCGGCCGATGGTGATCAGGGTCACGATCAGGCTGGAAAAAACGATGAGATCTGTTGCTAGGACCAGCATAACCGGCCCGATGGCGGCTGGGCCAAACAAGAGCCCCAGCATCGGCAAGCCCAAAAATCCGACATTTCCGATCACGGCGCATTGGGATTCTACTGCGTTCGTCTGCAAGTCCAGTTTGCGTATATAGCCGATGCTTGCCGCAAAACCGTAAACGAAGGCAGTTCCTAGCAGGTAGGCGAGTATCAGTTGGCCATCCCATATTTCGGCAAGAGGTAGGTTTGCAGCAAATCGAAAAATCATTGCTGAGAGTGCGAAATAGAAGACAAATTTCGTAAGATAGGCTGTCGCGTCTGCAGTGAAAAACCGGGTCCTACCGGCCCAGTACCCCAGGCCGATTAACGCAAAGAATGGTAGAGTTTTCAGTAAGATCGGAAGCATCAGCTACTCATAGCGTTCACGATCTGCCAAGTCTATCCACTGTTGATGATAACCCCTGCTGTTTGCACAAGTGCCCTATCTACAACCATGTGCAATTGTTGCACGCCAAAACGGCGTGGCCATGTGTGTTGCTAGATGTGCAAGCATTTCAAGCGCTTTTTTCTGTCGAAACTGAATGAAGCGGTTTATGTTACTAATCTGGTGTACAAGGAATGATAATGAACGATGCAGCTCCCATTGTCCGTAAGGGCCGCAAATTTGGCCAGGTTTTGGAAGGTGCGCGTCAGGTCTTTATGACTGATGGCTTTGAAGTGGCCAACGTTGACGACATTGCGAAACAGGCCGGTGTTAGCAAGGCGACCCTTTATAGTTATTTCCCAGACAAGCGGCTTTTGTTTATGGAAGTCGTCAATCAAGAGTGCGCCCGACAAAGTCAGTCGGCCATTGATAACATCGACATAAGCGCTCCGCCGAGAGATGTTTTAAGGCAGGCGGGGCGGCATTTCCTGCATTTTCTGACCTCGCAGTTTGGGCAACAGGTGTTTCGGATCTGCGTGGCGGAATCTGATCGCTTTCCCGAAATCGGCCGCGCCTTTTATTGCTCTGGCCCAGAGCGGATGCGGGCAGAGATGGTTGGCTATTTCACAGAGTCGATAGCGCGTGGCGAACTGGAGATCACTGATCTGACGTTGGCGGCGGACCAGTTTGCAGAACTGTGCAAGGCGGATCTATGGCCACAGCTTGTGTTTGGGGTGATTTCTTTGGTTAATGAGGCTGATATCGAACGGGTTGTGGACAGTGCAGTTGAGACGTTTCTGGCGCGTTATGGAACCTGACATACCACGAACTTGATGCCGAATTTGAATATATTTCAAACTATGAAGACGCCTCGACACGCATGAGCGATTCATCGTATTCAGAAAAAGAACAAAAGAAGAACATGTGGAAATGCCTGAGCGTCGTATTCTGTCTTTGTGGTTTCCACGATTGGGCGTGGATTGTTTAATCCGTCGTCAACCCATGCTAGCGGATCAACCGTTGATCGTTGTACAGGAACAGAAAAATATGCAGGTGGTGTCGTCGCTGAGTGCAGCGGCGCAAACGCAAGGTATTTACGTTGGGCAACCTATGCGCGATGCCTATGCCATGTGTCCGGGGCTTCTTAGTCACGCACGCAGCGCCGTGGGGGAACAAAAATTTCTGGAGGCACTGCAACGCTGGGCGAGTAAGTTCAGCCCTTGGGTCGCACCGGAGGACCAAGATGCATTGGTGGTGGATCTGACCGGTTGCGCGCATCTTTTTGGCGGCGAGGCTGCGCTGATGCAGGTCGTAGAGGACGATTGTAACGAACTGGGCCTGAGCGTTTTGATGGGGCTCGCAGACACGCGGGGGGCGGCTTGGGCATTGGCGCGTTTTGCTGGGCTATCGGTAGAATCGGACCGGTCAGGCGACGCGATTGATCAAGAAGCGCGGGCGACACGGTCACGGTCGGGCAAGCGACGCCATTGGACCAAGGGTGGTGCGGCGCCGGTGCGGCGCAGCAAAACCTTAGATACAGCTCGCATCGCGCCGCCGGGTCAGACATATAGTGCGCTCAGCACCTTACCGATTGCAGCGCTCCGGCTTGAACCGGAACTAATCGCACAGTTGGGGCGGTTGGGGCTGCGCCGTGTGGGCGATCTGTTGGGACAGCCAAGGGCGGCTCTTGCGCGACGTTTTGGCCGGGGCTTGGTGCTGCGATTGGACCAAGCGATGGGAAGTGCGCCCGAGCCCGTTTCACCTGCCAAGATGCCAGATCATTTCGCAGTGCGGATGACCCTGCCTGAGCCGATCGGATTGACCGAGGATGTGCTGGTGGGACTGGACCGGCTGTTGTCACGGCTGTGCAAATCACTAAAGGAAAAAGGGAAAGGTGCGCGTCAGGTGGCTTTACATGCCTATCGCAGTGACCACTCTGTAGAGGTGATCGAGGTTGGCCTTGCTCGCCCCAGCTTTGATCCACAGCGCTTGCGCTCCTTGTTAGAGATGAAAATCGATAGTATCGACGCAGGCTTTGGCATCGACATGCTGCGACTGGTCGCGACCCGGGTTGAGCCGCTTTATGAGGCTGATGCGGCAGGCCACATACAGGCGGGAGAAGCGGTGCGCGATCGCTTGAACAAGGCCAATGCATTCGACGACTTAATGGGACGACTGGGTGCGCGGGTTGGGCTTGAGGCCATTCGACGGCTGCACCCCGCATCCAGCCATATCCCTGAAAAGGCGCATAAAGTGATGGCTGCCGCATGGTCAGAGCCGCATGATGGTCCCTGGCCCCCGCCCAGCAATCCACGCCCCATGGTGATGTGGCATCCCGAGCCGGTACATGCTCCGGCGATCCCGCGCCTGCCCGAAACCTTTCGCTGGAGGGGTCAGGATCTGGCGCGCCTGCGGGCCTTGGGGCCAGAGCGAATTGCGCCCGAATGGTGGCTGGACGATCCCAACTGGCGGACGGGAACGCGCGATTACTGGGTGACGGACACGACTGACGGCCAGAGGTTATGGCTGTTTTTCGCACATGGTGGTGCCATGTCTCGGGGATGGTTTTGTCAGGGGAGCTTCACGTGAGGATGCAGCTGGTTTGATGGAAGCGGCACAACCTTGTCAAAGCAAGGAAATGCAGCAGCTGGCCCCATTCGCAAACAAGCCCTGCTTAGAACCTTGCATGCTTGAGATTAGCGCTTGTCGATGATGCGCACAGCCTTGCCCTGAGATCGGGCAACGCTTTCTGGTTCGCCGACAGTAACCGACACGCCGACCCCTGCTGTCTGTTTGATCCGATCGACCAGCAGTTTGCCCGCATGAGTGCGCGCAGCAGGATCAGATTGGCCTATTGCAGCCTCGCAGAGGATGCACATTTCATCCATTCGCTCAGGGCGCGTCAGTTCAATCTGAAAATGTGGGGCGAGGCCCGGCGTGGCCATCAGGCATTCTTCGATCTGAGTGGGAAAGACGTTGACGCCGCGCAGGATGATCATGTCATCACTGCGACCCGTCACTTTTTCCATGCGGCGCATCGTGCGTGCTGTGCCTGGCAACAGCCGGGTCAGATCGCGGGTCCGGTACCTGATGATCGGGAACGCTTCTTTCGTGAGAGAGGTAAAGACCAGTTCACCCACCTCTCCGTCTGCTGTGGGTTGTCCTGTTTCCAGGTTGATAATCTCTGGGAAAAAGTGGTCTTCCCAAATGTGCAGCCCATCTTTTGTTTCGACACATTCCATTGAAACACCGGGCCCAATGACCTCGGACAGGCCATAGATGTCGACCGCATGCATATCAAAAGCGCCCTCGATTTCCTGACGCATGGCGTTGGTCCAGGGCTCGGCCCCAAAAATGCCCACCTGCAGGCTACAATCACGCGGATCGAGGCCCTGAATCTTGAATTCGTCAAGAACAGAGAGCGCATAGGATGGGGTCACCGTGATGCCCTTGGGTTTGAAATCGTCGATCAGTCGGACCTGTCGCGCTGTCATTCCGCCCGATATTGGAACCGTGGTCAGGCCAAGCGCATCGGCCCCAAGGTGAATGCCAAGCCCGCCGGTAAACAACCCGTATCCATATGCATTGTGCAGCAGATCGCCCGCTTGCAATCCCCCCGCACGAAGCGAGCGTGCAACAACAGCGGCCCAGTTCTTCAGGTCACTTTCGGTATAGCCCACAACCGTTGGCTGTCCGGTTGTCCCAGAAGAGGCATGGATGCGTGCAACCTGATCGCGTGGCACAGCGAACATGCCAAATGGATAGTTGTTCCGAAGATCTTGCTTGACGGTGAAAGGAAACTTGGCAAGGTCCGCAAGGCTATGCAGGTCATGTGGATGCACACCTGCCGCATCAAAGCTGGCGGTGTAGTGAGGTACGTTGGCATAGGCGTGGGACAGTGACCATTTCAGCCGTTCCAGTTGCAGGGCCTCAATTTCATCCCGGCTGGCGATTTCAATCGGATCAAGGCTAGATTTTGATGGTGTGAGGTCTTTCATGATTGTTCCTCGTCAAAGTGCTGCCCATTCAGGCTGTGCGAATGGCCTCGAACCAATGCGATCTGTCGACCTTCGGCGCCAGTGACTGCAATATCATAGGTGCCGTTTCGATTCTGAAGTGCCTGTTCGGTCGCGCGCGCTGTCAGTGTTTCGCCCAGATTAGCAGGTGCAAGATAGGTGATCTGGATGTGCTGGGCGACGGAAAGCCGATTGTGACTGTTGCACGCAAATGCAAAGGCGCTGTCGGCCAGTGTTAGGATCATGCCGCCATGACAGATACCATGGCCGTTCAGCATGTCATCGCGCACTTGCATTTTCAGCGTGGCTTTTCCGGGGCCAATGGCTGCAATCTGCATGCCAAGGGATTGGCTGGTGGCGTCCTTTGCCCACATCAGGGCGGCGCATTTTTCGGCGCGATCCTGTGGGGTCATAGGGCTTTCTCGGTTGGTGATGCGATGCTGTCATGCTGCACGGATTGCGGGATGGGTACAAGCGCAGTTGTTGAACTAGCTTGAAATGTATGCGTCGGCAGTTCAGTCTGACTTTATGACGTTATACACTCCCCCTTTGTCAAACTTGCGCGAAACACCCAACCCTCAGGTGGCGTTTCACCGAACCGAGTTATCGGTGATCTTGTCGCTCTATGGGCGGATGGTGGCAGCGGGCGAATGGCGTGACTACGGCATTTCGTGTTTGCATGATGTGGCAGTGTTTTCGGTGTT
>ENA-ORDA01003578-ORDA01003578.1-marine-metagenome-genome-assembly--contig:-NODE-3578-length-10767-cov-3.694761_pt1 | contig 10767 bp, 3 predicted proteins | sample MGYA00237778_ERZ508506 | MGnify/ENA primary metagenome ERZ508506 (study PRJEB26177, sample SAMN06267891) | marine metagenome | isolation source: Monterey Bay, California, USA | place: Pacific...
ATTATGCAGGCACTAGCACAAGAAATCGTAGTTGAAATCGACCAAGAAATTATCGGTTCACTAAGAACTCTTGCTGGTGCAGGTACGGCTTTAGACTTCAACGCTTTAGGTTCAGCATATACTCCTACATACGTCGGTGATCGTCATGCTTTATTGGCAATCGAAATCAACCGTGCGGCAAACAGAATAGCGGCAAGAACAAGACGTGGCGCTGGTAACTACATCGTAGTATCTCCAGAAGCATTAACTGTTCTTCAGTCAGCATCAACTTCAACGTTCGCAAGAACAACTGAAGGTTCTTTTGAATCACCAACAAACACTAAGTTTGTAGGTACTTTAAATGGAACAATCAAAGTCTTCGTAGACAACTACGCGGCTGACGGTACTAAAGTACTTGTTGGTTACAAAGGTTCAAGCGAAACTGATGCTCCAGCATTCTACTGCCCATACGTACCATTAATGAGCACAGGTCCAGTTATGGATCCTGCTACATTTGAACCAGTAGTGTCATTCATGACACGTTATGGTTACAAAGAACTTACTAACACAGCAAGTTCATTGGGTAACGCGGCAGATTACGTTGATGCAATTAGCATGTCAAACGTAGCATTCCAGTAAGCCTTAAAACTTACCAGAAAATTAAAAGCACTCTTCGGAGTGCTTTTTTTTGATTGAAAAATCTTTTGTTTCATTATGATAAATAGTTGTAAGACAACTGTTGGCGTAGGATTACTAAATGGCAAATAAAAGAACATATATAAATGCAGACGAAGAACTAATAGTTCAGGGTCGACTGATCATTGAAGGTAATATTGAGCAAAGACAATATACCAATACCGTAACATACAGCGAAACAAAGTTTGAAGGTGAAACCTTCATTATTAACAGTGATGGCTTCGACAAAGATGACGTAGCCACAGACGCAACATTAAAGTTAAGATCAGGCGCCGGATACGGTGTATTAACATACCAAAGTTCAACCAACAAACTTGTCATAGATAAAACAATAGTAGCACCTACAGTAGAAGCCAACTTAACAGGAACAGCAACAGCGGCAGATTCCTTATCTTCTCCTTTTTCAGTTCAAGTATCTGGTGCAGTTAGTTCTACATCATACGATTTACAAAATGCCGGCGACTCAATAAACATAGCAACTACATTCAGTGCTACAGGAGTAACAGCAGGCAATTATGGTAGTGCATCAGCAGTGCCTACTTTTACAGTAAATGCAGGTGGGCAGTTAACATCAGCATCTAATACATCAATAGTTATTACATCATCACAAGTTTCAGACTTTGAAACAGCCGCAGAAGCATTATTTACTATTGGCACTAACAGTGGCGATGGAGATTTAAGTTACGCAAATGGTGTATTTAATTACACAGGTCCAACAGCATCAGAAACAAGAGCTCACTTCACAGGTGGCACAGGAATAACATATAGTTCAAGTACAGGTGATATCAGTATCACTGATAATGTACTCGGCGATACGCCAGGCACATACGGAGATGCTACACACGTTTCCAGAACGCAAGTCAATTCACGTGGTCAAGTTACTGCAATTTCAGAAGTAGAAATCAATATACCTCATAACCATATCACAGACTTTGACAGTGCCGGTAGAGCATTATTGGCTGTTAATGACACAGGCGGTGATGGAAGTTTAGCATATAACAGCACAACAGGTGCATTCACATATACCGGTCCAAGTGCAAGTGAAGTAAGAGCTCACATCAGTGTTGACGATACAGCAGGAAACGATGGCTCATTGTCATACAATAGTACAACAGGTGTTATAACATTTGTAGGAACAAGTGCCGCAGAAACAAGAGCTCATATCAGTGTAACAGATGCTGGTGGAGACGGAAGTTTAGCATATAACTCAGGAACAGGTGTTATTACTTACACAGGTCCAAGTTTAGCAGAAGTACAAGCAAGAATAGATAATTCAGCAAGTAATGTTAGAGCCCACTTTAGCGGTGGTGACGGCATTGACTTAGCAAGTGGTGTCATAGATGTTGACACTTCAGTAGTAAGAACAACAGGCAATCAAAGTATTGCTGGCATCAAAACATTTACAGGCAGTGTAGATTTAAGCAGTGCAACAGTACCAGGCTTCACAGTCACAGGTGACTTAAATGTTACTGGTGAATTTAACAGTTTAACCCAAGTAGATTTACTTGTAGAAGATACAAGTATCACAATGCGATCAGGCGCCGCAGGTAATGGCGATGCACACATTTATGTTGTAGCAACCGGTAGCGATCCATATTTAAAATGGGACACAGGTTCAAGCAGATGGCAGTTTAGCAACGACGGTGCATCTGATAAAGATATATTATTGCTAACAGATTTCAGTGCAAGTAGTGGTATTAATTATAATAGCAGTACAGGTGCCTTCACAGCAGACAACAGCGAAATAAGATCGCTTGTCAGTGTTAGTGATGGTGGCGGAGACGGCAGTTTAAGTTATGATGCACCCACAGGTGTAATCACTTACACAGGTCCAAGCCCAGCAGAAGTAAGAGCTCACATCAGTTCTAACAATGTAAGTGGCGATGGCTCTATTAGTTATAACAGCACTTCGGGTATTATCAGTTACACAGGCCCAAGTCCAGCAGAAGTAAAAGCACACTTTAGTGGTGGTGCAGGGATAACTTTTGATAGTGCCTCAGGTCAAATCAGAATTACAAATACAGCCGTAACAGCGGCAAGTTATGGTAGTGCCACAGCAGTACCAACATTTACTGTAAACAGTAAAGGACAATTAGAAGCGGCGGCAGATGTAAACATAGCAATACCGCATACGCAAATCACAGACTTTGACGCAGAAGTAAAAGCATTAATTAGTGTAACAGATAGCGGAGGCGACGGAAGTTTATCGTATAGCAATGGCGTAATAACTTATACTGGGCCAAGTGAGTCTGAAGCAGAAGCAAGAATAGACGCTCACTTAGTAGGCGGCGATGGCATCGACTATGCAAGTGGTACAATTGATGTTGATGCAACTGTTATTAGAACAACAGGCGATCAAAGTTTAGCAGGTGAAAAAACATTCACAGGTAAATTAATTATACCAAGCACAAACGTTACAGATGCAGGCGCAATATTCACAGACGCCAATGAAGCATGGGTATATGTCAATGGTACTAAGAAACAAATTACTCCAGCAGGCAGTGTTGGATATGTAGAAGAATCCAGTTCAGGTCAAACTTATGCTAATCCTGGTATAACAGGTTCAAGCACACACGAACTGTATTCAGGTCAAAGATCAAGTGGTGGTAATTTATACCATGGTATAAAAGGTATTAACGATGGAACGTATACAACAGTTACATCTGACACTAACACAGTTTCAATTGATGCAGACATCAGTGCAATTAGAGGTGCCTTTAGTGCAAGTGGAGATTTAAGTTACGACAGTGCAACAGGTACATTCAGTTTTACCAATGACGCAGGTGACATAGAAAGTGTCATAGCAGGTACTGGTTTAACAGGTGGCGGCACATCAGGTGCAGTAACATTAAATGCAGACCAGTCTTACATCAGAGGTTCAATCAGTGCAAGTGGATTAGTAAGTTATAACAGCACAACAGGTGCAATAACAACCACAGCAGATAATTATGCAAGTTGGACAGTGCAAACAGAATCGGGTGCAGGAGCATCGGCTCCTATCACAAGCGGAGATTCGTTAATATTAACAGGTGGCACAAATATAACTGTTACCAACTCCGGCGACACAGTTACTATCTCAAACGATAACCCTGCTGACATCACAGGTGTACAAGCAGGCTCAGGTTTAACTGGCGGTGGTAATTCAGGTTCTGTAACATTAAATATAGGAGCCGGCACAGGTATAAGTGTAGCGGCTGATAGCATTGGCACAGATGATACTCATATTAGAACATTAATAAGTGCAGGTGGCGACTTAGCATATAACAGCACAACAGGTGTTATAAGTTACACTACTCCAACTGAAAGAACAGATGCAGAAGTACGTGCCTTACTTAGTGCAAGTGGCGATATCTCTTATAACAGCACAACAGGTGTTATCAGTTTCTCAGCCGCAACTGCTCCAGTAACCAGTGTTAATGGCGAGACTGGCGCAATAACTTTAAGCACAGACGATATAGACGAAGACGGTTCACCTATTAATTTATGGTTTACAAACACAAGAGCCAGAGGTGCTATCAGTGTAAGTGGTGACTTAGCATATAACAGCACAACAGGTGTTATAAGTTACACTACTCCAACTGAAAGAACAGATGCAGAAGTGCGAGGTTTAATCAGTGTTAGTGATACAGGCGGCCATGGAAGCCTTGCTTATAACAGCTCAACTGGTGTAATTACTTACACAGGTCCAAGTGCAAGTGACATCAGAGGCGATCTAAGTTCAGGAACTGGTATTTCGTTTAATCAATTATCAGGTGCTATCAGCACAAACGACAGTCAAATTGTACATGATAGTTTAAGTGGCTTTGTAGCAAATGAACACGTTGATCACAGTTCGGTAAGCATTACAGCAGGCGCCGGTTTAACAGGCGGCGGTGATATAACCACAACAAGAACACTTAATGTTGTAGGTGGTACTGGTATTACTGTAAATGCAAACAGCATTGAAGTAACAGAAACAGATGTAAGAGGTATGTTTAGTGCAAGTGGCGACATTTCATATAACAGCTCAACTGGTGTATTCAGTTTCACAGACTCCGACACAGTAGGCACAGTAACAAGTGTAAGTGTTGGCACAGGTTTAGATGTAAGTAATGCAACTACAACTCCAAGCATCACTTTAGACTTATCAGAACTTACTGATATGACAGGGGCAGTTGTTGGAACACAAGACGAACTTATTTTACTTGACAATGGCACAGAAAAAAGAAAACTAATTGGTGAAATTACACTAAGTGACTTTAATAACGACCTTGGTAACTATGGTGGTTGGACAAGTAACGTTGGTGATATCACAAGTGTAACTGCCGGTGCCGGTTTAACAGGCGGAGGCACATCAGGTGCAGTTACTTTAACAGTTGGCGCAGGTGATTATATAACTGTTAATGCAGACGATATAGACGTTCAAGCCACATCAGCCAATACAGCAAATAAAATTGTAGCCAGAGATGGAAGTGGTAACTTTAGTGCAGGTGTTATTTCAGCAACAGCAACAGCGGCACGTTATGCGGATTTGGCAGAAATGTACACAGCAGATGCCAGTTATGATCCAGGCACAGTTGTTATAGTAGGTGGCGAAGCAGAAGTAACAGTAACAGACAATCCAGGCAGTTATAGAGTTGCCGGTGTTGTTTCCACAGACCCAGCATACTTGATGAATGCCGAATCACAAGGTGTAGCAGTAGCATTACGTGGTAGAGTACCATGTAAAGTTGTTGGCAACGTAAACAAAGGTGATGTATTAATTACAAGTGATCTACCTGGACATGCAATGGTAGGCGCAATGGCACATTCTTTAAGTTCTCTACAAATCATTGGAATTGCTTTAGAAACAAAAACAGAAGCCGCTCCAGGCATTATTGAAGTTTTAGTTTAAAATTCTACCCTATCCCACAGCAATCATTTAATAGTGATAAATACTTGTAACGGCGAAGACAGTATCGCGTGATACTGACAATGTTTAAGACATTGAACTAACCGAGGACAATATGGCGATTTTTGGTAATTTTAAAGGTACCACTACTTCTGAATTTAAGATCGGAAAGTCAAGTGGTAGCAAAATATCTACAGGCACACAACCCTCCAGTGATTTATCTGCTGGCGACCTTTGGATAGACTCAGATAACAGCACTTTAAAAATATATAACAGCGGCTGGAAACCAGTAGGAGAAAGTTTAAGTACCCTATTAGTTGACAACGGTACGTTAAGTGTTGACTCAGCCAATGACACCGTGTCCATCGGTTCAACAAGTTCAAATGAAAGATTATTTGTAAATGGTAATTTAAGATTAGGTACCAACCCAAGTTTACAATACAGCGGAGCCTATTTAGATTTAAAACACAGCAACGGCTCAGCCAGTGTTATCAGAGTAGTAGATAACAACTCCGGCAACAATCCAATATTTAAAGTATACAATGCAAGTAATAGCTCTGAGGTATTTAAAGTAGATGGTTCTTCAATCACTATTAATAATACTTACAATTTGCCTACAGCAGATGGAACAGCAGGGCAAGTTATTAAAACAGATGGTAGCGGAACACTTTCCTTTACAGATGCAGGCGGCGTAGGCGGTTCAACAACTCAAGTACAATATAATAAGAGTGGCGTATTATCAGGCGATGCTGATTTTACATTCGATGACAGTACAAATACTTTGCAAGTTACAAACTTAGATGTTATGGGCTCATTTAGTCACGTAGAAGACTATGGTAGCATTACACAAGCGGCAAACATTGTAGTTGATTATGGTGTAGTCACAGTCGATGATAGACAACCAACATCACATGATAGTTACACAGTTGCTGAAGCAAATGCATTAACATATATCAATCCAGGTGATATGATATTTGTAAGTAACGAGACAGGGGGTGCTACAATGGCTTTTTACGATGGCACTGATTGGAGAAGAATCACAGACAGAGCAGTTATTAGCTCATAATATTTTAATAGGACACACACATGCCAAAGGCAAAACAAAATATAGAATTATCGTTAGCACAAAAAGTAGATAAAATAGACATAGAAAAAATCACTGCCGAAGTAACAGAAAAAATTACAAAGCAGGTAGAAGCACAATTAACAGAACAAGTTGCCGATATGGTAACTGAAATGAATAAGTTCTCAGGTGAGATAGAAGGTAAACTTCAAGTTGCATTAGGCAAGATTAATTCTGCAAGTGAGCAACGTAGAGAGAAAATTACACTTACCAGTGAACACCAGTTTTCAATAGAAGCAAACTTAGATGGATTAATGTTTGCTAAAGAAGGAGATCCGATCTTAATGATTGGTAAAAACGGACAATTAGGTTCCGGTACCAGAGCTCCAAGAAGTTTTGGTAGAGGTAGTGCCCACTTTAAGTGTGCAAACTACAGCAGTGAAGCAATACTGCCCAGTGTAGGCGATGGCGTTACCAGAGGTGTATTGATTGAAAGTGATGGTGATGACGATAAAAGTTTTTCTCTAAGAGCAGTTAGTAGAATGAATCGTCAAGGGTTTAATGTGTTTAGTGATGGTTCTCTTGGTATTAACAAGTTTAAAAAGAACAACAACGAAACATTAAGTGTGTACCACAAACAAGCAGACGGCGATGTGATGAACATAGAAGTACCGTCAAAAGATTTCACAGGATCAGTATTAAAAATTGATGCTAATCCAGGAGAAAACAAAGGTTGGAAAGCAATCAGTGTTAGCAGTAACGTTGGTGAAAACGATCTTAAGACAGAAACATTTAAAGTCAACGGACAAGGTGATGTTTTTGCAGGAGGCACATTATTTAATAATGCATCAGGGTATTCAGAATTTTTTGAATGGGAAGATGGAAATGCCAGAGACGAAGACAGGAACGGATTTACGGTAACTGTTACAAAGGAAGGAAAAATTAGAGTAGCGGACGATGACAGTGATGCAATACTTGGTGTGATAGTTGAGAGATCAGCATTAGCCAGTAACACAAAATGGAATCATTGGCGAAATAAATATTTTCAAGACTTGCATGGCAAACGAGCTGAGCAGGCATATGAAATTGTAGAATGGATGGAAGCAGAAACTTCTACAATGAAAAGTTTTTATAAAGACGGACTTGATCCTAAATTTGCATTGCCAGAGAATGCATGTATTATAGAAACAGACGAAGATGGTAACGAGATGAAAAGACCTTTAGTGAATTCTGCATATGAATATGCACAAGAATACGAAGGCAGACAAGACAGACAGGGATGGGCAATGGTTTGTGTTTTAGGAACCATACCTATTTTTAAAGGACAGGTTTTAAACAAAAACTGGATAAAGATCAAAGATTTATCAGATGAGATGGAACTGGTTTTAATAAGGTGAAAAATTTTAGATTTAGATAAATATATCTATAGTAAACTAATACTTTTAGGGGAAAGTAATGGCAACAGCAATTCAAAGAAGACGAGGTACCTCGACGCAACACGGTAGTTTTACCGGATTAGCGGGTGAGATTACAATCGATACAACTAACAATACCGTCATAGTACATGATGGTACAACAGCAGGTGGTCACAGACTTGCAAAAAATTCAGAAGTAGTAGCGGCGGCAACAGGTGATATTACTGCCGTTGTAGCAGGCTCAGGTTTAAGTGGTGGAGCAGACGCAGGGTCGGCCACTATTGCACTTGATACTTCTTCAGCAACTTTTACAAGCGGTGTACAAAGTTTCTTAGGTGGAGGTGCGTTCTCAGGACACATTATACCTAATGCAGACATTACATACGACTTAGGTTCTGAAACAAAACAATGGCGAGACATATACGTTGGTCCGGGATCTTTATATGTTAACGGACAACAAGTATTATCTGATAACTCAGGTACTATTCAGTTTAGTGCAGACGCCAACCAAAATATTAGCATTGTTTCAACAGGAACAGGTGATATTGAATTAACATCAGGTGGTGACATCCAACTGAAAACAGATGTTGTTTTAACAGCAAACAAATCAATTACTTCAGCAGGTGGTGTTAAGTTTGGTTCAAATGTTAATTTAGACAGCAACCATATTAACAATATCTCTACTCCAGTAGCAGATGGTGATGCGGCAAACAAAGGTTATGTAGATGCATTAACTTTCTTAAGTGTAACTGACGCAGGCGGTGACGGTTCATTAGCATTAGACAATGGTGTAATTACTTACACAGGTCCAAGTGCAAGTGAAGTAAGAGCTCACTTTAATGGCGGAACTGGTATTGATATCAGTACTGGTACAATTGCTGTTGACAGCACTGTAATGAGAACAACTGGTAACCAAACGTTAGCAGGTAACAAAACATTCTCAGGTAATATGGAAATTACTGGTACACTAACAAGTTCAGGTAGTGCATTAGAAATTGCAGATGAAATTATTTTATTAAATGCTGGAACTGGTAGTGCATTAGACACAGGTTTCCAAGTAGACAGAGCCTCAAGTGCAGACGTATTCCTAAAATGGGACGAGTCAGAAGGTTCATGGGCATTTACAAACGATGGTACAACTTATCAAAACATGCTTACAGATTCAACTGCAAGAGCACTTATTAGTGTAACAGATGCAGGTGGTGATGGTAGTGCGGCATACAATAGTTCAACTGGTGTAATTACTTACACAGGACCAAGTGCGGCAGAGACAAGAGCACACTTTAGTGCAGGTGGCGATTTAAGTTACGATAGCTCAACTGGTGTATTTAGTTTTACTAATGACGCAGGTGACATTGAAAGCGTAGGCGCAGGATCAGGTTTAATAGGTGGCGGCACATCAGGTGCAGTTACATTAAACATTGGTGAAGGCAACGGTATTACTGTTGATACAGACGAAATATCACTTGATGAGAGCTATGCAAAAGGATTAATTAGTGTAACAGATGCAGGTGGTGACGGATCATTAGCATACAACAGCACATCAGGTGTTATTACTTACACAGGCCCAAGTGCTTCAGAAGTAAGAGCTCATATTAGTGCTGGTACAGGTATTACTGTAACAGACGGTGCTATTGCAACAACTATCACTCAGTATACTGATGCATTAGCAAGAGCTTCAATTAGTGTAACTGACGCAGGCGGAGATGGAAGTCTTGCTTACAACAGTACAACTGGTGTAGTTACTTACACAGGCCCAAGTGCAAGTGAAGTTAGAGCACATTCAACAGGTGGTGATGGTATTGATTATGCTTCAGGTGTAATTGATGTAGACAGCACAGTAGTTAGAACAAGCGGTACTCAAACAGTAGCAGGTGCTAAAACATTTAGTGACAACATTATAGTTAATGGTAACTTAACAATTAACGGTACACAAACTACTGTTAATACAGAAACTTTAACAGTTGATGACAACATCATCGTTCTAAACAACAATGCATCAGGTTCCCCTACAGCCAATGCAGGTATTGAAATTGAACGTGGTGATGCTACAAATGTACAGTTACTATGGGACGAGTCAAACGACAGATGGGCAGTATCAACAGATTTTGTTGCTACAACATTCAGAGGCGCAGTAGTTGGTAATGTAACTGGTGATATAACTGGTGATGTAACTGGTGATGTAACTGGTACAGTTAGCAGTATTGCTAATCACAGCACAAGTAATTTATCAGAAGGTACTAATCAATACCATACAACTGCAAGAGCCAGAGGTGCTATCTCAGTAACAGACGGTGGTGGTGATGGTGCATTAGCATACAACAGCTCAACTGGTGTAATTACTTACACAGGTCCAAGTGCGGCACAAGTTAGAAATCACTTTAGTGGTGGTGCTGGTATTACTTTATCAAGTGGTGTAATCAGTCTAACAGATCCAGACTTTATTACTGGTGTTACAGCAGGAACTGGTTTAAGTGGCGGTGCTACAAGTGGTACAGCAACATTAAACGTAAGTGGTTTAACAATTAGTGAATTTGCAGGAGCAACAATTCAGTTAAGCACAGAAAGTTTTGCAGATAACGATACAACATTAATGACATCGGCGGCAGTACAAGATAAAATTCTAAGTTATGGTTACTCAACAACAGTTGGTGATATAACAAACGTAAGTGCAGGCTCAGGTCTAACAGGTGGTGGTGCAAGTGGTAGTGTTAGTTTAGCATTAGCAGATACAGCCGCAACGG
>ENA-ORDA01003580-ORDA01003580.1-marine-metagenome-genome-assembly--contig:-NODE-3580-length-10766-cov-1.785293_pt1 | contig 10766 bp, 8 predicted proteins | sample MGYA00237778_ERZ508506 | MGnify/ENA primary metagenome ERZ508506 (study PRJEB26177, sample SAMN06267891) | marine metagenome | isolation source: Monterey Bay, California, USA | place: Pacific...
GAGGCAACGACAGAGCCTGTGACAACCAACGCCGAAGAGCAGGTGGTTCCACCCAAAAAGACGCCGACCCGTCTGCGCAGCCGTTCAAAACCGGCCGCTAAATCAACGTCGAAAGCGGCCCCAAAGGTATCAAAAAAGGATGTAAGCGTTGAAACCAATGCCGCTGACGTTGCTGAGCCTTTGGATGATGAAGCACCGGCAAAACCGGCACCTAAGCCACGTGCGCCGCGAAAGCGTACCGCTAAGGTGAAAACGACAGCGGCAGTCGCACCGGACGCTGACCCTGACGATACCGGCCCAAAGGTAGCAGCCGAAACCCCAGTCGCGGCGCCAGAGCCAGTGTCTGTCAAGCCGATCACTGAACCAAAGGCTGCAGTGATGCCGGAGCCCGAACCGATGCCCGAACCAAAACCAGCAGCAAACGTCACTGCGACGATAGAAGACCCTTCCAAGCCCAAAAGGCGCGGCTGGTGGTCTTTGGGTAAATGATAAAGAAGGACGTGCCGAATAAAGTATGACGAAACACCTGAAACCTTGTGGGTCATCTAACGTGTTGATGACCTTGATTTCAAACAGCTTTAGGTAATTCGATCTTTTTGGCAAAAATGCTTTGGGGCGCGTCCTTTATCCTTTTCGGATCACATAAACCTGCATCGAGCCTTGCTCAGTCGCTGAAACCAGCGTGTGGCCGGCCTCTGAACAGAAATGCGGTACATCGACGATCGCTGCAGGGTCGTCTGTTTGTATGGTCAACTCGTCCCCTAGTTTCAGAGTCTGCAAACGCTTGCGCGCTTTGAGCACCGGCAAAGGGCACAACAGGCCCAAGGCATCCAATATTATTTGATCTGACATACCTGCCACGTAGTACGGATGTTTCAGTCTGTCCACAGACATGTGACCTTTGCCCCCGTGACGCACCGTCTGGTATGGGATAAGCGTGCCAGTATGTTCGGAATTGACATCATTGACGCCAGCCTGATCCCAGCAATGGGCATTGCACTTATTGCGGGCATCATAAGCTTCTTAAGCCCCTGCGTTTTGCCTATTGTTCCGCCTTACCTTGCATATTTGTCCGGGATGACTGTTGGCGAATTGTCTGACAGCCGCAGTGCGCGAAACCGGGCGACAGTTGCCGCACTGTTTTTTGTTTTAGGCTTATCGACCGTTTTTATCTTTTTGGGTTTTGCGGCATCGGCATTTGGTTCGTTTTTTTTGCAAAACCAGATTTTGTTTTCACAAGTATCTGGGGCCGTCATCATTGTTTTTGGGCTTCATTTTTTGGGCGTTTTCAGGATCGGGTTACTGGATCGTGAGGCCCGTATAGATGCTGGGGACAAGGGTGGCTCGTCGTTTGGTGCATATGTTCTTGGTCTGGCGTTTGCCTTTGGTTGGACCCCCTGTATCGGGCCTCAACTAGGGGCGATTTTGACTCTTGCAGCATCCGAAGCATCCGTTACGCGGGGCACTTTTCTTTTGGCGGTCTACGCGTTTGGACTGGGAATTCCGTTTCTGCTTGCAGCAATGTTTATGAGCCGTGCTCTGACGGTGATGAACCGCCTTAAGCGTCACTTGGGCTTAATTGAAAAGCTTATGGGCGGGCTTTTAGTCGTTGTTGGAGCCGCGATGCTTTTGGGGCTTTTCACACGATTTTCTTTCTGGCTGCTCGAGCGATTTCCATCCTTGGCGACGTTGGGCTGACATCGCGGTCCTGAAATTACGATAAAGCATCATGCGAAATAGTTGAGACATCGTGCATCACCTAACGCGTTGAAATCTTGGATTTCAGGCAGCGTTGGGTGATTCAGGTTTTTCGCATTGTGCTCTAGGCACGAGACGTGCACGGTTTCCATGTGGTATGGTTCAGCCATCGGCGCGGTTGTTACAGCGAAAATTCGTCAGATACCGCGTCAAGCCGTTAAGATGTGTGGACCCACTCGCCGGGTTGCAGTTCGCCCAAATGCCAGTCACCGATCTTGGCGCGGATCAGACGAAGCGTTGGAAACCCAACATGAGCCGTCATGCGCCGAACCTGACGGTTTCGACCTTCGGTGAGGGTCAGTTCTAGCCAGCTGTCTGGGACGGATTTGCGCGCACGGATCGGAGGATCCCGACTCCAAAGGCCTGAGGGGGCTGAGATGGCCTTAGCTTTCGCTTGTTTTGTTGGACCATCTTTCAGAATGATGCCTGAGCGTAGCGCGTCGAGGGCCTCAGTTGAGATAACCCCTTCGACTTGGGCCCAATAGGTTTTCGGGGCCTTATATTTTGGATGTGCGATGCGCGCCTGAAGGGCGCCATTATCGGTCAAAATCATCAGCCCTTCGCTGTCGCGGTCGAGCCTGCCTGCCGGGTAGACATCAGGTATTTCGACGAAGTCTGAAAGAGTGGCCCTTGGCGAGCCCTGAGTACCCTTATCGGTAAATTGCGATAGAACACCAAAAGGTTTGTTAAAGAGAAGAGTAGTCATCTGTTGTGTGGTTTCAAAGTGATAAGGCGCAAGGTGGGCGTGTGTGCGCTGACTGTGATGTATTTAGCGTACCATACGTCATTACTGCAGCGGCTCAAGGCGGGTGATGCCAACAGCGCCTGCGCGGGCCAGCCCCTCGTCAAGCGACATCGGGATATATTCGCCGCGCCGCCAAAGCTGTGCCAGATCGTCGTAGTGGCGTGATAGCATGTGACCCGATTGCCCCGTCGAAATCACAAAAACCGACGAATCGGGATCGGCGAAATCGTATACACCTCGATAGCCGGCGCCGTGCACATTTTGGAATGGGTTTGGGTCAGTGCCACTGGTGCGGCCGCGCAGTAGTGTGTTGTCGCCGCCTGAGGTTGATTGGCGAATGTTCACAAAATGCCGCAGCAACGGGACCTCGCCCAAAACCTGATGATCATGTGTGGCTTGATGTGCATCGCCCCATCGCAGGCTTTCTAGCTGGTCGCCCCAGTTTTCTGCAATCCAGACCAGTGCATCGTCCAGTGCGAGCCTGGCCATGTCGGGACACGTCTCAATTGGGGCGGATTGGCGGATGTCGCACCAGACAGCAGCTCCGTCAACATCACGAAACACACGTTCGACAAACAGCGGTTCAACATGTTTTAGCGTGCTGGCCAACGGACCTAACTCGTCACGGACCAGCCGATCTTGTAGGGCGCGCAGCCAAGCGGCGTAGATCAACGGTTCTGGCCAGTGTTCATTCATTTCTCCGTTCCACTCGGCTAGCAGTGTCAGAGCACGCTGTCGTTGTCGGTCTGGCGTGCCATCGGGTGCCGCTTCGCCAGTAAACCACAATTCAGATCCGATCAGCGTAAGAAGCGAACGTGCGGTAAAGGAAACAGTGTCGAGCTGCGCTTCGATAAAACTGTCGCGAGTATGCACTTCGCGGGCTTGCATTAACCTTTGCCAGCGTTGGACCCGCTGGGTGTCGCCCCAGTCAAAGCTTACGTGGTTGGGAAATGGTCGGTCGACGGTTTTGTTGTTGGTATTTCCAAGAATGCCGCCCATCGGTGCGACAAAGCCGGGATTAGACGCGTAGGGCATGCGCCCCTGCCAGCGGTTTTCGGTCCGCCAGCCAAAACTGGGCAAGCGTCCCTGACTTTGATGGTTCAGATTGCGCCGCGGGATAGCCCCGATGGTTTTCATGGCGATGCTGCCGCGGTCTGCCAGGGTCAGGTTTTTAGCAGGCGCGATATAACTTTCGCTCGCGGTAATCGCTTGGGCGACGGTTTGGGCACGCATCACACCCAAGGCTGCCTGAATGGATGTGTCGCGAGGGCTGAGCACTGTCCAGCTAAGCGCGGCGACATGACCCGGCGGCGTCACCGCGCCAAGGCTGGCAAAGCTGCCGGGCAGGACGGGGCCATTATCCGTCCAACGCAGGGTTAATGTGACCGGGTCGGCGTCGGCTATCCGAACAATCGAGCTGCGGGTTTCAAACGGCTTGAAGCCTGTTGGTGTTCGGTATTCTTCGGGTGCTTCTGGATTTACCTCTTCGATCAGTACGTCCTGATCGTCCACATAGGCTGAGGTGAGGCCCCATCCAAGCCTATCTGATCGACCGGTAAGAACCACTGGCATGCCCGGGATTGTGCCACCAATCACGCCACCAGTGCTTAACTCGAGCCGCGCAAGGTACCAAATTGATGGCGCAGATAGACCCAGATGCGGGTCATTGGCCATAAGTGTGCCGCCCGAAGCAGAACGAGACGCCGCCGCTGCCCAGGCATTGGAAGCACCCGCCAAGCCCCGTGATGGAAATGGAGAAAGCGGGTGCAGATCATCGTCTGCGACGGCAAAGCTGCGCGGTGCATCTGGGATCAGCGCGGCGTATTCAGGCAGGCTCGCGATGCCCGGTCCCGGCACATTTGGCAGAATGTCGGCCAGCCGGGCAGGGTCATCAAGCGCCAGTGACATGCGGGCGCGCAAGACTTCTTCCTGCAGGTGGCCCGACAGGCGCAGGCCCATCAGCTTGGTAATGGCGATGCTGTCGGCAGGTCGCCACGGCGCGAGCGGTGCATTGAACATAAACATCTCGGGTGCGCCACGCCCAAGCGCCTGCGCATTGATCTGATCAAGGCGCGCATTGACGCCTGCCGCATAAGCATTGAGTGCAGTCAAGGTTGCCGCATCAAGCGCGTCTATTGACTGGACCGAGAGACGATAGATGTCGAGACGCCGCACAAAGCTGTCGACTTCAACTGTGGCTGTCCCAAAGAGTTCTGATAGCCTTCCTTGAGCGGTCCGCCGCATCATCATCATCTGCCACAGCCGGTCTTGGGTGTGCGCAAAACCAAGCGCGTGAAACACATCTGTGTCTGTCTCGCCGAAGATATGGGGCACGTTTGCATTGTCGCGCACAATTTCGACAGGCGCAGAGATCGCTGGTACTTTTACGGTGGCACTATAGTTGGGCAATGATCGTGATGCGAGGTAGTATACCATCGCAAAGGCCAGCACCGTAAGCACGATCGCCGCTGCCGTTGCGCGTACAAGCCATTGAAAGATCATCGCCATCTTTTTGCCTCTTGCCTATTCTGACTGCCATGCACTGACAATTATGAAGCTCTCAGGTTGAGCGCAAGGCACAAGGCAGCTGCAACCAGCTTGACTTGTGCCCAGCCGTGCGGGCACGTTGATTCAGATGCCTTTCGAGAAAGTCATAGTTGCAATTTCCGGGCGCGATACAAAGTTGCACTGCGATTAAAAACGCTCTTTCCGGTAGTTATTGGTGTGACCTTGTTTTTAGGCGCCACGGCATAAGGCGTCGTTCAATTGGTGGGCACAAGGTAATCGTACCACAAACACTGGGTATTAGGGAATGATCCGGGTATATTTGGAACCTTCAAGTGTCGCGCCAAAGCGCAAACCCGCGCGGGCAAATACAGCTGCCAGCACCGGTGACAAAACCGTAGTCGAATCCGCGGCAACGCTGTCGCCCATGTCTGAAATTACGTACTCAAGGTCTGCTCCTGCCGCCCATCCTGGCGACTGACGGAAGCTGGCCAGCGCATCCTCGGTCATGAAAAACAGAACATGTGCAAATTGTTGTACTCCAATCTGAAGTCCGCCAGACCCTTTTACCACTGAGTAGTAATCAACCGTGACATTATTGACCAAAAGCGCACCGCGCCCAAATCCGCCACCCAAGCCAAGCCCTGCTTCAGTCACAAGTGGCATCACCAACATGCCGTTGGCTTTGGATGCAAGGGCTTCGGTGTTGGGGTACTGGCCATACATCTCCTCAAGAGTGGCGCCAACGCGTGCATCGATCGTGGCCGCACCGTCCCCACCCACACCATTGCCACACGCCGCCAGCAAACTTGTGCTGGCCACCGCACCTATGGCAAATCCTCGACGCGATATATTAAAGTTTGTCATGTACAATCGCCTGTGTAGCTTATGTCTGTGTGCCGTTTTCCGGCGTTTGTGAGACAAGCATACGCCGATCTGCACGTGCTGTCACTCACTAGAGCGCGCGCAACTATATCAATTCAGCATTTTCATAACGCTATTCTATGCGAGAAAAAACTGGCAAACCCATTATACAGACGTTTGCTTCGCATATTCAGACTTTAACAGAAAGGCAATTTTCTCTGTTTGCGTCAATGATTTCCAAGATTGCTGTAGCGCTTTACTCGCTTCTGGTCATAGGGGTGTCGCGACTGCAGTCAGCACAGCACTAACTTGCAAGGCGCATCTGTCAGTTTCAAAGGCACGAGCTATTGCTTGCGCATCATTTCATGGATCAACGCAGTGCGCGGTGTAGCTTTTTGGCATTTGGCCTGTCAGCGTCGGCCCTATTGTTTGTCTGTTTGGTTAAATTATTTACTGTTCAATAAGCGGCATCAAACCGCGATAGCACCAACCAGGGGGGCCTCATCACACAAATCGTGCTGTTTGGCGCAAAACCCTGCTTGACGCGCATCTAAGCCGCCCATATTACCCCAGCACGCAGTACGCGGTTGTAGCTCAGTTGGTTAGAGTACCGGCCTGTCACGCCGGGGGTCGCGGGTTCGAGCCCCGTCAACCGCGCCACTGTTGGGTTGTATAGACTGATGCGCGGTTGTAGCTCAGCTGGTTAGAGTACCGGCCTGTCACGCCGGGGGTCGCGGGTTCGAGCCCCGTCAACCGCGCCACTGCTGTCTCTGGTCCCGGAGAAATGGGCACGCCGAAAGGCACACGCGCGGTTGTAGCTCAGCTGGTTAGAGTACCGGCCTGTCACGCCGGGGGTCGCGGGTTCGAGCCCCGTCAACCGCGCCACACCATTATTAATTTGCATCTGAAACCGGTGAGTTATTCCGGAACATTTTGGATGTTGCGGTCAACTTTTTTCCCAAAGGCTTGCCTTTGCGGCACGTTAAACGTTTTGAATGTTGCAACTATCTGGGCATCATGAACGTTAGGGAATGTTGGCCCTGTTCCAAAGCACGCGCTTGCTGGTTACTTGGTCACACATGTGCGCGGTAGCGGCCAAATCTTTCAGCACGCGTTCACCACTCTGTAAATCGGTCTGTGGCTGCCATGTGCACCGCAGGCCACAGCATCGTCGTCGTCGGCCACGGATCGCTGGCTTACATGTGCTTTGTGACCACTCTGCCAGAGTGATTTGTGGCGTTTGACGAAACACCTGAAATATCAAATATCGCCTAACATTCTGAAAAAATTTGGTTTCAGCCAGTACTGGACGCAGAAATTTTTTCGCAAAAGAACTTTAATGACAATCCTGTTTATCTTGGCTCCGCGGTTGACATGAGAAACGCACGCACTGTGGTGGCCGTTTCCTTTGGGTGAGTATCTGGAAAGAAATGGCCGCCGGGCATGGCTTTGCTTTGCATGGTTTTTAGGCGGCTAGCCCACGTGTCGGGGACATCATATTCTTTTCCCATAACTCCATCCTTGCCATGCATTATCAGCGTGGGCGTTTTTATCTCGGTGTTCTGGTCGCTTGCATCCAAGGAAAAGTCGATATCGATCGCGGCCCGGTAGTCATTGCACATGGCACGTATGCAATCGGGATCGCGCCAGGCTAACCTGTAAGCATCCAACGCATATATGTCGAAATCTGAAAGACTCCCGCCCCAACCTGCAAGACAGCTTTGATAAAACGCGTCTGGATCGTGTCCAATCAACGTTTCTGGAAAGGGTGCGGGTTGCGCCAAAAAGAACCAATGATAGTAAGCGCGCGCAACGTTTTGGGTCAATTCATCCAACAGGTGATGGGTGGGTACAATGTCCATCAGGGTCAATGACAAAAGCGACTCCGGCGCATCCAGCGCCAATCTGTGGGCGGTCCGTGCGCCCCGGTCGTGGCCAACAAGGTGAAACCTTTCGAAACCCAGCGACTGCATCAGTTCTTTTTGATCGGCGGCCATTTGACGAAAGCTCATATCGCGCATTTTTTTTGGCTTTGAGCTTGCGCCGTATCCTCGCAGGTCGGCAGTGACGATGGTAAAATTCTGGGCAAGATTTGGCGCTATCCGGTGCCACATCGTACGGTTTTGAGGAAAGCCGTGGAGAAGCAGCACAGGCGGCCCATCACCAATGATATCAAAAGCGATCGATTGACTGTTCAAATGTGCGATTTGGGACATGAGCCTGCGCCTTTTATCAACGGTTTCTGCGAGGGGTCAGCATATGGCGCACTCTCGCGGTTTTGAGCGCCCGAATGGCGGAATTGTGATGTGCGATCATGCCTTGTGGCTGCAGTTGTTGCAAATTTCCAGCAACTGTAAGCGTTGGCTCGTCCTTGTCTAGTTCCGTGCACATATGCCCCCCGGTGGGGCGCATCGAAAACTAAGACAGACGGTCAAGCGGGATATTGAACGCCTGCGACATGTCGCGCGGGTAGACTGCATTGAAAGCAGTCGGGAGGGTCTATATCAGCATTATTGATAAGGCATATGCTAGCGCCGGCAGTTGACGGCATTGATGGAGTGTCCAATGGACTATTCGGAGAAACTTGATGCGGCCCTTCAGCGACTGCACGACGAGGGACGCTATCGAACTTTCATCGACATAGAACGGCGCAAGGGGCAATTTCCACACGCCACCTGGACCAGAGCCGATGGCACCGAAGCACCCATTACCGTGTGGTGTGGAAATGATTATTTGGGCATGGGACAAAACCCTATCGTTCTATCAGCAATGCACGAGGCGATTGACGCGACAGGTGCCGGATCTGGCGGCACGCGCAACATCTCGGGCACAACAGTTTATCACAAACGCTTGGAAGCTGAACTGGCAGATTTGCACGATAAACAAGCAGCCCTGCTTTTCACAAGCGCCTATATCGCGAACGACGCAACACTTAGCACTCTGCCCAAGCTGTTTCCCGGTTTGATTATATATTCAGACACCTTGAACCATGCGTCGATGATTGAAGGGGTGCGGCGCAATGGTGGTGCCAAGCGGATCTATCGGCACAACGACATGGAGCATCTGCGTAGTTTGATGGCAGCGGATGACCCTGCAGCGCCCAAGCTGATCGCCTTCGAATCAATTTACTCTATGGATGGCGATTTTGGTCCGATAGCCGACATTTGCGATCTGGCAGACGAATTTGGGGCGCTCACATACATTGATGAAGTTCATGCCGTCGGAATGTACGGCCCCCGTGGTGGCGGTGTGGCCGAGCGGGATGGGTTGATGGGCCGAATCGACATCATCAACGGGACTTTGGCTAAAGCCTATGGTGTGATGGGCGGCTACATCGCTGCATCTGCCAAGATGTGTGATGCCATCCGGTCTTATGCACCCGGTTTTATCTTTACGACCTCCTTACCGCCAGCGATTGCAGCAGGGGCGGCTGCTTCGGTCGCTTTTCTAAAGACAGCAGAAAACCTGCGCGCGGATCACCAGCAACAAGCTAAATCGCTCAAATTGCGGCTCAAAGGCATGGGGCTACCGATCATCGATCATGGCAGCCATATCGTGCCGGTGATGGTGGGCAATCCGGTGCATACCCAGCTTCTGAGTGACATGCTACTGGAAGAGCATGGCATTTATGTACAGCCAATCAATTATCCCACTGTGCCACGCGGAACGGAGCGGTTGCGGTTCACCCCTTCGCCGGTCCATGGACCCAAAGAAATAGAGGCTTTGGTGCGCGCTATGGACGCTTTGTGGTCGCATTGTGCGCTGAATCGCGCCGAGGACGCAGGCTAATCTACTAAAAGGTGTAAACCCAGTTGCCTTGTGGTATTAAACGATTAAGAAATATTGATAGCGAATCGAGTGGGGTCGTTTCGTAGTCATTTTAAGAACGGGGCAGTGGCATGATCGGGCGCAGGGCCGATAAAACCATACAAAATGACGTAGTCGGGCCAAAGGGTTTTGATGACTTCGAGCTTAAGCTTGGGGACATTATGCGCGGTGAACGAGCGACATTGGGTAAATCACTACTTGACGTTCAACGCGAGTTGCGGATCAAAGCAAGCTACATTGCTGCGATAGAATCTTGTGATCCTGACGCATTTGATACTCCGGGCTTTATTGCGGGTTATGTACGATCCTATGCGCGGTATCTTAAATTAGATTCAGACGTTGTATTCGCGGCGTTTTGCAATGAGAGCGGCTTTTCAGTTTCACACGGCATGTCGGCTCAAGCATCTGTCGTCAAGAAAACCGGCCGCGATGAACGTGCCGCGCGTGGTCACGGTACTGATATATTCAAATCCCCTGCGACGCCTTTTGTACCGACGGGCGAGGCAATCTGGTCCAGAGTTGAACCTGGCGCAATTGGATCGTCGCTTGTGCTCATAACACTCATTTGTGGCATAGCTTTTGGTGGTTACTCTGTCTTGCGCGAAGTTCAGCGCGTACAAGTAGCACCCGTTGATCAGGCGCCCATTGTTTTGTCCGACCTCGATCCGCTAAGCGGAGCTGTGACAAACGCATCCACGACTGCGCTGACTGTCGACACGCCGCGCGCAGATGCGCTGGACAGGCTTTATCGCCCCCAAGCGCTTGAATTGCCAGTTTTGGTGGCGCGTGATGCGCCAATTGCAACAATCGATCCGCGCGAAGTCGGTAGTTTTGCAGCGCCTAAGTTGGATGAAGAAGTCATAGTTAGCATAACACCTGTTGGAGTAGTTTCTGACGTTGGACAGCCGGTGCCGCAAGTTGTGGAACAGGCAGCACCTGCGTTGCAGATGGTTGCAGTAAGGCCGTCTTGGGTGCGTGTGCGCGCAGCTGACCGCACAGTGATCTATGAGGGTACGATGCAGGCCGGTGACACTTGGGAAGCGACCCTAACCGAAGAGCCGCCGAC
>ENA-ORDA01003581-ORDA01003581.1-marine-metagenome-genome-assembly--contig:-NODE-3581-length-10763-cov-7.712989_pt1 | contig 10763 bp, 7 predicted proteins | sample MGYA00237778_ERZ508506 | MGnify/ENA primary metagenome ERZ508506 (study PRJEB26177, sample SAMN06267891) | marine metagenome | isolation source: Monterey Bay, California, USA | place: Pacific...
AGATATAGAGGAGTTTTTATAATACGAAGGCTATTAAGAACTCAGGCAAGAACGAGTTTGTGAGGGACCATTTAATTTCAGGCGATTAGGGACCCATTTATACTTAAGGAGACTTTATAATTCGAATTTATAATACGCATGCTATTAGAGGGCGATTAGAGACTCATAGAGAATAACAGGTAAATTGATCAGGTACAGGCGTTTAAATCTACGTAAAGCGGGTACCTGCTGCAACACCATCACAAATTGAACATATAATCCGTGAAAATTAATATTAATAACAAGTGGAACTGGACTTAATACCAAGTATTATAAATGACATCCACAAGTGAAACCGACAAACCACGCGATCGTCACCTCGATGATCCCCAACTAGTATTCCCATGCTGTGACGTTGCTTCGGTCCTACGGACAGGCAATACCACTGGTGCAGATACATTCTTGCGCAACCTAGTGCATGATCCCGGGGAGAATAAGGTGATTTGGGATATTAATAATAGCCACTACGCTGACGCATTAATGATAAATACTGCTGAATCTAGACGTAACGATGTAATGGACGGTGATTTCCTACGAATGCATAATGCACAGCTGAACGAACAGTGGGGACGAGTACAGCATAGGGGGCGAATTTGAAGTGGCTGATCTCGGTCTGAACGAGATAGAATTATATGAGATAGATGACGTGGTATACCTTGTTTCGCGCGCTGAGATGGTGGCCATATTTGCTTCTCTAATTGACAGGGGTGCCAATGGAGGGATTGCAGGCGACGATATGAGATTGATATGCTTTGATAAGGATCGAAGAATCAACGTCCAGGGCATCGACAATCACCAACTGCCGCAACTCAAGATTGGTACTTTCGGAGCCACGGTCAACACCCAGAACGGGCCAGTCATCCTAATATTTAACCAGTATGCGTACCACGGTAAGGGCAAGACCATCCATTCGTCCCTACAGTTAGAGGATAACAGCGTCGCGGTAGATGATAAATCGAAACGTATGGGTGGGTCCCAGACTCTTTCCACAACTGATGGGTATGTCATTCCCTTGGATTTCGACAGAGGGCTCATGTACTTGAACCTAAGGCCTTTCACTGATGACGAATTTAGGAGATATCCGAAGGTAATCATGACAAGAGACGTCCCATGGCACCCAAGGCGCTACGACCACAAGCTCTCAGACAATGAAGATTGGTTTACAGACCAAGGAACAACTGACCCTGTCCACCCGAACTACGATGCATTTGGTGAATACATGTTGTCTGCAAATCTGCACCATCTCACACCAGCTATCCTCACTCAACTCGATCGTAGCAGACGGGAACGCCATGCCCTCCAAGATCTTAATCAGACCTATGACGTAAATTACGGAGAGTCCAAGTTAAGCAAGAGAGATTACGAGCAATACCGTTTATTCTTCCTCAATCAACCTTCGGCAGTCATCAAGCAAACCTTCAATGCAACAGAACAACGCTACAACTGCATTACGGCGGCGCCCCGTATTCCCCATTCCACCCGGACTGCCCATCCTGCAGCTAATGTTCACCGACGTCACGAGGCCGTAGCCACAGATACAGTATTCTGCAATGTCCGTGCTATAAATGGGGGAGCGAAATGTGCCCAATTATTTGCAGGTAGGACGACAAGCCACATGAGCGTACACGGTTGTGATACTGACGCAGATTATGCTGACTGCCTACAGGACGCCATCCGTAAGTTTGGTGCTATGGACACGATCACTAGCGACTATGCGCAAGCGGAGATCAGCAACCGTGTCAAGGATATCCTACGGGTATACGGGATCAAAGATTGGCAATCAGAACCACATCACCAACATCAGAACTATGCCGAACGTGCCTATCAGGAAGTCAAGAAGTTCGCCAACTGGGTTCTGAACTGGACAGGAGCGCCGAAGGATTCGTGGCTACTGGTGATGGAATACGTTGTGTATATTTTGAACCGCACGGCTCGTCGTAAACTTGGATGGAGAACCCCCATCGAGGCACTGTCAGGCCAAACTCCCGACATCAGCAACCTACTACAGTTCCACTTCTGGGAGCCATGTTACATCAAGAGCTATGGGGAGAAAGGGCAAAAGTTTCCATCCAACTCCACCGAGATACTTGTTTACTTCTGTGGGTACTCAGAACATGTGGGATCATACTATACGTACAAGGTATTCAACCCGCTTACAAGACGTGTCCTGTATCGATCACAGCTTAAGAAGATTGTTGATGAAGGAGACAAGAACCGCAGTCTACGGACACCGAAAGGTTCACCTGACGATGACGATGTCCCACAAGTCATCACAAGTCCAGAGGCCCATGAGAGAAGAACGATCGGCTTTGACCCTGCCTCATGGATTGGCCGGGAATTCCTGACACCCATATCTGCCGACGGCACACGTACTAGAGGAACGATCACTGAATGTATGGATAACTTCACCGAAGCATTAACCAAGGATCTGGGTCAATTACGATTCAAGGCGAAGATAGGGGAGGATGACATTGAGAAGCTCGTAGAGTACAGCGATATGTGTGAATTCATCGAGGATTCGGGCAAGAATGAGGATGGTACGTGGAACTTCAATAAGATACTTGAGCACAGAACAAAGAGGGGTAAGGGAAGATCCAAGAAGAATAAGACGTATGAAGTATTAGTCGAGTGGGTATCTGGGGAGCGTAGCTGGGAACCGATTAAGACCATCTACCACGCCGACAAGCATTACCTTGCCGAATATGCCGAGGACAACAATCTGATAGACGAGTGGGATTCCAAGACTATCAAGATCAAGCAAGCAGTGAAGGTAAACCGCAAGACATTTGCCATGATTGCTGACTCCAAGCTCCGAGCAAACGTTGGAGGACCTGTATTCATGTATGGCGAGCAAGTACCCCGCAATCACAAAGAAGCCATGGAGCTCGACAAGAAGAATAAGAATCACAGATGGGCCGAGGCAGAAGCTCTAGAGATCAATCAACTCAAGGAATACGAAACGTTTCAAGACATTGGTCCGAAGGGTTCAACGCCACGTCCTGCTGGGCACAAGAGGATATCGTTACACATCATATACGCCGTTAAACATGATGGCCGGTATAAAGCGAGAGCCGTGGCTGGGGGACATATGACGGAAACGCCTATAGAAAGTGTATACTCGAGCGTTGTTTCATTACGAGGGATACGCATGGTAACGTTCTTAGCAGAGTTGAACGGCCTAAAGACATGGCAGACGGACGTTGGAAACGCCTATCTTGAAGCGGAGACCAAGGAAAAGGTATATGTGGTCGCGGGATCCGAGTTTGGAGAACAGGAAGGCAACATCTTGGTCATCAAACGAGCGCTTTATGGTCTCAAATCCTCAGGGTTACGATGGCATGAACGATTCGCGGACGTACTAAGAGATATGGGATTCTTTCCGTGCCGAGCTGAGCCCGACATCTGGATGAGGGATTGTGGCGATCACTATGAGTACATTGCGGTATACTGTGATGATCTCACCATTGCGTCGAGGAATCCTGAGGCCATATCCAAGACCCTGATGGATGTTCACAAGTTCAAGCTCAAGGGTACAGGAGAGCTAAAGTTCCTGCTTGGATGCGACTACTTTCGTGACAAGGATAATGTACTATGCATGGCCCCCAAGAAATACATTGAGAAGATGATCGAAACCTATACGCGAATCTTTGGGGTAAAGCCAAGCGGAAAATACCAGTCACCACTTGAGAAGGATGATCACCCGGAGCTAGACATGTCGGACGAATTACCAAACGACAAGGTCAAGATCTATCAATCACTTATCGGGCAGTGTCAGTGGATAATCCAACTTGGGCGTTTTGACATAGCGGTACAGATAATGACTTTATCAGGTTTTCGAGCGGCACCCAGGCAAGGCCACTTAGAGCGTTTAATGAGAGTATACGGTTACCTATCGAAGTTTCGCAACGGCACTATACGTTTTAGAGCAGGAATGCCGGACCTTTCCGACCTACAGGTAACTCACCACGACTGGGATAATTCACCCTATAGGGGAGCGAAGGAGATATTGCCAACTGACCTACCACCACCACGAGGAAATGTTGCCAGGCTCACCACGTATGGAGATGCAAACCTGATGCACGATCACCTGACCGGAAAGGCAGTTACGGCGGTCCTCCACTTTATTAACCAGACACCATTTGACTGGTTTTGCAAGAAGCAATCTACGGTTGAAACGGCAACCTACGGAGCCGAGGGCACAGCAGCGAGAACGTGCATTGAACAGATGCGAGCGAACAAGATGACCCTCATGTACTTAGGAGTCCCGATAGTTGGCCCATCAGTGCTATTTGGTGATAACAAAACAGTAGTTGACAGTGGTACTATACCGCACGCTAAACTCAAGAAGAGGCACCTCATGCTATCGTACCACTATGTACGCGAGGCAATCGCAACAGGATCGTACGTGTATACGTTTATCAAAGGGGAGGACAATCCGTCTGATATTCTCAGCAAGCACTGGTCGCATTCCGCAACATGGCCTAACCTGAAGCCAATAATGTTCCATGAAGGAGATACAATCACAATCAATAGCGAAGAGAAAACAAAGAAGAAAGCGAATTCCACGGACGGTAGGGGAGTGTTAGAAAGGAAGTAATTTAGGGTATGTACGCGTCCTAGAATCGCGAGTATATACGGGGAGTACTTACGGGGAGTAAGGTACTGATGACGTTATCTCTTGTTGAACAAACAAGATACCGTTCGAGGAACTATAATAGGACCTTTATAAAATAGAACTATGTAGCGAGAGCATATCATACGGTTAATATCCGGGTTAGTATAGACCATAGCAGCGACGGTAGTTGCGCAATACAAGCCTCCGTTGAGGGTGTCCTAGACATATACAACAGACCCGGTTTGTAGCGGGTAATAATATCATATACACCTAAGTATTATAGCGAACTCGCAGCACACGTAAGTAGTGTTGAGACTTACCGATAAGTCGACCACATTGGTTGCTTTCTACAATAATACAGGAGATTATTTAAGTCCTATTTTCATCAGATTAACAGTCTCGCCTCTCCATTTTGGAGATACGGGATTGTTGGTTGTATCTTAGTAACATTTTTATAAGACAATTGACGCTTAGAGACAGTAACAGATACTGTATCTTAATAACGCCATCCTTGATGGGTTTTTTTTCGGCATGGTAACGTTTGTGACATTTAGTGTCCTCATTCCTTGACAAATTTGTTACATTTAGTGTCCATATTCCCAAAAAAATTACGGTCGCAATCCCGTACAGAGCCTCATGGTATATTTTTGAAATTTTTATGTACGTGTTGCTCACCGCCAGCTTCTGCTGATTAGCAACATGTTATGCATGTGCAATATAGGCCAGTATGCAACTCTACAACGGATTGCGTTTGTAAAATGTCACCGTCCCACTGGGAACGTTACCACACAGGAAAAAAACCCCTCACACCACCTCTGCATACTAAGGTGCCACCCGACCTTCAATTTATGTGTGCAAGCCACCCACCTATACTGGTGGGAGTAACTATTGGATTTGGTTTGTGGTGGCTGTGGAGTCTCAACAATGGATGGGAGTTGACATGGCCCGTCGGTGGATGGAGCCAGCAGCCAGCAGTGATGGCACAACACAACAATAACACACATACGTATGCCACCACAGACAGGGACAGCAGCATAGCATATAATATTAGAGAGGGAAAGAAGTTGAGGTGCAAGGTAAGACCTCTACTGGTGTGCTGGTGTGCGCGGTGTGCTCCTGAAACACATGTGAATAATTTTGAGAGCTTGAGATTCTGTGATATGGTCCGTTGGGAAGCAGTTTGCACAGCAGGGCGGCATGGGAAGAGGTGCATTCATGTGTATGTATATATATTACATGTATATATATTTTAAATTTTATCAATATTAGTTAATTTATACCTTTAGTGGTATAAAATAACTAATATATAGTTTAATTAACGAAGTACTATGAATATTAAAACAACCGAATACCTAGCTATGGTGCGGAATAAGACAGGTTATTCTGATTATAAAATTGCAAAAGAATATGACATAAATCAGTCAAATCTAAGTAAATATAACTCTGGAAAGGCAGCTTTAAGTGAAACACATGCCTGGCTGTTTGCTAATATCCTTAATATTGATCCCGCTGAAGTCGTTGCAAATACTAAGTTAGAGCATGCAATAAATACTGGAAATAATTTGAAGGCTAAATTTTGGCAAGAGCAGCTTAATAATATATTTTCTGAGTCTGTACCAATTAAAATTCAAATCGCGCAATTTAACCCTATTGTTGGGGATATTAAGTTTAATGCACAAAAAATGCTTGATTTGTCTATTGAGGCTAATAATGCTGGAGCTCATTTAATTATATTTCCAGAGTTGGCCTTGACTGGCTATCCTCCTGAAGATCTATTGTTTCGAGATGGATTTATTAATCAGGTCAAAGATGAAATAACAAATTTCTGTAATTTGGCGCCTTCAGACATTTCAATTTTATTTGGTGCACCGAACAAAACTGATGACTTTCTTTTTAATAGCGCCTATCTTATTCAAAATAATCGAATCATTAATATTTACAACAAGCAAGAATTACCAAATTATGGTGTTTTTGATGAAAAACGTTATTTTTCATCTGGTGATGATTCTTTTGTATTTGAATGTCAAAATACCAAAATAGGTGTTTTAATTTGTGAAGATCAATGGGTCGAAGGCCCTATTTCAAGTTTATGCCAGTCGAATATTGATATTGTGGTTTCGCTTAATGCCTCACCATTTCAACTTAATAAGCAAAGTGAGCGCATAAATATCTGTAAAAATTATGCTTTAAAGTTTGATATTACTTTCATTTATGTGAATATGGTGGGTGGCCAGGATGAGGTTGTATTTGACGGTAACTCCTTCATAGTTAATAATCAGGGAGATGTATCCCTTCAACTCCCAGCCTTTAAAGAGCTGAGCGTTTCTCATATTGACACAACATTTACCCCTTCTTTGGTTAGCAATGAATCTTTAATCTATTCTGCCATTGTTTTAGCAACAAAGGACTATATTCAAAAAAATACTTTTGGCGGTGCTTTAATCGGTTTATCTGGAGGCATTGATTCTGCTTTAACTTTAGCAATTGCTGTTGATGCAATTGGTGCAGAAAATGTTCATGCGATTATGATGCCATATCAATTTACCTCTGATATGAGCCTAACAGACTCTGAACTTCAAGCTGAAACTCAGGGTGTTGAGTTTTCTAGTATCGATATCCATTCAATGGTTGACTCATTCAACTTATCACTGAGTGATCAATTTAGAAATACTTCTAGAGATACTACTGAAGAAAATATTCAGTCACGTGTCCGTGGAACCCTTTTAATGGCTTTATCTAACAAATCTCATAAGCTTGTTCTTGCAACAGGTAATAAGTCTGAAATGGCTGTTGGTTATGCTACATTGTATGGTGATATGTGTGGCGGATTTGCACCTCTCAAAGATATATCAAAAACTATGGTTTATCAACTAGCAAAATATCGAAATACCCTATCTGATGTTATTCCTGAAAGGGTAATAACTAGGCCCCCTTCTGCAGAGCTTGCGCCCGACCAGGTTGATCAAGATTCACTTCCGTCTTATGATATCTTGGATGATATTTTGATGAGATTTGTAGAACAAAAACAGTCTGTTAATGAAATTATAGAAAATGGCCATAACTCAGAAGATGTTATTAAGATTACTTCTTTAATCTTAAGAAATGAATACAAAAGAAGACAATCTGCCCCTGGGCCCAAAATAAGTAGCAATGCCTTTGGAAAAGAAAGGCGTTACCCTATGACGTCAAAGTTTAAACCTTAGAATATTATTTCTCAAAAACCTTAATCAATCCTTGGGCTTTATGACGAGTCTCAGCAAGCTCTCTCAAAGGATCAGAGTCGAATACAATTCCCGCACCAGCTCTAAAAGTTAGAGTGTCGCCCTGATGGATAAAGCTTCTAATAAGAATATTGAAGTCCATTTTACCATTTTGACTCACATACCCTACTGAACCAGTATATGCCTCCCTAGGCATCTGCTCAAGTTCATTAATAATTTCCATACATCGAACTTTAGGGCAGCCTGTTATTGTTCCACCTGGAAATAATGCTTTGACAATTTGCTTTACTCCAATATGCTTTCTAAGATTACCTTTTATGTTTGAGACGATATGATGAACATAAGGGTAGGTCTCTAAAGTCATTATCTCATTAACATAAACACTTCCATATTCACACACCCTTCCCATGTCGTTTCTTTCGAGATCCAAAAGCATAACGTGCTCAGCTATTTCTTTAGGGTGGCTAATAAGGTTCTCTTTTTGAGCGTCATCTAAGTGCCCTTCTCCTCTTGGGTGTGTTCCTGCGATTGGCCTTGTCTCTAATACACCATCATTCACACTAAATAATCTCTCAGGTGAGGACGAGATAATACTAAAATTTTCATATTGAACTAATGCTGAAAAAGGAGCTGGATTCGCCTTTTTAAGTTGTTTATATATTATTGCTGAATCTTCTTTTGAGCTTAGAGCGTATGACCATTTTCTCGATAAGTTAACCTGAAAGACATCACCCGCAACAATATAATCCAGACTTCTCTTGACGCCATCAGTAAACTTTTCATTATTTTCCTCTGAAATTTCTCCATCTAGAGGCGCATCTGGGATGTTTTCAATAGCTTTAATATCTGATAATATTTGATTAATGCGAGTGTGATCATTATCCTCATCAACGACATATGTTTTTTTGAGCTTGTGGTCAGTTATGATTGCACATGGTATTTTTACTGCATAAGCAATTGGAATGCTAGATTTGTGAAGTTTGGATGCTAAAGTAGGTTCAATTTGCCCTATGAGCTCATATGATAAGTAAACAAACCACCCACCGTTAAAAGGGAGGCTTGTGTTATCACTTGTCTGGTTGCACTGATTTTCAAGTTTATTTAAAAAATCAAAATCTGCAAAATCTCTCAGTACAATATTTTCTTCAGGAAAAGCAAATAATATTGAATACCTATTATTTTCATTATGATTTACACTTTCGAGTAAAAACGGATATCTTTCTTTATTTAGATAACAAAAAGATGCCAAGTCAACTTTTTGAATTTCTAGAGTTGTCACTTATTTAAAGGCTTTGAATGAGTGTAGAAGCTTTGTTAAAAAGAAGATGATTTGGATAATCTTTAAGCATTTGCGTTAAAAGCTTTTTAGCTTCATTGGTTTCATTAAGCTCTATATGAACTCTAGACAATTCATATAAAGAGTCAGCATACTTTGGATGTTTAACCCCTAAAACTTGAAAATCTAAATAAGCATTTTTTGACGCTAGATAAGACTCACTGTAAAAGTAGGAGCGTCCAAGCCATAGTTGAGTGTCTGCCAAACTTTTATCACTTGGAGATGTATTGAGATGGCTTAAAAAGAGCTCAATAGCTTTATCATAATTCCCAAGAACAAAACTACTCTTACCATCTTTAAAAAGCTTAGGGGACTGCAAACTAGTTTCATTTGATTTTTCTGTTTGTTTATTGTAAACGGTCAATCCGTTGTTCGTACCAAACCATAAATTACCCTCTTTATCTTTGATAGCACAACGAATGTACTCACTTTCAAGTCCGCTGGTTTCATCCGATGTAAAAACTTCGAATGTTTTACCATCAAAACGATTTAAGCCGTCTTGTGTTCCTATCCATAAAGAATTTAGATCGTCTTGAATTATGCATAACGCTGAACTCTGAGAAAGTCCATCATTAATTGTATAGTTTTTAAAGCGTATTTCACTTTGACCAAAGGAATGATTGGAAAAAAATATGAAAAACAGTAAAAAACGATAGTTGCGAAACATGCACTATGAAGATACCAAAAATTTAACGCTTATTCGTTGTTTTGCGCTTCGTTTGCTGGAGTTGTTACTATCGCAGAATTTTCAAGATCTCTGTCAAATAAATACAAACCTGCCTTGTCTCCTCCTATCATTTTAATTTTATCCACTATTGTTCGCGCCAATGCCTCTTCTTCAAGCTGCTCTGAAACATACCATTGAACAAAATTATGTGTTGTGTAATCTTTTTCTTGTAAACATATATCCACCAGGTTATTGATGCTTTCTGTAACCCTTAATTCATGTTCTAATAAAGATTCAAATACATTAGATATGGATTCAAAAGATTTTTGTGGGGCTCTTAATCCTGGTATAATCGCTCTACCCCCTCTCTCATTTACAAACTTCACAAGCTTCAACATGTGAAATCTTTCCTCATCAGAATGTAGGTATAAAAATTTTGCTGTTCCATTTAGTCCTTCAGCTTCAGCCCATGAAGCCATTGACAAATAAAACTGTGAAGAGGATGCTTCTTTCTCTATTTGCATGTTTAATGCTTTTTCTACTCTTTCATTCATGGCGTACTATTTTTCACAAAGTTATCATTATCAGCTTAATTCTTTTAAAAGAACTGTTAAGAATTTTTCTAAATTAAGCGTATCTTCGCAAATATGTCCAAACGTAAAAAGTCTTCTAAAAAGAAGCTTAAGCACAGTTTAAACCATATTATACAAAAGGTTTTTACTAGTCATCCTGAAACATCTCTCACGCATAAGCAAGTATGTTCACTTATTGATGTTCGGGAAGGCGCTTTACGTAAATTAACCTATAGTGTTCTTGAAGATTTAGTGCAGTCTAATTTTTTGAAAAGTGCTGGACACGGAAAATATGAACTGAATACAGCCACGA
>ENA-ORDA01003582-ORDA01003582.1-marine-metagenome-genome-assembly--contig:-NODE-3582-length-10763-cov-4.508516_pt1 | contig 10763 bp, 6 predicted proteins | sample MGYA00237778_ERZ508506 | MGnify/ENA primary metagenome ERZ508506 (study PRJEB26177, sample SAMN06267891) | marine metagenome | isolation source: Monterey Bay, California, USA | place: Pacific...
TGCTCTATAAACATTTTTACAAACATGATTGTTAACATGAGTTTTTATTTTGTTGGCAAAATCTGATTTATCTTTTGAACTACAACTATAGTTAACAGTACCTCCAGAAGCATCTTTAAAAGTTATATTTTGATTACTGGGGTCTGCTGTATTATCTTTGTCAAAAGTAAATACTTGGCTTGTTGCGTTAAGCACTAAGAGTTTAGCAGAGTTACCATTGACTCCACCAACACCTGCCACTGCTGCCGCACTAAATTCGCTTGCAGCAATAGAGTCTACTGCAGTATTATTAAAGGCAGAGGCTTGTATTAACCACAAGTATTCTTCAGTACTAATATCTGTGGGGGATTGACTCCAGCTGTTAAAGTTAGCACCTGATTGACCTACTAAATTACCAGTATTAAAAGTATAATCAAAAGTTCCAGTAGGATCACTTGGGGGATTAGTACCATCTGCACTTGTTTGGTACAAAGAAACAATAGCACTATTGTATGGCGCTGAGCTCATAATTGCGGGGGTACTGAACTCTGAGAAAGGAATAGTATCAGTTGCTGTTCGTGAACTAGCAGTGGCAATAGATACAAATAAATTTTCATTCTCAGATAAAGTAGGAGGAGTTGTAGTCCACCCATTAAAATTTCCACTGGTTACAAGAGAGGAAGCTGTTGGAGGAATAGTTGAACTATCAGCAAAAGTGTAAGTAAAAGTACCTGAGAATAAAGTAGGCGGGTTATTAGTTAAACTTTTATTATACAAAAATATAGTGGCGCTATTTAACCCGTCTGTTCCTGCAGGAGGAGTAAAATTAGAAGTCCAACTATTAGTAGCTCCAGAAAATATCCAAATACTGTTAGTACTTTCTGCATAAATTACATCTCCAGGAGCGCCCGGTGTGTATTGATCTGGATCGTCATTCTGTACTATCACTGTATTAAAATTATTTATTGCTTTTACTACAGAAATAAAAGTATCTCTTGTAGATTTATCTTTAATACCTGCTGGTATAAATATATTGTTACTCATAGTTCACTCCTATCCTGCGAGCAGCAGTCACCTCTTGCCTGAAGGTTTAACCTCAAGATCGAGTCCTGTTATTTTAGGGTTGTTACTTCCTTCCATAGATACTTCCAAATTAAAATATCTTCCATTAAGTCTGTAATCTTTTTTATAACCCGAGTTACTATCGGGATCAAAGGTTCTTTTATAAACATCTGCCCTAGTAGCAAAGTTTTTAGCCAGCTCAGAGTCAACAGTAGCGCTATTGATACTGTTTGCAGTAATTGCAGTAGTGTTAAAAGTGCTTGAACTCATAGGATATACTGCGGTTATATTTTTAGTTAAGTGGGAATCACCTAAATCTTGTTTAAGAAACCTTACGTAACCATCAGCCTCAAAAGTATTGCTGAGTAAATAAATTCCTTGATCAGTAAATCCATAAATATATATTTGACCATTAAGCTCGCCTTCAGTAATTCCCTTGAGGTTAGGCAAAGTTCTTTTATACCATATATCCTCTTGATAGTTATATACGTAAGCGTGATTAGTGCCAGTACCTGTGTTTCCTACTGCACTATAGCACACCCATACTTCTTTGTCTCGCGAGTTTAAGAAAGTGAAGGTACGATTTTTGTGTGCAGGGTTAACTGTATTATAGATATCTTTTTGTATTCTTCCTTTAGAGATATCTTTTTTATTAGGACCACCATCATGTAAATAAATACCGTAGTTACCTAAAACAAAATGTCTACCATCTCCAATATCTTCAAAGCAATCAGGGCTATATAGTCCATCATCTTCAAATAACAATTCACTAACAAGATACAAAGGATTACCTGTGTCTTGGTATCTGTAAACAGAATCATCTTTATAGACAATTAAGTAGGGGCCTAGTTGGGCCGCATCAAGTAATTGACCTGACGTCTCTGTAAGGATATCATCTCCTGCGCTGTTAGTAGAAGAAAAACGCCATGTTATTCCACCAATAGTATTAATATCAGTAATAGGTGTTGACCAAGCTAAAGAAGAGTTACCTAAATTCTCGTTGGCAAGATAAGCTCCACTAAGATTTAGCGCTATAAGTCTATTGTTATACGCCGCCATTCTTTGTGCAGTAACTCTGTTGGCCACAACACTTTCTTGAGCACTGCCATCAAGATTACCGGAAAACCAGTTGGCTAAAAACAAGGCTTGATAATTAGGGCTCACTTCTGTACCATTATTTGATATACGTATTGGCTGATTTATTCCATCATTAACTATAATTACTCCGTTAAAAGTAAAAAAGTCAAAACCAAACCTACCATTAATACTTAGGTTTGTACTGGCAGTAACATTAGAGGCGGCAGATATTGGATTAAGTATATCTTGGGATATCTGGAATGAAACTACTCCAGAAGAAGATTCGTAAAGGTAAGCTAAGTTAAAACTATCTGAACCAACAGGTGTCCATTGTGTTGCAGCCAATACATTTCTTGCAGAACTTCCTGTTAAGTTAGTATCAAAACTACTGGGAAACTTATATACACCTTGAAGAGATCCATCAGCAGGCCTCATATTGAGACCTACTGAAAAGTTTTCGGGGGATAATGCCTGTGGTGGCACATCTGTATTTAGGCCTTTTATACCTAAATTTTGTAGTGGGATTATTGGCATTATTCTTCCTCTAAATAAATTCCTAGTTGTTTATATTTTCTGCGAGCACAACGTAATCTAAAAGCTCTAAGCCTTGCATTAACTCTTCTTTTTCTTTTCCAAGGCTTAGTCTTTACTGTTTCCAAGTCATTAGATTTCGCAGCCACCTGCCGTGCAAGCGAGGGTCTGCGCACCTTCTGTATTGTCTTCCTGCTCATATATTGAGAGTTCATTCCAGTTGATTGACGATGGAAATTCTGAGAGTGCTGCATTATATTCCTTTTCAGAAACAGGTTGATACGGTGCTTGCTCATACGAATGTTCTGAGTAGGGCAAGAACGATACACCTGTGAGGTGATCGAAATTATCATATACCCAGGCTCCCACTTCTAACCACTCATCTTCTTTCACATACACAGTAATAGATACAGAGTGTTCTGCCCAGTTCTGTTTTAACTTCAACCATAGTTGCAATTGTTGAATAGCACTAAGATCATCTGCCATGATAGAGCCTTTTGGGCTTTCGATTGGGAAAGAAAATATTGTAGTGCTATCTGGTTTCATAAAACAAGGTTCACTAGGAACCCCTGACATCTTCATAAAGTCAGTAATAGGATCTTTGTTATCTCCTCGTACTGTTCTAATATAGTATTCAGCAAACCTACCATGGATACCTGAAGCACTATTAACTAACTGACTAACGGTACCTGAAGGTTTGATTGTAGTGATAGCTGTTGAGGCAGAAATGTTAAGCTTGTGAGCCCAATCTTCGTTGATCTCCACAGCATAGTCACGTAGTTCTCTAATTTCTTCTTCAGTAGCATTAATAATAGCAGGACAATCACATACTCCAGTAAGCGATACACCTAATAAACGTTCTTCTTCTGTATTTGTTTTCCAGATACTACGAAGGTAAGGAAAGTTAGTGAGTGTAGATTGTAGTGTTCCTAAGATAGTTGCAACCTTAATTTTTTCTTTGATAGTAAATAAGGTATCGTCTGATCGAAGAACTACTTCTGTTAAGTTACAGAACTGATTTGATCTGAGGGCTATTTCTGCACACGGGTTAGTACCATGAATTTTGTCAGAGTCTCTACGCTCAGGCGCACTCTTCTGTGCACCATATCTGCTATAAATACCTCGTTCTCCTGACTTAGATTCAATCAAGGCTGTCCATTCTTTAATAAATGTTAGTGAGTCAGGCTTTTGTAGGTATACAGCAGAGTTATTAGCAAGGGCACGGTGAGCACTTCCTTCCCACCACTGACCTGACTTAGCATTCTGCATCGAGTGGTCACCAAGATCACTTAAAGAAATCATAGCAGATCTGCGTACACCTCCTACCACCACAATCTCACCAATCTTACACATAAGATCATGACATTCCAGCGGAGTTAATTTACGTCCTGCTGCCTTCTTGAATAAATTCGTAGTAAATTCAAGTAATTCTTTAAGTGGCTCGGGACCACTCGCACGTCCTCCCATTGTTTTTAATTTAGCACCTGCAGGTCTAATTTTGTTGTAATCAAAGAAATGCACTCGACCCAGATAGAGATCAGCAATATGCTTTCTTAGTGCCTTAGACCAGCCTTCCTTAGAATCTTCAATATGAATAATTCTACCAGAAGTTTCAAAGTGATCATTAACAATAGGTAACTTGTTAACATCAATAGCTTCCACAGAAAATCCAACACCTGTACCACACATAAGGATATACATAGCCTCATCGAATGCACGGGAAGTATCTACTTTAAGATAAGAACAATTATACCCTGTAATATTGTTACGCTCTAAAGCAAGTCCACTAGCCCACATAGCCCTCATGGAAGGCATAGTACTGAGAGAAGAGATAGAAGAAGTTAACTCTTTAAGTAACTTATCGCTTATCATACCCTTCCAAGTAGACATATAACGGTTAACTGTTTCTTCCCATGTCTCTCTACGTTGTTCTTTTTCTAACCAACGAGAGTAACGAGAAAGGTGAATAAATGTTTGATAGTCTGTGGTCATCTGTGTTTCTCCTTAGATAACTAATTTATACCTGTGTTTCCTTAAGTATAATTTATATAATATATAGTAATAGGGAAGGAGGGTTTCTCCTTTTAATAGGGGACTATGCCGCTTCTTCAGTATCTTCTTTATCTTCTAAAGAAAGAACTAATTGATTAACAAAGGCTTCTTTCCCAAAGGTTAATTGATCTAAACTAAACTTAATGTTATTAATCTTTCTATCAAGATCTACTACATGACTAAGAATTATTTTCTGTGTTTCTGTAAAATTATTAGTATCATATTCTACGTCATTAATTGTGATGGTTGTGTTATTTTCTTTTACCATTTTTATTTTCCTTTAATTTTAAGTTAAGAGTTGGCTGCGATTGCAGCATTGGCGGCAGTCATATCTTCTGTAGTCCAGAAGTCTTTGGCTACCATTAGTTTCAGATGCTCAACATTACGAGCAACTGTGTCTGTCCAGTCAGCATCTTCCATGCCTTCTGGTTGACCAGCATTAATCAAGTCAACAGAGTGACCCATTGCTGTGTAGTGCTGTGCGATTTCTTCCGCAGTTAGTGTGTCAGTCATAGTTATGCTCCTTCTAGGGCTGTGATACGTGCTTCAAGTTCTTTGATTGTGGCAACCAAGAGTGGCACTAGCTTGCTTTGGTCAATGCCTTGGTAGACAGGGTTGCCATCGTCATCAACTTCGTTGTGTGTGCCTGTGATTGCTTCTGGTACAACTGACTGAACTTCGTGTGCAATAAAACCATCAACAGTTGTGTCTGCATCTGCAATGAAGTTGAAGCGTGATGGGTTGAGTTGCTTCAGACGATCTGTTGCGCCTGTCAGTTCGACTACATTTTCTTTTAGGCGGTAGTCAGATGATGTGTTGAACGATGTAGATGAGCCGTTATCTGTAATCGATCCTGTCCCAGCACCATTTCTATAGAAGAATATATGGTTTCCTGCGGAGTTATCACTTGAAATGCCATAACCGCCACCCGCATTATTTTCAAACTTAGCTACAAAGTTAGCGTTTTGATTTATTGTGACATTTACTCTGCCCAAAAAGTCAGTTGTTCCACTACTATCTATATGCAACCTAGGATTACCACCCCCATCCGACAGCACGATGTTGTTGCTTGAGGTGCGGATGTCCAAGCCGCCTTGGTTGCCGTTGAACCTACCGATGACGGTATTGTTTGAGCCAGTAGTTGCTAGCTGATTAGCATCGTCACCAATGTAAGTATTTCTGGAACCTGTTGTATTCTCAAACCCAGCCGCCCTACCAATGGCTATGTTTTCATCCCCCGTTGTATTATTATATAAAGCCTCAGGCCCAATGGCTACATTTTCTGCGCCACTAGTGTTATCGTATAATGCCTGATGCCCCACAGCAGTGTTGTTGCTTGCAGTGGTGGTGTTGTACAGCGAATACGCCCCTACTGCCGTGTTGTTAGAACCAGTAGTCAAGTCATCCCCAGCATAGTAGCCCATGATGACGTTGGTAATTCCAGAAGTAAGTTTGTTAGCAGCTTTGCGACCAAACAAGCTATTTCCGTATCCAGATGTCACATTTTCACCCGCAGCTGAACCAACAAATGTAGAACTATACACTGTTAGATCCTTACCTGCTTCGTCACCGATTAAAACATTGTAGCTTCCCGTTGCTACAGAATATCCCGCCTGATACCCAACTGCGGTGTTGCGCACTGCGGTGGTGTTGTTTTGCAGTGCATCACGACCAATAGCAACATTGTTAGAACCAGAAGTGTTATCATACAAAGACCACTGCCCTAAAGCAGTGTTAGTCGCCCCCGTAGTATTACTATACGCAGCCTGATAGCCAACTGCCGTGTTGCTGCTTGCGGTGGTGTTGGCGTATAAAGCCTGGAATCCTAGCGCAGTATTCGATGTACCTGTAGTGTTACCGGATAACGAATAAAAACCAACTGCCGTATTGCCCTCAGCTGTTGTATTAGCATCAAGAGAAGCATAACCAACAGCTACGTTACCATCTGCTGTTGTATTAGAATACAAAGCATCTCTGCCAATGGCTACGTTTCTATTGCCCGTTGTGTTTGAGTAAAATGCCCGTGATCCAACCGCAGTGTTTTCACCATCTGTAGTATTACTAAAAGCCGCTTGATACCCAACGGCAGTGTTGTTGTTGGCTGTAGTGTTGTTTTGAAGCGCACTACGACCAACAGCTACGTTTAATCCACCCGTACTATTAGAATAAAGAGTGGCCTCTCCTATAGCCGTACTACCGTTGCCAGTTGTATTAGAGTACATGGATACCCGACCAACAGCTGTGTTTGGTTGACCTGTAGTATTGCTATAAAGAGATTGATAACCAACGGCAGTGTTTTCACTTGCAGTGGTGTTGTTTATCAAAGCAGCACGACCAACGGCTACGTTATAACTGCCTGTTGTATTAAGTTGCATCGCATAAGCACCAAATGCTGCGTTTCTGTCACCTGTCGTGTTTATGAAAAGAGCCTGATAGCCAACAGCCGTGCTTTGATTTGCGGTGGTGTTGTTGGATAGGGCAGACATACCAATAGCTGTGTTAGATGCCCCTGTCGTGTTCTGAAGTAGAGAGTTATGCCCTAATGCACTATTTTCTGCCCCTGTGGTGGTAGTTGCTAAAGCATTTTTACCTACAGCTGTATTGCTTGCTGCTGTGGTATTGGATAGTAATGCTTGCATACCCACAGCAGTGTTGTTGCTGGCAGTATTAGAGTTTAACGCCTGTTTACCAACGCCGACATTGCCTGTGCCGTTTTCTATCTCAATAGTGCCAGACAGGTGGAGGTCTTTGAAGCGTTGTGATGCGCCCCCTAAATCTATTGAGGCGTCATTTGCAGATGTATTGCTTGGACCCTCTGGGTTTATTCTATTGTTGGCATCATCAAAGAAAAGACCTACATCGCCATCCCCGATTTTAAGTCGTCCAGATCGTGTCCCAATACTCCCCACAGGGGAGCCGTCTTTGCCGAGGTTAATTAGGGTTCCGTCACTATTTCTATTTACGCCAAGAGGATAGCCATCAGCACGACTAAAGTAACCTGTGCCAACGTTTTGCAGCATGTTACCTGTATTTGTATTACCCGCACCCGGATATCCAGACGTAGTCCCCACTAACAAGTTACCGCTGGCGTCCAGTGTCATGGCTTGATCCCATGAGATAGCATTGTTAGCAGTGCCAGAGGTAGTATTAAACCAAATATGTTTTCCGTCTACTTGTTCGTACCAAGTAGCAAAATCGGTGTTCATATACTCCCAACGACTGTTCGTTTGGTCATAAAAAGCATTAGCTACAAGACTTGCCATTGAGGTATTAGTAGAACCCCATAAAGTTGCAGCCGTGCCAATCTGAAGAATGCTGTTGCCCGAGGTGTACCAGTTATTAGGGGTAACACCAATCCCGACATTACCGCTGCTGTCGATGCGCATGGCTTCTGAGCCGTTAGTAGAAACCCTAAGGCTGTCATCACCGTGCGCATAAACGATAGAGCCAGCACCAGTTGATGCAGCATCACCAAAACGCAACTGAGTTTGTGTTGCTGAAAAGAACTGAATGCCTGTGTCTGTAGCGTGTTCTAAAGTTAAACTTGTGTTGCCATTAGATGCACCACGTCCAGCCAAGGCACTCTCTTGGATGTTGACCATGTTGTCAGGCGTAGTCGTCCCAATTCCCAATCGCTCTTCACTCGCATCCCAGTAAAAACTTTGGCTGCTGCCCTGTGAATCGTAGAAGCTGATGTCGCCTGTAGCACCGTCAAATGCTGCAAACTTTACGTTGTTTCTTCTGAGTAGTATGTCATTAGAGTTGCCACTTGTTGATCCGTACAGGCCAATATTTGCACCAGTAGCAGCGGCATTACCACCAGAAATAAACATGCTGTTATTGTCTACATCCCTTAGAATATTACCGCCCACATTTAGCCCATCGCTGGTCAAAGTCCCAGCAATGTCTACACCTGTGGAGCTTGTGTTAAATTTTATTGAGTTATCATGGTATAAAACAACTTGACCATTAGGTGCGGCACTAATCATATTTTCAGTATGATCTGCGTTTTGAACAACAAAGTTCTCTGCACCAATTCTTAGGTTTCCAGTGCCAACTTCATCTATATCAGAAGATGTACCACTATGGTAAATCTGTAGATCAGACCCAGCGCCGAAGATGGCTTTGTCGTTGTCTCCTAGGTTAATATCTCCGGTAGACGTTATTGTACCAGTAAAGGTTGGACTTGCTAAAGGGGCAGCGCCAGACACTTCAGATACCGAAATAGTACCATCTGCTAACGGACTACCCTCTGATATAAAATCAGCAAGTGTTCTAGCTTTAGTCATTGACTATCCCTCCTGTGCTGCTAAGTGTGCGGCGTAAGCATCCTTAACCTCTTGTGTGTGTACGGCTGCACAGATAGCTTGAACCTCTGCGCTTTCGCCTGAGATGTCTGCATCTGGTGCAACAACATGGCGGTGGAAGGATCGGCTGATCTCTTCGTCATCACGCTTGATAACCACTGCGGTTCTGACCTGTATCATTTTGTGTTCTGATACGATCTCTATTTTGTCTTGTACTGTTTCTTCTGTTAGCATTGTTATCTCCTATGATTGGACTGTCCGACCCATTCTCCGAATGAGTTATTCTCTTATGCTGCTTGGTAAACCAAAGTAAATTTAACATCCAACGCGGTTCCTGCCTGTGTTCCCGCTATTTGCGTTAAGTTTGTTGCATTTTGGTTATACCCAACCAGGGTGGTTGTATTTGGCACAGCAAGAAGAGTTGCGTTAGTTCCACCACTTACGATTACATTCCAGTAGAGAGTAGGAACGGGATATGTATTAGTTTCATTTTGAAGAGTAAAAGGAAGACCAGTAATTCTAAGTTGTTGACCGTTTGCACTACTGCTTCCTGCTGCTAATTTAAGCGCACAATAAGCACGAACCGTATTGCCTATCTTTGTATAACTTCCAACTCGCAAAGTATAACCAACAGCGTCGTAACCTCTGTTTGTCCCCGGCGTCCAAGTCCCCTCCTCATAGTCATCCAGCTTATTAGCCGACCCAGTGCCGCCCAGATAAACACCGCCTGAGAGGTAGAGGTCTTTGAAGCGTTGTCCAGTATCACCTAGTGAAATTACATCATCTAAGTTTGCACCAGCGGTAGCAGTAGGGCGAATATTATTGCCAGCAATCCTGATACCACGACTTCCACTAATAAAATAAGGCTGCCCCACAATAGTCCCAATACCCCCTATTTGTGAGCCGTCTTTATTAAGCTGAATAATCTCACCATCGCTAGACAGCCTATTTAAGTTAACAACATTACCACCGCTTCGGACTGCGCTTAGAAGGCCATCATTGCGGAGGATAAGTCCAGCGTTGCTAGTGTACTCTAGAGTAGTTTTACCCACCAGCAAGTTACCGCTGGTATCCAGTTTCATTTGATTTGTAAAGCTAAGACCCGCACCAGCACTAACTGAAGGTGCGTTACTCCAATAATGCTCTCCGTTTTTCTGCTGATAGTGAGATGCTTCGTTTGTACTAAGGGCTTTCCAACCGCTGCTAGATACATAAGCGTTGTTTGTAAACCAAGTTGATGCATCACCACCACCAGCAGTATGTGCAAACATGACACCTTGAGCGCCTACTTGTAGGGCATTATAGGTGGAATTCCAGTCTGTTGCTGGTACTCGGCCTACTCCGAGTTTACCGTTGCCATCAATAGTCATTGCAGTGCTGTCAGATGAACCTGTTGAAAATGCAAGATTGTCTGAACTATCGGCAGTTATGCCAGCCCTGATTGTTCCACCACCTGCATGTTTCCAGTAAAGATTGTTGCTTTGGATTAACTCCATGTCACCCGCTGATGAAATGCGCATGGCTTCTGTGTTGGCGGTATCAATTATTAAATCACCATTTGTTGCAGTCGCTATATTAGAACGTGTGCTGTTGCTGCCGTTATACATTAAAGTAATACCAGCTTCACCGTCTGTTCTATTTACACGAATAAATGCACCAGCACCATCAACATGAAACTTGTCACCAGGCGAACTCGTCCCAATCCCCAAGCTCTCCGCACTCGCATCCCAGAAGAACTTTGGCGTGGTGCCTGTG
>ENA-ORDA01003585-ORDA01003585.1-marine-metagenome-genome-assembly--contig:-NODE-3585-length-10754-cov-16.826356_pt1 | contig 10754 bp, 10 predicted proteins | sample MGYA00237778_ERZ508506 | MGnify/ENA primary metagenome ERZ508506 (study PRJEB26177, sample SAMN06267891) | marine metagenome | isolation source: Monterey Bay, California, USA | place: Pacific...
TGGTGTTATTGCTCAAGAAGTAGAAAAGGTATTACCAGAGGTTGTTAGTCAAGGTGAAGATGGAATTAAATCAGTAGCATATGGTAACATGGTAAGTCTTCTTATTGAAGCAATTAAAGAACAACAAGAACAGATAGATATGTTAAAAGAGAAATTAGAGAGTAAATAATGGCTAGTTCACTTAAAGGTAATAGTATTAATATTGGAGTTAATTCATCTGACCCAACAGGTGTACAAGGAGATATTCACTATAACAGTACTGATAATACTATAAATGTTTATAATGGTACCGCATGGGTTCCTGTTTACGCAGCACCATTAGAAGCTACTGGTGGTACTATATCTACCTCAGGCATATACACCACTCACACATTTACTAATACTGGATCTGTACAAACTTTTGCTGTAACCGGTGGAAGTGGAACTATAGATATTATTGCATGGGGAGCTGGTGGCGGTGGAGCAGGTGGCCATGCCCGCGAAGGTGGCGGAGGTGGTTGTGTAAAAGTTGATGGTAGATCAGTTGATGATGGTGATACAATATACATAGGAGTTGGTCCAGGAGGGGGAGCTGCCGCAACTGGATGTTACACAGGTGGTGGTCCAGCTGGACCAAATAATTCATATGGACAAGGAGATGGTGGTAACGGTGGAGGTGCAGGGTCATCACCGTGTTCGCGAGCAGGATCTGCTGGTGGAGCTGCAACATTATTATCAACAAGTAGTTCTGGAACTGCTGGTATTTTCATGGTAGCTGGTGGAGGTGGCGGAGCAGGCGGATCTGAAGCTTCAAATGCCGCAGGTAGAGGTGGTGCTGGTGGAGGACAAAATGGAGCAAACGGAACTGGCGTAAACGGAACTGGTGGAGCTGGTGGAGGACAAACTAATAATTACGATGGGGGAGATAAAGGTCAAGCTAGCGGAGATCAATCATCAGCTGGCGGCGGTGGTGGAGGACGATGGGGTGGTAGCCCCGGAAGCGATCCAGGTCAAGACGCTCAGGGCGGCGGTGGCGGTGGTGGTGGCAGTAACTATTATACTGGTAATGGCACATCAACATTATACACAGGCAATTATTCGTCACCTGGAAACACAGGAGATTCTAGATTTCCCGGAACTAGTTATGCTTACGGGGGTGGTAATACCGCCGCTGGTAAACAAGGTTGGGTGCAGATAAGGTATGAATCATGATTAACGATATTAATATAGAAATTAACACTAACACAGACACTATCACTATTCCAAATGATGATCTAGTTTCAGCAAGTAATAAACCAAGGGTTATTATTACATGTGTAAGTATTGTAGATGGAGAAAATTCAGAAGTTAGCTTTAATTCATTTAAATGCGGATTTTTTGTAAGAGATGCTAATAACACAACAATTGAATATAAAACATTTCCACAACCTGGGGAAGTAATAAAATATTCTCCTGATGGAATTGTATTGACTGAAAATCTTGACCAATTAGAGTTCAACACATCATATACTTTACACGTATATGCTGAAGATGCTGGATTATTTTATGACGAAACCGCTAGTATTTTTGTTCCTAAATCTATTAGACCGTATGATCCTAACGGTGATTTTAACTCATGGAATTGGAATGACTCCACAAAGGACTGGGAACCTCCTGTTAGCAAACCAGACGATGTAGTAAATGGATTTTATAAGTGGAATGAAGAGAGTCAGCAATGGAGATTAGTTGACACTACACCATTTGAATAGATAAATTATTATAAATAACACAAAGAAGCCAATCAGGGGAGAGTGAACCGTATGGCTACACAAAAATGATTACTTAAACTCTTATAAATAGTTACAACAACTTAAAGGTAACTAATTATGGCAATTTCATTTCCAGGTAGCAAAAGTAATGGACAAAAATTTACAGCAGGAAACAAGTCATGGACTTGGAATGGAGCCTCCTGGAAAGGCACAACCTCAAACGGCGGTGATGCCACTAGCTTAGGCGGAACATCTGCTACAAGTTTCTTACGTAGTGACGCCTCGGACAGTTTTTCTGGTACGTTAACCTATTCTGGTAGTAGTATTGCGCTTGATACAGGCGGTGACAACATTGATTTAGGTACACTAAAAATTGTCGGAAGTAACGGAGCAAGCGGCTGGGCATCAAAACCTGGAATTCATTTTGAAAGTCCTGGAGAATTCCGTATTCATGCGTCAAATGGCGACGTTCAATTGTATGTAGATGGAGAGATATACGCAGATGAAGACAAGAAAGTCTTTCATACTGGTAACGACGGCCCAGGCTCAGGACTAGATGCTGATACTGTTGATGGTATTCAAGGTAGTAGTTTCTTACGCAGTGATGCTTCTGATACAATGACTGGAAATCTTACTATTGATAGCACAGATGCGTGGAACGCTGGTAATGGTATGCTTAATGTAGGCGGTGCCGGCGATGGTAGAATACAAGTAAGACATATTTGGGGTAAATCTGCTAGTGGAGCTGGTACAGATGATCTATGGCTACAGTATTCTAACGCAAGCCAGCATGTACAAATTGGTGCCAGTGGTGGTGGTAACAATCTTTATGTTTCAGGTTCCATTTACGCAAATGGTTACTTTGCTGGTAACAGAGTGCTTACACAAGCAGATGAAGGATCAGGCAATGGACTAGATGCTGACACACTAGATGGTGTACAAGGTAGTGGTTACTTGTCCAATGGATTAGTTGCTAATAAATCCCAGATATTAATGTTAAATCGTGTGAATTCTACATCTCATGGTATTTCTTGGTATGATGATGTTTACAATTCTTGGGTAATGTATATGGCGCAAGCTGGACAAACTAGTGTTGGTCCTAGAGGAAATTTAACAGCACCATCAGGTAGTATAGTTACTAATTGGGCACAGCGGAGTCATATTGAAAATGCTGGTGGATATGGTTGGACTTTTGAATCACAAACAAATGGCAGTACATCACCAATTGTAAGATTTGAGATTAGATCAAGTGATGGGTCAGCATATGCTCAAGGTAATATTACTGCAAACGGTAATATCACTGCAAATTCAGATATAACTCTTAAAGATAATATTGATGTCATACCTAATTCACTGGATAAACTTTTACAAATACGTGGTGTAACATATAATAGAACAGACATAGAAGGCAGTCCTCGTCAAACAGGAGTAATTGCTCAAGAAGTAGAAACGGTATTACCAGAGGTAGTAAGTGAAGATGCTCTTGGAATAAAATCTGTTGCGTATGGTAACATGGTAGGACTTCTTATTGAAGCAATTAAAGAGCAACAAGCACGTATTGACGCATTGGAGGAAAGACTAAATGCCAACAACACTTAATGGCAACGGACTTAATTACGCACAATTAGCAAATAATCCAAGCAGTCCAGTAGAAGGCCAGGTATATTATAATACTACACAAAAAGAATTACGACAGTATGATGGCCAACAATGGCAACAAGTAGCAGTAGGTGATGGCGGATTTAAGTACAAAACTGTCATTACTGCTAGTTTTGTACAAGGCGGATATAAAAGCGGAACTCCTTATAATAATGTAAATAGAATGACACACAGCACAGATGTTTGCACCAATTTGGGAAATTTGTTAGCATATTCATTTAGCTATAGTAGTGGAGCACCTAGTCGTACTAAGTCTTGGACATTTGGAGCCAATGGAGCCCACTCGTCAGCAAACGCAAATTGTGTAGCAATAAATATGTATACAGAAACAGGTCAAGCATACAGTAGCGCAAACAATATGAGTACAAGTAGGAATGATTCTGGAGCAGCATTTAAAGAAACAGAATATTGTCACATAACCAGTAATACTACTAGTGACAAGTTTAACTTTACAACAGAAACTAGCGCATCAAGTTTAACTGGTATAATTGCAAACGGTTCACACGATGGCGTACAGGCATTATGTGATCAAAACAAAGCACACTTATACGGCGATGGTACCGGTCAAACATTGTTATTTGCATCAGATACACTTACCGCAGACCAAGTGCAAGGATCATCATTTAGCGGTGTACATACGCAACAAAAGCCAATTAATAGTAAAGACCATAAAGGATATTTTGGAAATGAAGGATCATACAATGGTGGATATAACTATCGGGTATTAGATTTAAATACAAATGTATTATCTAGAACAATCCCAAAAGTAATGACTAACATGGGTGAAGAAAACTATGATATGGGGCAAGAACATCAGTATTGTTTGGGTCAATATGATGGCGCTCAGAATAATAGAGGACACAAGTTCTTTTATACAACAGATACTGGATATGAACTAGGATCAGGTTCAGTAAGAACAGGAATACCAGGTGGTTCCAGTGGAACATGTGGTTGGAGAGGTTAAAAAATGGCAACAACAATAGGCGGAAATGGTGTAAATTATCCGAATGCGGCAAATAATCCAAGCAGTCCAGTAGCTGGACAAGTATATTGGAATACCACACAAAAAGAACTACGACAGTATGATGGACAACTATGGCAACAGGTTAGTGTTGGTGATGGCGGGTTTAAATACAGAACAGTAATTACATCTAGTTATGTTATGTGTGGGTATAAAAGTGGTACACCATATACTAACGCAAATAGAATGACACATAGTACAGACATTTGTACTAACTTAGGAAATGTTATGGCATACGCTACTAGTTACAGTTGCGGTGCTCCTAGTAGAACAAAAAGTTGGGTGTTTGGTGCTAATGGTAGTAATAGTACCGCAAACGCACAAGTTATTGCTTTAATACACGCAACAGACACTGGGCAAGCATATAATAGTTCAAATAATATGAATGTATCTAGAAATGATGCTGGAGCAGCATTTAAAGAAGAACAATATTGTCACATAACTAGTGGGGGAACTAGTACTAAGTTTAACTTTACTACTGAAACCGGACCAGCTGGCTTTACGTCAGGTATTATTGCTGACGGTACTGGCGGCGGCGTTCAAGCATTAGTTGATCAAAACAAAGCACACTTATATGGCAATGCGACTGGACAACAATTAGTCTTTGCAACTGATACAGTTGGATCAGATAGACTAGAAGCTTCTGCGTGGGTTGGTGCTAATAACCAACAAAAGCCAATTAATAGTAAAGATCGCAAAGGGTACATTGGAAATGAAGGAACATATAACGGTGGATATAACTATCGTGTTTATGACATGAATACAAACATTCTAAGTAGAACAGTAGTGAGACCAATGGGTAATAGTGGTGAAGAAAACTTTGACATGGGACAAGAACATCAGTATTGTTTAGGAATGTACGATGGTGCACAAAATAATAGAGGACATAAGTTCTTTTACACAACAGACACCGGATATGAACTAGGAGCAGGATCAGTTAGAACTGGTATACCTGGAGGCTCTAGTGGCATATGCGGATGGAAAGGCTAAGATATAAAAATGAATGAAATCGTATTAACAGAAAAACAGAATGAAATAATTCGTAAATCTCAATTAAACGATTGGAGTATTCCTGAGTTTAAACTCAAAAACTTTGTGGCTAGGAGTCACATCCATCCTATGCATCAACTACGTCAGTTAATGCTAGAATTGAATACAAAAACTGAGATGATTGATAATTGGGAGTTTGATCGTGAACAATTTGAACTTGAGATTGAATTGGAAAATGAACAAGCAGAACTTACTCAGTATGTAGCACAAAAGAAATTACACTTACTGGAAGTTAAACGTATTAAAGCAAAATTAGCAGTAGTAAACGAAAAGCTACGTACTATTCTTTACGAACGTGAAAAGGTTCTAAAGCTAATAGACGAAATTGACAATAGCCCACAAGGCTATACAAAAGATGGTCGTAGATATTTAGATATTATGAACGATCCAGAACAAAATGAAGAAATTGAACGGGACTATTGGGAATATAGACTTGCGAAACAAGCCGCAATGGATATGATTGCATATGGTCGTATTGGTGTAGGTAATATGGAAGCAATTATGCAACTAGATGCTGACTCACAAAACAAATCAATTACTATGGCATACGAAATTTTAATTCAAAATGAATCACGTATGAATAAAATTAGTGACACTGTAGTAGAAAAATTAAACAATGGAGAAACAGTTAGTGATATACACTTACTGGCAAATATTAGTCAGTCTGAATTTATTGATGATATTACACTGCAGTTAAATAACCAGGAGAAAAAAGTTGTACCTCTTATTCAAAAGCGTTAATGAACGCACACTAGGACCAGTGGAAAAAATTGGTTATTGGATGGATTTCTGTGTAGGATATATTCCAGATACACATGTTGATATTATTAATTATGAGCATTTAGCTCCTTTGCGCATCTTAGAAAATGAAGGTGTTGCGAAAGCCTGGATGTTTATGGACGGTTATAGGGGGTATGTTAGTGTAAGAGATGGCACAGTACAAAATTCTAATTTACAAGTATTGTCTAGTGAAGAAGCAACCGGTACAAAAGCAAAATACACATTAACTGATACTGATATTTCCAATACAGTAAAATTTATACAACATATTATGCGATTGCGACTTGACGAAATTTATGACAAACGTCTTTTACAACAAAAAATGCAAGTGAGCGCATTAGAGCATGATAGTTGGGCAACTCAACTACAAGAAGCACAAGCATATCAAGTTGATAATCAAGTTGATTATAGTGCTAGTGTTCCTATGATTCAAGCACTTGCCACAGCACGTGGTATTAAACTTAGCGCAATGGTAACAAAAGTTATTGAGGCACATACAGCATATAATATAAAAGTACAAAATTTACTAAGCGCAAAACAAATAGTTGAAACTGAGATTAAAAACTGTACAACTATCAGCGATTGTTGTCTAATACTACATACTCGGTTCGAAGTTCAAATGAGTGATGCGCAAGCGCAAGATGAAAATGTTACTTCTGATCCAGCATTTAATGTTTGACAGCTAATTAATTACGTGTTATAGTATCAAGTATGTTTAGTATACCCATTAATCAGAAACTTTCTGAAGAGCAATTTCACGAGTTTGTATCTTTCTGTCACAAGTATAAAGATTATATATATGATCTTTATTTTACTTGTCGCATGCCTCCATTTACACAAGACGCCATGGGAGATATTATTAAAACGCAAGCTGATGTAATACAAGTTATAGAGACCGCATTACATATTCAAAAGATCACAGGTATAAAAGTTAGCGCAACATTTAATAATATACAAGTTCAACCAAGCCAAGAAAATTTAGACTTGTTTTTAAATAATTTTGAACAGTTATATGCAGCAGGTGTACGTAGTGCTACAATACCACATACCCATTGGGTCGCAACAAAACAAATACAGATGCGGTTTCCTGAACTACAAATTAAAAATACAATTTTGAGAAATGTTACTCGTGCTAATGAAATTGCTGAGTTGGCAAAAGCAGGATTTCAGTATGTTAATCTTGATAGAGACTTAATGCGTGATAGAGATGCGCTAAAACAGTGTCGTCGTGCCGCAGACAAATTTGGCATAAAATTAAGTTTACTTGGTAATGAAGGGTGTTTAGGAAATTGCGCAATGATGGACGAACACTTTCAGTTTAATAATATGCGTGGAGAAGGTCCAGCATACTTTTTAGATAGTATTAGTAGAGTAAGTTGTCCTAAATGGGATGTATTAGATCCTAGTGTACCTTTAAAAACAGCAAACATTCCACCGTGGCGTGAAGATTGGGTAGAGCTATTAGATTATGTTGATGTATTTAAAATGCATGGTCGTGAAAGCATTACACAAATATATCATACTATGGATATTGTTAAACGCTATGCTAACAACGAAGAGTTTTTGTTTAATGAATTTGAAGATTATCTTTCTGAAACAAATTTACAAGAGCGGCCAATTGATGCTTGGCGTAAAATTATTAAGAACTGTAAGTTTGATTGTTGGGATTGTAATTTTTGTGATAAAGTATATGAAGCACGTAGTGGTAAAAAACTTCCACAGATTGTACATGATGTAGTTAATGAATTAGTAGACAGTGTTTCATATGTCAACAACTTGGAAATACCAGGACTAACTAGTAAAAGAGTTCAGAACTTATTAATGGGTTTAGGCGACAAAGTCAATACATATTTAGAAGTTGGTAGTGCTATGGGCGCAACAGCCGCCGCAGTTGGTGTAAATGATATTGACATACATTGCGTAGATAACTGGAGTGGCGAAATACAACCGCAACGCAACAATTTTTCTTTGCCTAATAATACACTAGATGAATTTAATAATAACACAGGACATATCAAACAACTAACTGTACATAACTCAGACATGCTTACCGTAGACTTAACTACACTGCCTAAAATTGACATGTTCTTTTATGATGGTCCACATGATTTTGAGAATACAAAAAAAGCAGTAGAGTATTATAGTAGTGTGTTTAGTGATACAGCATTATTAATATTTGATGATGCTAACTGGACAGAAGTTGTTAAAGGTGCTGAAGCAGGAGTAGAAAGTAGTGGTCTTGATATTGTTTATAACAGACTGTTGCTGAATGAAGTAGAAAATCCAAACATGTGGTGGAATGGGTTATATATTATGGTAGTAAAAAAATGAGACTTTGGAAAGCATATAGCGGACATGTACTAATAGAATCTGGCATTGGATCTCAAAAACAACGATATGACTTATTGCGTCAAGCATATGATTATAAAGAAAATAACCCCAGTAATGGTAACAATAATGACGGATGTTGGCGTGCTGATATTAAATTTGAACGCAGTGAATGGTTACACCAAGCCTTAATAAAACAACTTGAAGAAACAGTAGGTTATTATTTAGAAGAAGATCGTGCGTTTAACCATATGTTTAACGGCGGTGATCCTTATATTGAATCTTGGACTAATATAAACGATCCTGGCAGTTTAAATTTGTTACACACACATAAGTCATTTAACTTTAGTGCTATATACTATGTACAAGCAAATCATACTGGAGACTTGGTATTTTTAAATCCAGCTAATATGGATCTAAGTGCTAGTTATTTAGGACCTGGTACAAGTAGGATGCATTATAAACCAAATGACGGAGATTTAGTTATGTGGCCAAGTTGGATTCCACATGAAGTAGAAAGAAATGAAAGCGACACACAACGAGTATGTATTGCTTTTAATATTAGGTTCCAATGAAAAAAATAGAATTCTTTAGCACAGTAGACGGATTAACAGACACATATCCTGTTATACACAGTAAGTCAGTGATGCCTACGTGGATTAAAACAGCCCAACGTGAATACAGCCAAATTGAAAATTATGATTTTCATATTGCGAGATGTCCTGGTATTATAGACATTCTAACAACAGGGTATGTTGTTTGTGCTTGGCATGATATCGCAGTGCGCAGTGGTCCTAGTAGTTTAGAAACATATGCGCCAGATATTGCTCTAGAAGAATTACTAGAAAAACCAGCACTACAAGTACAAAAGGGCGACAGTATTGCCAAACATATACCAAAAAGACCCTGGAGTAATAAAAGTATACTCAAGATTAATACACCCTGGCATATTATCTCAGACTGTAAATTTATGATGTTACCAATGCCGTATACAGAACAGTTTGAATTTGAAAGTTGTATTGGTGTTCTTGACCCTAGTGTTAGTAGTGAAATAAATATTCAAGGATATGTAAATGGGCAAGGTGAGTTTACAATTCGTGCGGGAACACCACTATGCCAACTTGTGCCTATAAGTCAACAAACATATGATTTAGATGTAAGAGACGCAGATCAAAATGATCGTAAATGGATAACCCGTAGAAAGTATTACAATAGTATTGGGTTTAATTTAAACAAAAATATTATATCTAATGCTTATAATAAATTTTTTAAGAGGAAATAATGGAATACTTAGACTTAATAACTAAAGGACAGGTTTACCTTCTGTTAATCGTGTTTGTAATGATGATTGCGGGTATGGTAAAGGAGAATAAATTATTTGATGATCTGTTTTGCTTCTTTGAGCAAAATTTAAAAAGCAAAAAAGCAGTTGTAGCTGTTGTGAGTGCCATTACTGGATTATTGCCCATTAAAGGTCGTGTTACAGTAAGCGCAGGTATGCTTGAAGCATTGGCGCCAGATAAAGGTTGCTGTGGCAGAGAAAAGTTTGGTCCTATTGACTATGTTAGTACGCATCATTATTACTTTTGGAGCCCATTAGAGAAGACAGTTATTCTTCCCATGGCGGCATTTGGATTAACATACACACAGTTTATGGGTATTATGTGGCCACTGTTGGCAGTTAGTATTGCCTTTATTCTTTCCTATCTTATTTGGGGAGTGAAAGAAAGTGATATCCAACTAAACGATTGTGATACTGAAATTAAAGTAAGTCGAATTACACGTTATGTATTGCCGTATGTTGCTGGCGTTGGTGCTATTATTGCTGGTGTTGATTTCTTATGGGCATTTGGGTTCCTTACACTATATTATATGATAGTTACTCGTACTTTTGATGTACCAAAACTATTACGGTTTGTAGATTGGAAATTGATCGGTTGGGTTGCGGTTATTATCGTAGCGGCAAACTTTGCTAGAGAAAATACAAGTGCTATTAAAGAGTTCTTGGAAAATAGTGGACTTGATATTAATACCTGGAGTGGGTTTATTATGTTAAGCGTTGCAAGTTTTGCTGGTGCGTTTGCCTTGGGTAGTAGTAGTCGCTTTGGAGCATTAACTGTTATTATGGCTAGCATTTATGGTATTGAATACTTACCTTGGTTCTTTGCTGTTGACTTTGTTGGCTACTT
>ENA-ORDA01003590-ORDA01003590.1-marine-metagenome-genome-assembly--contig:-NODE-3590-length-10739-cov-5.319827_pt1 | contig 10739 bp, 9 predicted proteins | sample MGYA00237778_ERZ508506 | MGnify/ENA primary metagenome ERZ508506 (study PRJEB26177, sample SAMN06267891) | marine metagenome | isolation source: Monterey Bay, California, USA | place: Pacific...
CACCAAAATTAACGTCACAGTGAAAAACTCCAAGGCCCAGAGCACTCGGCCACGCATCTTGCCGATGATCATATCCATACGAATATGACCGCCAAAGCGTTGCACATAGGAGATCCCCATAAAGGCAATCACAGGCATGGCCGCCTCGATATAATCAACGTAGCCATTCAGGGGTTGATTTAAAAATTTGCGGCCCGACACAGAGTAGGCTGCAAGAAACATGAGTGAAAAGACAGCCAAGCCACTGAGCAGAGCAAAGACACGCTCAACAGGCAACAGCGCCCGATCAGCGCGGCTAAGCCAGGAATCGTCTTGCAGAACAGATGAGGATGAAGCCATAGCGTCGCCTTCAGGGTGAATGGACAGAGCGTAAATTGACAGGGCGTGACCTGTCAAAAACACCTGCCCCTCGCGAAAAGGGGCAGGTACGCATGGATTAGTTGCCCTTACGGGTGTTTTCCAAAGTGGTCATGACAAGGTCAAACAATTCTTGACCAGGGATGCCCTGAGCTTCCATATCAGCAATCCAAGCAGCACGGATTGGGTCGGCCGCTTTAGCGCGGAACGCTGCCAAATCGGCATCGCTAATGGTGACTTTCTCAACGCCTTTTTCGGCCAGAACGTCATCCCAACGCTGAAGTAATTTGCCGTAGTTTTCGAGATAAAATTCAATCGACTCGTCAACGGATTCATCCAATACAGCGCGGTGCGCATCAGACAAGCTTTCATAGGCATCAATATTAACCACAACCGGGCAGTTCACGGTGCCTGGGTTCAGGTTCTCCGTCCACCAATCCGCACGATTAATTGTGCCATACGACAAATGCGCATGCTGCGCAAAGGCCACGGTATCCACAACACCCGATTCCATCGCTTGATAGGCTTCGGTTGCTGTCACGGATGTGGGCACACTGCCAACTGCCGCAAACGCTTTGCCCAGACCGCCTGTGGCCCGCACACGCATGCCTTCGAAATCAGCTAAGGTCGACCGCGGATCACCAGTGCCGACGATGTTATACTGAGGCATGGGCGAAGTCATAAGCAGACGCGCATTCCATTGCGCCATCTCTTCTGTCGCTGCTGGGTGAGCATAAACAGCATGGCTAACCGCGACTTCTTCTTCAAGATTTGCAACGCCCAAGAACGGCAGTTCTAACACTGTCACAACGCGGTTTTTATCAGGATGGTAGCCAGCACAGAATTGCGCCATTTCAAAGGCCCCGATAGAAATCCCGTCGAGGTTCTCGCGGTTCTTTGACAGACCCCCATAGCTGACATTCATCGTGAATTCGCCATTGGTTTTCGCTGCGACCAGTTCTGCCAGCTTCTCAACATGCTCGGTAAACGCCCGACGCTTGCCCCATACAGAAACATTCCACTCTGTCGCGATCGCTTCGCCAGCAAAGGCAACTGTCAATGCAGCAATCGCCGTCTTCATTCCTAGATTCTTCATAGTATCCTCCCAGATAATAAGCCAAAATTCATTTGGCTTCCAGCGGACGATAGCGCAACCGGCCCTTATTGGAAGGGGCAGCTCAGCTTTTTTGCGGAAAATTCCATTTTACTTCACACAATATTTCACCAATCAGATCAGCGCAGACGACGCACCGGCAGGCAGGTTGCGCGCTCCGCCAAACTGATCTGACATTTTTTGCGCACCAAATGCCCCGTGGATTTCAAGTCTTCCGACTGCGCAATTAAATCGCACATTTCGCGCCCGGCCAAACCGCCAATCTCTTCGGCGGGAAAATGGATCGTGGTCAGGGGCGGCTCCATCTCTTTACTGCCTTTGAAATCTCCTATTCCCAAAACAGACAGCTCTTCTGGCACCTGCACACCCCGCTGGACAGCGGCGTAAATTGCCCCCTGCGCGATTACATCGTTGCCGCAAAGAAGCGCGGTGGGGCGTTCCGGCAGATCAAACAATGCGCTACAGGCTTCCTTAGCTTCGGCGATATTATAAGGGGCCTGTATGGTCCAGGCTTCTGGCGGCTCAGCCTGTTGGCGCCGCAATTGCGTCAAAGCTCCCTCCAATCTTCCCCGCGCGCGATCATTGCCGACAGTCTTGGGAAACACCAAGGCAATGCGCCTGTGCCCTAAATCGAGCACATGTCTTGCGGCCATCTCCCCGGCCTCATTATTGGCAGCGCCAACACAGGAAATGCGGCTATCCTCTTCATAGTTCCAGATCGAAATCACCGGAACGGCCTGTTGGTCTAAAAGCTGGAAGGTCGGTTCGGAGTGATCCAGGCCAATCAATGCCACCCCATCCACCCGATGCTCAAGAAATTTTCGCAACACGGCATACTCGCGCTCCAGATCGAACCCATGGCTGGCAATCAACAAGGTAAAGCCAGCCTGATCTACCGCGTCTGAAAAACTTTGGATAACCTCTGCAAAGATTGCATGATCTATGGTTGGGACGATCAAACCAATCGTACCGCTGCGCCGCCCATGCATCGCCTGGGCCGCACGATTGCGGATATAGCCCAGGGCCTTCACGGATTTTTCAATCTTTTTGCGAGTCGCAAGATTCACCAAATTCGGATGGTTAAAGCTGCGAGAAACCGTCGAAATTGAGACGCCCGCACGGCGTGCGACATCCACAATATCAGCCTTATTACCTTGTTTTGAAGCCATAAAAACCTCATTTTGACAAATTTTATGAAAACGTTTGCATTACTATTTTCATTGCTTAACTTGATAAGTCAAGCACAACACTGAAATGTGGATCACCGATGGAGTTCCTTTACTACTTTGACGATGTCTTCACCCTTTGGGCCTTTGGCATGCTGTTGCTGGGCACGGTCTTTGGGTTGATTCTTGGCGCCACGCCGGGGCTTTCGCCCACCATGGCGGTGGCCTTGGCTATTCCTTTCACCTTTAAGATGGAGCCCGCTCATGGGCTGATTTTGCTCGGAGCGCTGTACACCTCGACGGTCGCGGGTGGCGCGGTCAGTGCCATTTTGCTGAAAATTCCGGGAGCGCCAGCCAATATTGCCACCACATTGGATGGCCATACAATGGCGCGCAATGGGGACGGCAAACGCGCCTTGCAATTGTCATTTTTGGCCTCGCTCTTTGGCGGTGTCGCCGGGGTACTCCTGCTGATCTTCGCCACACCGATCCTCGCCAAATGGGCCTTGGTCTTTGGCCCGAGTGAAAGTTTCTGGATCGCGATCCTTGGTGTTACTGTCATTGGCACTTTGGGCAGCAACTCTGTCATCAAGGGATTACTGGCCGGATGTATTGGCCTTTGGATTTCCACCATCGGTTTCGACGACATCTTGGGCACACAGCGCTTTATTTTCCATTCCTCACTTGCGGGAGGCATCAACATCATCCCTGCGCTAATTGGTCTTTTTGCCATTCCGCAGGTGATCTCAATGTTTGCCAAGGGCCGCACGCGCGACGATCTTGAAGTCCTGAGCATAAAGCCCCATCCGCTGCGCAAAGCGATTACAGAAGTGAGCCGCCGCACGCGCGCGCTTGGCATCGGAACCTCGGTCGGCGCAATCATTGGCTTGATCCCTGGCGTGGGTGGGCAAATCGCTGGGCTGGTGGCCTATGATCAAACCCGTAATTTCAGCCCAGAACGCGAAAAATTCGGCACGGGCCATTCCGAGGGCATCATCGCCGCGGAATCGGCCAATAACTCCATGGTCGGACCCTCATTGGTCCCATTACTCACCCTCTCAATCCCCGGCAGTCCGACGGCAGCCGTATTGCTCGGCGGGTTAATTATCCACGGTATTTTCCCCGGCCCAAATATTTTCCGGGACTATCCGGAGGTTGTTTGGCCCTTCATCAACTCCATGCTGATCGGGCAAATCTTGATGTGCGTCTTCGGCCTGATGATCGCAGGTCTGGCCGCCAATGTGGCACGGGTGCCACGCGCGGTCATGGCCGCTGTGGTCCTGGCCCTTGCTGTATTCGGAAGTTACTCGGTGCAGCTGTCTATGGATGACGTTTTTGTCATGCTCATCCTCGGGGCAGGAATGTATTTTCTGGAACGCTATGGCTACTCCGCAGCCCCGTTGGTTTTAGGCCTAATCTTAGGGCCAATTGCAGAAGGCAACTTTGTCGAAGGCGCGATGATCGCAGCGGCACAAAATGGGGTATTGCCGTATTTCTTTACCGGGACGTTGAATGCGGTCCTGATTGCCATCGTCTTGGGTTCGATTGTCTACTCAGTCTGGCTTGAGCTGAAAAATCGCAACCAAGGGAGGGCTTTGTGATGCACCGGTTTCAACACGCCATCCCCGCGGGGCTCATCGCCCTTGTCGGGCTGTGGGTCTGCTTTGTAAGCTACACACAAACCCCAGCGGCCGCATTCGCCTTTCCCCGCCTCATCTCAACAGTCTTTGTTGTGCTGGCCCTCTGGACGTTTTTCAAAGCCCTCAGAGACGGTGCCGCCCAGGACGGCGGTTTCAACCGCCAAGAGATTGTCAATATCGCGCCGGGTCTCGCTTTGGCCGTGGTCTATGTTTTTTGGGGCGCAAATTTCTTCGGGTTTTACACCGGAACCGCCCTCGCCTTCTTTATTCTGCTCACTTGGTATGACCCCGCAGATCACCGGCAGCTCCGGTCTTGGGTCATGCGCGCTATCATCACGGCCGGCTTTATCGCCGTAATGTATTGTCTCTTCGCACTTATCTTGAACGTTTACACACCGCGAGAGATTTGGTCCTGAACCGTAGACGCGGCAGGGCATCATCACCACTAGGGAGGACTAGAAAATGAAGAAACTACTCGCAGGTGCAGCCATTGCCCTTGCCGCTTTGGCCAGCTCCGCGCAGGCCGATGGCCATGCAACTTACCCTGAACGTCCAATTATGCTGATGGTCAGCTATGGCGCCGGCGGCGCCACTGATTTCCAAGCGCGTATTGTCACCATGACCGCTGGCAATGACGATGCCTTAGGCATGCCTGTTGCAATTATCAACAAACCCGGTGCCGGGGGCCGCGTTGGCTGGAATTGGCTGGCCACAGCTGCCGATGCTGATGGCTATACCCTTGGCGCATACAACATCCCCCATTTCATCGCCCAATCCATTCAGGGCGGCGTAGAGTATTCGGCCGATAGCTTCGAGCCTATTGCCAACTGGGGCGCTGATCCGGCGGTATTTGTTGTCGCAGCGGACAGTGAATTTAACTCCATGGCGGATGTCATTGATTGGGCCAAAGCCAATCCAGGCAAGCTCACCTTCTCTGGTGCGGGCCTCTTTGTGGGTCACCATATCGCGGCGCTGCAAATTGAAAAAGCAGCCGGCGTGAAAATGGCCTATATCCCAAATAAATCTGGCGGCTCTGGCGCAATGAAAGCGGTTATCGCCGGTGAGGTAATGGCCGGTGTGAACAACCTGTCCGACGCCTTCCGCGCCCGTGAAGCGGGCACAATCAAGATCCTCGGCGTCGCAGATCTGGAACGCAATTCCTTTATGGAAGATGTACCGACCATGCGGGAGCAGGGCCTTGATGTGGACAATGCTTCGGTTAATTTCCGCGGCGTTATGGTCCCCAAAGGCACACCACAGGCCATCATCGACAAGCTGGCCGAAACCGTGCCAGCCATGTTCGCCAATCGCCGCGTTGCCGGCAAAATGAAAGCTGGCGGATCTCCAATGCATATCATGACCCGAGATGAGGTCCTTGAGATGTGGGCTGCCCGCGAGGTGACCCTAAAAGACCTGCTTGCAGGCCTGTAACAAAACCACAATCGGTGGGAGCCTTTGCCGGTTCCCACCACTCTATCATGAACGGAATTCCCCATGACTGCTCCAGATGAAGTTGCGATCGTTGACCGCGTGATTGCCCGCGCCCGTAAAGCTCAGTTGGCTTTCGAAGCGAGCGGCTCACAAGAACGATATGATCAAGCCGCTCAGGCGGTTGGATGGGCCATAATGGAGCCCACGCGCAATCGTTCATTGGCGGAACTGGCGGTCCAGACCACTGGCCTGGGGAATGTCGCCGACAAAATCACGAAAAACCATCGTAAGACGCTGGGCCTGTTGCGGGACATCGCGGATGCAAAAACATACGGAATAATTTCTGATGATCCTGCCACGGGGATAACAGAAATCGCCCGCCCACTCGGTGTCGTGGGCGCGGTTGTGCCCTCAACCAACCCGGCGGCCACCCCGGCGAATAATATCATCAATGCAGTGAAATCTGGAAACGCCATCGTTCTTTCACCATCTCCAAAAGGGATCGCCTCCTGTGAGCTGTTGCTGGACTATATATATGCCGAATTTGACAAGATCGGAATTGATCGCGACCTGGTGCAGATGCTGCCCGCGCCGGGATCAAAGGCCAAAACCCAACGCATGCTTGAAATGAGTGACTTGGTTGTGGTCACCGGCAGTCAAAACAATGTGCGCCGCGCCTATACTTGCGGCACCCCGGCGATAGGGGTGGGAGCGGGCAATGTGACCGTGATCGTCGATGAAACGGCCAATCTTGCCGAGGCCGCCGCGAAGATCACCGCCTCAAAAACCTTTGACAATGCCACCTCTTGCTCGTCGGAAAACGCGCTTGTGGTGGTGGATGAAATTTATGACGCCTTTGTGCAAGCCATGGCACAAGAGGGCGGCGCTCTCGTAACAGATGAAGCGCCCATCATTGCCAAACTCTGGCCAGATGGACATTTGAACCGCTCGGTCATTGCCCAAGATGCCGACAAGATGCTTGAAGCGCTGGGTATGGTGGGGACGGTCCCCGCTACGACGAAGTTCCTTGCCGTTGAGACCTCCGGTATCGGTGCAGATCATCCCCTCTCGGGTGAAAAACTCTCGCGGGTCGTGGCCCTTTATCGTGCGCGAGATTTTGCGGATGCAAAGGCCATTGCCAGCCGTATCCTGACCCATCAAGGCGCGGGCCATTCCATCGGAATTCACTCAGCCCTTGAAGCACGCGCTTTGGAATTGGGACGCGAAGTGCCAACCTGTCGGGTGATCGTGAACCAAGCGCATTGCTTCGCCACGGGGGGCGCTTTCAACAACGGCTTGCCCTTTTCGCTCTCAATGGGATGCGGCAGTTGGGGCGGCAATTCGATTGATGGCAATCTCAATTGGCGCCACTTTTTGCAAACAACCAAAGTGACCCGCGAAATTCCTGCCCGTGAACCGGCGCTCGAAGATATCTTTGCAAATTACTGGGCACGAGCCGGAAAATGATCGCATTTAACGAAACCCCGCCACAAGGCACCGTACGCGACTGGCTGGACCAGCAGGCTGAAGCAAGGGGAGAACGCATCGCCTATCGCTTCACCGATGGCGCCGCCGACCTCTCTTGGGCAAATTTGCGCGATATCGCCCGCGCCCGTGCGCAGGGCCTAACAGCCCTCGGTATGGCCAAAGGTGAAAGCCTCGCTGTGATGATGCCCAATGGGCGCGCAGCGTTAGAGACGCTTTTTGCCGGGCTCTATGGCGGGTTTCGCGTCACCATGATTAATCTGGCGGCGGGTAACGATGCCATTACCTATGCATTTGAGCATTGTGAGGCGCGCTTTGCCTGTGTCGGCGCAGAACAGCAGGCGCAATTTGCCGCGACCTGCCCCGATGGTCTGCGGCCAATGCCCGATGATCTGGACCTTGATGCGCAAGTGCCACTGCACCCCCTTAGCTCTGGGGATGACGCTTTGCTGATGTACACATCCGGCACCACCGGGCGGCCCAAAGGCGTGGTGCACAGCCATAGTAGCCTTCTCGCAGGCGGCTGGACCACCGCCCGCGCCCATGCGCTAAGTGAGCATGACTGCGGATATTGCGTGCTGCCGATCTGTCACATCAATGGGCTATGCGTTAGTGTCATGGGATGCCTCATCTCAGGCGGGCAATTATTACTGGCTCCTAAGTTTTCCAACAGCCGGTTTTGGAGTGACATTGAAGCGGGAGCCGTCACCTGGTTTTCGGTTGTGCCCACCATCATCTCGCATGTGCTGCATTCCACTCAGGATCCCAGCGATACGGCCAAAGCGAAACTGCGCTTCGGCAGATCGGCCAGCTCAGCTTTGGCACCAGAGGTGCAAACCGCCTTTGAAACCCGGTTTGGTGTGCCAATCGTTGAGACGATGGGCATGACAGAGACCGCGGCGCAGATGCTTTCGAACCCGCTGCCCCCCGCAACGCGAAAGATCGGCTCACCCGGCATTGCGATCGGAAACCAGGTAACGATCCTGCGTTCAGACCTCTTGGAGGCTAGCCACAATGAACAGGGCGAGATTGCCATTCGCGGTCCGAATGTCATGAAGGAGTATCTCAAAAACCCTGATGAGACACGCGCGAGCTTCACGCCCGATGGTTGGTTACGCTCGGGTGACCTCGGGCATAAGGACGAAGAGGGATATGTGTTTGTGACAGGCCGTCTGAAGGAATTGATCATTAAGGGCGGTGAGAATATTGCGCCACGCGAAGTGGACGAAGCGCTTTACGCCCATGCGGATGTTGTTGAAGCTGCGGCCTTCGCGCAGCCCTGCACCACCTATGGCGAGCGCGTGGTTGCCGCGGTAACTCTCTGTGCCGGCAGTTCGGTCACCGCCCCTGATTTGATCGACATCTGTAACCGCCGCTTGGGTGCGTTTAAAGCTCCCGATACGGTATATATCCTCGAGGATCTGCCAAAAGGCCCTTCGGGAAAAATTCAACGGAAAAAACTGGCCGACATGATGTCATCCACCTGATGTCATCCGCTTTCGCGCACGCTTAAAATCTTTCGGTCGCAGCGTCAAATAAGACGCCATCTTCCTTCAGCCGATCAAGGCATGATTGAAACACGGCGAAATCAGCCTTGGGCCTATCTGCCTGCGCTAGATGCTGTGCCAATTCGCCAAGCTCGGCGTGGGTTTTTGGCGCGGCCAACCGCGTAAGAGCACCAGCCGATATCACACGCCGCAACAAAGCATCTGCAAATGACACATGCGAACTTATCACAAGATTTTGATGCGGGACGGAACAGCGCGCAAGATTCAAAAAATATGAAAACACTGCAAAGAACCGCGCACAGTCTCGCGCAACATTTCTGGATCCGTCTGAGCCCAGGCCATGAAGTTGATGACGTTCTGATTCGCTTTTGCCATGGGTCTTTTGGGCGTGGGGTTGAGATATTCGCGCATCAACATGCAATCCTGCTGTGCCTCCGGGTCACTGGAATCCCAAAGACATTCTTCCAAATTCGCAGAGCCCCATTCTGAGATAAGTACAACCTGCCTCCCCTCGATAGACATATTGGGAAGGACATCCCGCGCCGATTTCAGCCGGAGGATCCGTCTTAAAACGAAACCTATGCCTTCAGGTGCTCCGGCTGAGACCAAGAGCGGCCCCCAAGCGAAATGGCCTGGACGACGCACATCAAGCGTCGCGACCTTTCCGCGACTGGCAGCCATGATGCTTGGCCAAGCCAAACGCGCAATCAACCCATGAATAAGGGACATCGCCTCAACTTCATAAAGAGGAAGGTCTTGTGCAAAGAGTTGGTGGGGTAGATCACAAACCTCACGCGCCCCGGACTTTAACTCGGGTGCAATCGACCGCGAAGAGGCATGAGCAGAAGTATTTTCATTCCGAAAATGAGACAGCTTTGCGGAACCAAAATATAATTTATTGGGCGAATCCATGCGAATTCCTAAAAAGACTGCCCACCTAACCCGCTGTGTTTAAACCAAATGAGAACTAACCTGCAAAGTTGAAAATCAATAAAATTTTATCAATTATGAGTTATGAAACTATGCTTTTGAGGTACCGATTCCATGGCGATAGAAGCGCCATCTCTGACCAAACATGACGACAGCCTAATGGGTCCAAACACCCCGACGATTGGTGGCAAAATTCTCGCCATACCCGCCAGAACGTATATTCGCGGCACGCTTTTGCGGCTCCACAACCGTAGCTTGAATACCATGACGATCCGCATAATCCACAGCCGCATCCCTGGTATCAAACTGGAGACGAACCTGCGTCTGCGTGTCATCACTAGACGTCCAGCCCATCAAGGGATCAATATGACGCGCGTCCGATTGCGCAAACTCTAACACCCAATGTTTGGTTTTGGCCGTGCCTGACGACATGGCAGTTTTGGCGGGCTGGTAGATTCGTGCTAACATGATGTCCTCCATAATTGCTACGTTTAATATATTTCAGGCCCAAGGCAAGCAATTGCTGGCGCCATCAGCTGCAGTTAAGTTTATGTTGTTTGTATTTTTTGTTATCGTATTGAGAGATATTTATTATTCTATCCAGGATTGGCGATGACCTACTCTCCCACAGCTTAAGCTGCAGTACCATCGGCGCGACCATGCTTAACTTCCGAGTTCGGGATGGGATCGGGTGTTTCATTGGCGCTATGATCACCAAACCAAGACAGAATAATATTGATTGTTATTTCAATCAAACTTTGTGTTCCAAGTTAAGTATATTATGCGGCAATTGTGTATGGCTTTTGGATTTTTCGAGGCAAGTCTGCCTTCTACTGGATCAAATCAAGCCTATCGGACCATTAGTACCAGTCAGCTGAACGTGTTACCACGCTTACACCTCTGGCCTATCGACGAGGTGGTCTACCTCGGTCCTCAGGGATACCTTGTTTTGAGGGGGGCTTCCCGCTTAGATGCTTTCAGCGGTTATCCTGTCCGATCATAGCTACCCAGCACTGCCGTAGTCGACAACTGGTCCACCAGTGGATCGTTCACCCCGGTCCTCTCGTACTAGGGGCAACTCCTCTCAAGTATCCTACACCCACGGCAG
>ENA-ORDA01003594-ORDA01003594.1-marine-metagenome-genome-assembly--contig:-NODE-3594-length-10733-cov-2.538194_pt1 | contig 10733 bp, 7 predicted proteins | sample MGYA00237778_ERZ508506 | MGnify/ENA primary metagenome ERZ508506 (study PRJEB26177, sample SAMN06267891) | marine metagenome | isolation source: Monterey Bay, California, USA | place: Pacific...
CATTTCCAATGTGAACGTTTATCCCGGTGGAGAGATTCGCGCACGCTTCAGTTCGGGACTTTATATTGTCGAAGCATGCGATGAGAACGGCAATGAGCAAAGGCAAAAGTGGTTCGTCGACTGAACAAGTGGAAGCAACCGTTTTGCGATTTGATGTGTTTTGATCCAACTACACCTAACCCCATTACAAATGCTTCGTGATTGCCTCCTCATCGTTGTCCTTGTGTCCTTTTGCGAATTGACCCAAGCACAATACACCGCCATCCCTGACGAGAATTTTGAACTTGCCCTCATTTCCTTGGGATTGGATGCTGGAGAAGCTGATGGCCAGGTTTTAACGGCTAATCTTGCTGAAGTCGATGACCTCAACGTCAATGACGCGGGCATTTCAGACTTGACAGGCTTGGCAGGGTTTGTTGCGTTGGAAAGGCTGCATTGCGCTGGAAATGAGCTGAATGCCCTTGACCTTACGGTCCTTCCTTTGTTGTACTATTTGCATTGCAATGACAATAGCTTAACAACCTTGGACTTGTCGATGAATCCATTGATGCGCACCATTTTGTGTTCAGGCAACCAGATTGCAACAATTGCGACGAACAACCTGTCTGTGCTGCGTCAATTTGCATGCGATAACAATGTCATCACATCGCTCGACGTTTCGAACAACCTTGAGCTCGACGGTCTTTTCTGCCGGGGAAATGATCTCACTGAGTTGGATTTGAGTGCCAATACCGTGCTCGAGTCTTTGCGTTGCAATGACAACGAGTTGACTGAATTGGATTTGAGCGCATGTGTCGAATTGGAAACCCTCAATTGTGATAACAATTTTTTGACCTGCCTGAACCTCAATACCGGAATGCAAACCCAACTCGAATACGACGATGAGAAATTTCAAGCGATGGGCAATCCTGAGCTGACTTGCATTGAAGTGTTTGATCCCGAGTGGGGGGCGGCGAACCTCACATCATTCTTTGACGGGGAGGTGACTTTTTCGAATCAATGTGACAATGCCTGTTCGAGCCAAGTCAGTGGCATTCAATCGGTTCAGTTTGAGCGCCGTTCCCTTGTGAAAGTGATGGATTACTTGGGGCGGGAGGTGCCTGTGACTTTCAATACACCATTGATTTACCTTTTCAACGATGGCACTGTGGAGCGCGTTTTTCTCAGGAATTGAGGCGTTGCTCGAGGGGGGGCGACTAACGCAAATGGCGCGTTTTTGCTCGGCTTGGTTTGGCTTGTGCCTGCTGCAGGCTTTCTATGGCTAGATGAGTTCAAAAAGCGAGCAGCAGATCACAGGCAAGTTTCACTGTAGTGCGATAGCAAGATCAAGAGGTCTGAGACACTGACCAAACCATCGTCGTTGAGGTCTGACGTGCAATCGGTCGTGCAGCTAAAGTCAGCTAACAGGAACAAGACATCGGCCACGGTTACGGCCAAATCACCATTGATGTCTCCGGGGCACGCACATGGCTCGCAACTTCCGTCGTCGTAGTTGGCGCCGGGATTGAAATTGCACGCCGAGGCCGTGGTGCAGCCCGCCTCGCAGTCTCCAAGGATGTTGAAATCCAGCCAATCCAGTCGGCCGTCTACCCAGTCGCGCATGAAGTCCAATTCTTCTTCGTAGGTGTCACCTACAAAAGAATTCGGCCAAACCCATTGCCCCAGTCGAGGCCACCGCGCATGATCGCGGGTGCTGGCATCACCGAGCAAGGTTGCCAGGGAATCAATGGTGCTGTGAATGCTTTCGTTGCTCCATGCACCTGACCGGTATTCTTCCCAACGGCACCGCGTCAAGTCCCTGTAGGCGGGATCTTCCAACATTCGTTCCCACCAAAAGGGATTGGTGTTACCACAATCAGTGTTCACTTCAAATCCCTCTGTTATGGCGCCCCCACAATAATTTGCGTTGCCCAGACTGAGGTTGTAATCCCACCAAGGTCCCATGACAATCTTGCCGCCATTTGAATCTTTTTGCTTGTAGAAATAAGTGCTCAAGCGGTAACCATCAATGTTTTTTGAGAGCTCGTTGATGAGGTAAAGATCAATGAATGAGTGGATGTCGATGAACGGCGCATAACCCAGTTCGGGATCCGTAAAATTGGGTCCCGCCAAGGCATCTTCAAAAGCAGTGATGTGGTCTTCGATGTAAGCAATCTGCGGCGCGTTGAGGTCGTCGATTTCGGGCTTGTGAAATTGGATGTATAAATTTTCTCCAGCCACTGTGGCGTATTGCGACTGCCACCCTCCGTTGAAGTCACCGGTGAATTTGTCAATTTTGAGGATGTAACCACCAGTGAGTTCATTTCCCTCAATGTCTTCCGGTAAAAGCGTTGCGACATCCACTCTGTTGGCATCACGCTTGATGTTTTCCATCAGCATGTAGACGCCTTGGTAATCGCCATTGATGAATAGCTCACAGTACCGCCGTCTCGGGGTGTATCGATTGAGTTTTTCACCCAATTCAAACACGACGGCATTGCGCATCAATGTTTTGTCGGTGTAGGGTCCGTGGAGAATCCAGTCGTTTTCTTCGGGCATTCCTAGCAACGACACGTTGTTATTTTGCCCCTCTGCGTCCTGGGTTTCTAACGAATAAGACTTCTTCGGAAACATTTGCGAGGAAGAGCCCCTGATCTCGATGGAGATGAACCCGTCGTATTCGTTGGGAGCGTCGCCAACGTGATTGAGTCCCGATGCATTGTTGATGATGGCCATGTTCGCCACAATCCTCGGATCATCGAGGATCGGGCCGTCTGATGTGAGTTCGACAATGGGCAAGTTCGATTCTCCGAAATAGACGCAAGAATTGTCATCCTCTGTCGCCGCAGGGAAATAGTTGAGTGCTTCCGCATCCGTGCACCCGGTCACCGCAGCGCACAGGCCATCCGTGGAGCACTGACCAAAACAGGTGTTGACCGAGGTCGCTCCCGCAATGTTGTCGAGCATTCGGTCGTTGTAGTTTTCGGGGTGAGCGCACTCCAGGCCGGCTATGTTTTCCTTGCAACTCCAGTCCAAGCAGAGGCCATTGAGAAACGTATAATAACCTGTGAATCCTGATGGAACCGGGATGGTCACAGTCCAGATATCATCGCCATCGATGTCGGTCATGGGGTGGTCGCCGGCCACGCCGAAGAAATTTCCGCCTGCGACAAAAACACCAGAAGATGCGACTACTTCGTTGGCCATGTTAAGGTTGAATGTGACATCGTGCATGTCGCCTGAGGCAGGTGCGAACCAAGACGGTGGAGCATCAAATCCAAGGCCGTTTGCAGTCGTACCGACCATCAAATATGGTCGAGCAGTCAAATCTGATGAAGTTGGGTTCACATTGTGCAATTCAATGGCCAATGTGTTACTGCCTTCAACCAAAAGGGCAGCAAAGTCGAATTCAAAGGATGGAGGGATTCCACCGGCGTACAATACCGCCTCGTGGTCGGTGGCGAGGTTTTGATTCCAAGCGATAAAATCACCCGTTTGCCCAGTATTGCCCCGTGCAATTTCCGTCCCATTGAGGTAGGCGATGAATCCATCGTCGTAATCCATCAAGAAGTCAACATCTATCCACGATTCAAGGTTTTCGACTAGAAATGTGTGGCGCAGGTAGAGCGAGCTTGTTGATGAGACAACTGTCGCGTCATCTCCATCTCCATAGCCAAAACCTGAGGGTCCTTCTGGCCAGAAAGAATCATTGAAGCCTGTTGTGGCCCATTCTGCAGCGGGCTGTTCCATAGGAACCAAGTAGTGCCATGACGTCCCATCGAGCACAGCCGCTTCCCAATGATCGACGTTTTCTTGGGCATGCAAAACAATTGATGTGAAAGCCACAATCCAAAGCATTCCCAATCTCCTCAAACGACAGCATACGATTTTATCCCACATCCCTTAAAGATATTGAAATTTCACAGAGAAGGATGAGATCAAAATCCCACATATCGAAGTTCAAGCCCTTCATTAAGCTGTTGGTGTCAACCTTACCTTTGCATCATGGAAATCAAGCAACCTGCCCGCATGCGCCATGCACTTCATTATGCCGTTGAATTCACCGTGATTTTGCTCGGAATTTCTGTTTCAGTGTTTCTCGAGAAAGAAAACGCTCGCGACTACAAGGAGGAGATTAAAAATCAAAGCCTCACGCGCATTCTCGATAACATTGCCCAAGACAGCACCGACTTGGAATTCAATATCTATTTCCATTCCCTGGGACAAGCTTCCTGCGATTGGATGGTGGATCATCGATTGGATTACCAGAACTTTGATCCGGATACGGTGGGAAAGCATTGTTCGCTGTGCTTGCAAGCCAACACCATATTTGTTGACAATCAGGAGGAATATCGGGGTTTGCAAAATTCTGGCCTCATCGAGCTGATTGAGAATGACCGCTTGGCACGTGCATTGCAGTTCAAATATGTGCAACATGAGTTTTTGCGTCAGTTGGAAACATCGATTTCCGAGCAATGCTTAGCGGCGATGCCATTGTTTTATGATCATTTTCAAACACCTGCTGATTTCGAGCGTTTTGAAGGTTTTGTGATTCAAAGGCGCTGGATGGGGGGCACATTGGAGCCTTCGTGGATTGAGCGTTTGATGGATATTTCATCCCTGCGCTCGTTCTATCGAAATCGCATGGAATATCGCATGGAGGACGATGCCGAACTCAAATCTTGGATCCAAGCCGAGATTCATACTGAAATCTAGGCCGAGGTCTAGGCCGGGATCTAGGCCGAGGTTGAATGAAAAGAGCTTGAGGCATCAGTTCATTGCTGTTCGGTCATGCTTTTGGTCCATTGTCATAGAATTGTTAATTCTATTGCCTCGTGTTGCAAAGCATCTCGTAATCGTGCTTTCTTTGCGCTGTGCTTTTGAGAAAACCTCTGATATCACGTGTTTTTAGTGCTACGGGATTGCTCTTTTGGCTGTTCGTGGTGGGCGCACAGAGCGTTCATGAGTGGACACACCATGTGGCTCATCAGACTTCGGTAGAGGAGCACCAACCTCACTGTGCTCATCATCACACGCAGGCATCAATTATTCCGCTAGAGGGAGTAAGTCTTCGAGCGTACGATGAATGTGCTATTTGCGACTGGGATTGGTTGCCTGCCGGTTCCATTGGTGCAAAGGCGTTGCAAGTTCCGAGCCGCAATTGGAGCGAGCTTCTGAAAGTTGGAACCGTTGAACGAGGCTACTTCCGCAACCATTGGAATCAAGCAAAAAGCCACAGAGGGCCGCCGCAGAAAGGATAAATTGATTCTCCTTTTTTTCATTCCTCTTCCTTTTTTTATGCGTGCAATTTCCTCTGCTCAGGCAGCTGGAGTTTGCGAGTATGGGATGACACAGAGGCTTTTGACCGCTCTTATTCTTGTCCTGAGTTGGACGCTTGTAAAGGCTCAAAATGTTCCTCTTTCCGAAATCAATGGGCACATTGTTCGCAGTGAATCTCAGATTCCCCTGCAAAATGTTCTAGTGGTGGCTTGGCCTTGTGGTCAAACCACTGCTACGGATCGGTTTGGTTTTTATCAGATCGGATGTCCTCTTGGGATCGATTCCATTACTTGCACAGCTTCATTTTTTGAGACTCAAACCGTTTCCCTCGGGATGGACGACCACCTTGATATTTGGTTGGCGCCACTTGAAGTGAATTTGGATGTGGTGTCGATCGAAACCTTGCGTTCTCCAGAGCCCGAAGCTCAGCGGCTTTCGGGGCTGGACATGATGCAGGCCTTGGATCGAACACCAGGACTCCAAAGCCTTGATTTGGGTGATGCCATGGTGCAGCCTGTGGTTCGCGGTTTGGTTGGTTCTCGCGTGGCTTTCTTGGAAGATGGAGTGCCTCAACAAGGAGGGAGATGGGGAGCTGACCACGGGGTTTTAGCAGATCCCGTTTTGTATGGTTCAATGGAATGGGTCCCCGGTGGGGGTCACTTGTGGATGGGGCCAGAGTCAGTTGGCGGTGGATTGCGACTCACGTCTCCAAAACCAAGCGAAAATTTGGAATCGGTAACGACGTGTGGCGCATCGTTTCGACAAGGAGATGCACGGTTAAAAACCCATGCGTTGCATGCAGTCACCAAAAAGAATCGGTTCTGGTACGTTGGAGCCTCTGGTTCTGCTTTTGGGAATCAGAATATTCCGCAAACTTCCTTCAGCTACCTCGGTCGCTCGTATGCTTTGACAAATCGCATGTTACCCAACACTTCAGGTCGATCGGTGCATGGCACCGCTGGGCTGGAAAAGTTGGGGCCAAAGGGGAGGAGGGTCGAAGGCTCCATTCGTGCATCGGATGTTGTTCAAGGGCTGTTTCCGGGCATCGTAGGTGTGCCGCGTCAGGGTGATTTGGATGCGCAAGCGCAGACATACCGCTCTGACATACCACAGCAACATGCGTCCCGGGTTCAGGCTACGGCAAATTGGAAGTCCGCGGCCAATGCGATTGGTACTTCACGTTCGTTGAAGGCATCCATGGCCTGGAACCGTCGATTGGAACTGGCTCCTCCGCACGCACATGGTTGGGGCCCAGAACCTGACTCAGACCTCAGTTTGTCGCTGGAAGAGTGGACTGGTTTTTTGGAGACTGCAACGCGTGGTCCACATGGCACGTGGGGAATGCAAATGGAAGGTTTGGTGGTTGCCACATCCGGATGGGAGTTCTTGGTGCCGAGTCATCGTCGCTTGCGTTGGTCAATACTGGGTGAAAAAAGCATCGGAATTCACCAGTTTGCCCTTCGCGCTGATCTGGTGGGCACCGAACAAGAGGGTCATCAAGAGCCGCTGTATGATGCCGACGGGTTGATTGTGGGGTCTGATCGCCGTGCCGAGGCAATGCGCCGTCTCATTCCAGGAGGTATGGCGTCGTGGCTGGTGAATGTTGAACCCGCGGCGGCATCCTGGAAAGGAACTGCATCTGTGACTGCATACACGCGAGCCCCGAGCAATTATGAATTGGGAGCTCACGGAATTCATCATGGAACATTTCGATTCGAGAAAGGCGATGCATCCTTGCGGTCAGAAAAGTCGCTTGAGGCTCGTTTTCAAGCGAATTCGACTGCGAGCACATCAAAGTGGGATTGGCGCATCCAAGCATTCTCCGCTTTGCATCAGGACTTCATTGCCTTGGGGCCAAGCGCCACATTTGCGCCCATTTCCCATGCGGGTCAGATCTACACATTCGATGCTGTGAATGCTTTCCGCACAGGATTGGAAGCTTCGTTGACCACATCAAGGGGAGGGTGGTCGGCATCGGCTGACGGATCTCTTTTGGGGCAATGGGATGTGGCAACGGGTTTGGGTCTTCCATTTACAACACCGGCGCAATTGAATGCGACCATCGGTCGCAATCTTCGTAGCAACCATCAATTGACGATTTCATGCCGTGCTATTGCCGATGCAAAACTCACGGCGCGAAATGAAGCACCCACAGATGGGACTTTTCTGTGGGGAATGGGCTGGAGCTTGGCAAGAAAAGCCGGCACTTGGTCCATCAATCTACACAATGCATCCAACACTGCTTGGCTGGATCACACGAGCGCGTATCGCGCTTTGGGTCTCGCCGCGCAGGGTCGATGGATGCAAATCAGTTTCACCACTTCGGTGAAACGAAGCAAAAAAAACAAACAATAATTTATCGTATGAATTTTTCTATTTCTAACTCTTTTATGGCCTTGACCGCTACAGCCATCTTGTTCTCTTCTTGTGGCAAAACAGATGCTGAAAGTCCTACCGTTTGCACCGAAGCGGGAAGCGAGACGAGTGTTCTCGCGGACGAGATTGAAGCCAATGCCGGAACATCCGTCACCATCACGGATATCTTCTGCGACAATGAAGAACTCAGTGAAGTTCGCTGGGACATTCACAACGCTGCAGACCACGCCCACGAGGAGGGTGAGTCAGACGAGGGTTTTGTGTTGCACAGTGGCACAGAGTACGAAGTGATTCAAACCACTTCTTTGACTGGCACCAGCAATACAAGTTCCATCACGTTGGACATTCCGCTCACGGCACGAGGTGTATGGGATGTTGTCGTGTCGTTGGTCGATGAGGCTGGCAATGCTGGTCTCGATGTCGTGACGCAAATGCACATTGAAAATGATCACCTTCCTGAATTCACACTCAGTGACGTGGATGGTGTTGATCCTGCCACTTGGACTGGTGAGCAAGAGTGGAGTGCAGGTGCTGTTGTCGTCCTCTCAGGAACGGTTGCCGATTCTGATGGGGTGTCTGCAGCAAGTATTTCAGTGGTCAGAGAATCTGATGAAACGGTGGTTTGGGAGCTTGATCTCGCACCTGACAATGCCGTCGATTTTCCATTCACTGCGGAAGCCGCAATACCAGCGGACGCTGAAGCTGGTGAGTATCACCTCGAAATGACCGCAACAGATGCAGCTGGAAATGCCATGGAAACAGGCTTCCACGTAGAAGTTGAGTAAATACGAGTTCTGACGCTGTCTGCAGCGTTATTTTCAAAAGCTTCTCTGCCCTCATGGGCGGGGGAGCTTTTTTTTTTGCATTTTTCGAAAAGCTAATTCATCATCATGCGCATTCCACTTCTGCTTGTCAATTGCTTTTTGTTCTCTGTCGCTTCGGCACAGTATTCCATGCCACATGAAGAATCTCCGCATGAAGGCACTTGGCTGCAATGGCCGCATAATTTCACCTACGGTTCGGGAGCTGAAGATGTCCAGGCGAGTTGGGTGGAGATGACCAAGGCGCTGACGGTGGGGGAGCGCGTGCACATCATTGCTTATGACGCTGATGAGGTTGCTGAGATAGCAAACATGCTTCAAATGGCAGACGTGAGCATGGAGCAGGTGGATTATCAGATTTGCCAAAATGACGACTTTTGGGTGCGCGACAATGGGCCCATTTTTGTGCAGGATGCGTCGGGAGAATGGCTGATTTTGGATTGGGGTTTCAACGGGTGGGGCGGAGATGCGCCCTTTGAACTGGATGATGCAGTTCCCTCAGTCATTGCGGCAAACCTCAACATTCCAGTCATCGATCTAAGCGCCATGGTCTTGGAGGGCGGCGCCATTGAAGTGGACGGGCAAGGAACCCTCATCGCTACGCGTTCGTCCATCACAGGAGAGGACCGCAATCCGGAATTGACAGAAGCCGAAATTGAGGATTACCTGAGTCAATACCTGGGGGCGCAGCAGATCATTTGGTTGGACGGTGAGTTTGGAGGTACGGAAGACATCACGGATCAGCACATCGATGGCTTTGTCAAATTTGTGGGGAATCACACGTTGGTGACCATGAATGATGCAGACCTCGCCTATTGGTATGTTGGGGCGGGTGACCGAAACATCATTGACCAAGCTGCAAATGCGGAAGGGATTCCTTACCAACGCGTCAACCTCCCGCTAACGCAGTTTCCGGTGCAGACCACCGCGGGTCAAAATTTGGGGTTTCGCAGCAGCTATGTCAACTTCTATGTGGGCAACGAGGCCGTGTTGGTGCCTGAGTATGATGATCCTCAGGATGATGTTGCGCTGGGCATTATTCAGGGCCTATACCCTGACCGTATAGCAATCGGCATCAATTGTCAGAATATGTTGCAGTGGGGTGGAATGGTGCATTGTGTTACACAGCAGCAGCCACTTGGCTCCGGGACTACGACAGTGTCTGAGAGTCCGCTTCAGCGTGATCACGGCCGGTGCATCAAGCGAATTGATTTCAGAGGACGCGAAATTGATCAGCCCACTTCAGGCCAGCCTTGCATTCAATTGTATGAGGACGGCTGGGCTCAAGTGGTTTTTCAAGGCAACTGATTGCAACCAATCGCAACTGATTTTTTAATCAAAAAAAAAGCCCGCACGAGGCGGGCTTTTCTTTAGCACAATTGCGACAATCATTGGATGATTACGCGCAGTGTTTTTGATGCTGTTGCATTCGATGTCAATTGCAAGAAGTACAAACCGCGTTGCATTCCGGACAGTTCAATTGGGGTTGAACCGGTGCCGTTGAATTCACGCACGAGGCTACCTGAAATGTCAACCAGTCGTCCCGTCCAAACTGCGTTGGCTTCGAGTCCGGAGACCATGAAGTAGTCTGTTGCTGGGTTTGGATAAATGATGGCGTCAGCAAACATTGCGTTTGTTTCGTTCACACTGTTGACTGAACCACTCTCACCACCGTCGAGTACTGTGATGGTGAAGCCGCTCACAAAACCGCCCAACATACCCAATGAATCCACTGAGATGGATTCGCAGTAGGTGTCTGAGCATCCCGCTGCATCGTCGGTCACTGTCAAACAAAGCGTGTAAGGACCATCTGTGATGTACTGCCAAGATGTAAATGGCTCGTCGCTGGTTCCTTCGTCACCGAAATCCCAAGCATAACTTGCGTTGATGTTGTAATCGTAAATCGTGATGTTCACAGCGCCTGGGATGGCCTCGCCGCTTTCTGTTTCGGCCTGCGCCACATCGAACGTTGCGTTGCATTGTGCGTCATCACCTTCAGCGCAGGCAGCGATGCCTTCGACGCTCTGCGGTGCCTCAAATTCAGAGGATTGGTCTACGAGTAGCTCACCACTCGGACCATATGCCATGTAACCGCAGGCATCGGCATAAATTACAGGCTCGGCAACAGCGAAACCAATCTCACCTGTGTTCACAGGTACAAAAGCTTTCCGTTGCGCAAAAGAGCCAAAACTTGGGCCGTAAGTTCCGAAAGGGTCGAAATCGATGGTGGCGTAGCTGCCATACTCATACGAAAAGACTTCCAACGCTCCGCCTATC
>ENA-ORDA01003596-ORDA01003596.1-marine-metagenome-genome-assembly--contig:-NODE-3596-length-10729-cov-3.534454_pt1 | contig 10729 bp, 6 predicted proteins | sample MGYA00237778_ERZ508506 | MGnify/ENA primary metagenome ERZ508506 (study PRJEB26177, sample SAMN06267891) | marine metagenome | isolation source: Monterey Bay, California, USA | place: Pacific...
AATATCAATCTCTTTTTCAGGTAGCAAAGGTTTCCACCTATTCTACAATGACCTAGACAGAAGTTTATTCTCCATTGAAAATGCAAAAGAGAGAGAGATTGCAGTAAAGGATGAACGTAAAAAATTACTACAGGAAGTGTTGTTAGCAGGTTTCAAAGTAGACCCAAGAATTACTGCTGATACTCGCAGGATTATACGCCTACCGGGCAGTATTCATGGAAAGACTGGGCTATTATGCCACAGAATTAGCCTAGAAAGGCTTGAAAAAGGTATTGAATCATGGATAAATGATGTTCCAAGTCACTTCGCAGACTTAGAAATTCCAAAGACTGCGATTTCACAAGACAAAGAAAAGAAACCATTTAAATCATACGTCAATGAAGAAAAAGAACAAATCGATCAATACACCTATATGATGGAAGTCAGTAACCACTTACCAGGTACTAAGGATAGAAGTGCGCTAATTTTTTGGACACCTTACTCATGGGGCACTGGTGCTGAATGCTTTGAACGATTAAACACTCTAATAGAGATGGAAAATCTATGCTATTGTGTAATTTTTTCTGATGGTGAAAGAATTCTTTTCGTATGCCCAGAATCTATCACTAGGGCGAAAGTGGTTAAGATTCTAACACATATAGGCCTCGATAAATTAGCCAGTACTCTCGAACAGAGAGAATACTATTGGGTTAGGATATCTGGTATAATGGAGGATGATGGTATTTGGTATAATGAGCCAAAGTTTATTTCAATTATTAGTAATAATGAAATTAAATCGACATACTCAAAATCACATCTAACATTACTAACTAAACTGGGAGTATCACTAGATATTTCTCAGTATGAAAACCTCTCAGGAAATGATGAACCAAGCATTAGAATGGTTGTTCGAGACTGATTATTTATAGACTGCTTGCCATTAAACTAAACTGTCCCCAATGGAGTCTTAGGACTGTGACATTTCGCTACGCGAGACCATAGAAACAATCGGCAACGGCGCTCGGGGACAGCGCCTAGCCACATTTTCGTGATAATATGGCTGAAAAAAATTACTTTTCTACTATCGTACTGGGTGTCATATTTGCAGGATTAGTCTTTATGACATCTCTCGGCACTGAACACTCTGGAGGATGGCTTGTCTTAGCATCTTTTTTTGGTTGTGGATTTTTTGCACAAATACTTGTAGTCAATGGAATTATGCAAATTACGCCGGTTAATCAAATGCCAGAAGGCAGTACTGTCGTGGCTTACAATCGAACTGCCGTTGACTATAGAAATTACCACTATAACTCAATAATAGCCAAAGTAAACTCAAGTGGAGTAACTGTAACTACCGTTGAGGATGCAATAAATACATACTCGAGTTTATTCAATGTCGGAGAAAAAGCAGCAAGACCATTCTTCCAAAATCAGTTTGTAATGTCATCATTGAGGTTGAATAAGCATAATTCAGCCCAAGTTTCACCAGTAAGTCCAACTCGTCAAAATAATTCTAAGAAACTAGACGCTAACTTTTGGGAAAATGTTTCAGAAGGAGTAGCACAGAATGAAGCAAAGTCTGATGAAATATGTGCTGCGGGTAATTGTTCTAAACCTGTTTCTGCATTTGATTTCCGTTGTTTCAAGTGTCGCAGTAGATTTTGTTCTGAATGTGAAAGCGGTAAAGGTATTATGTGCCAATCATGCTCATAGGAAAATTTCCTTTCTATGCAAGGAATTTTGTGGAACCAAAGTTGATGATTGTATTATCTCTAATCGCATTTTACCTTCCTTATTTCTTGCATAAAATAGTTCTGATGGGCTGACAAACTCATTCCAATATCGCTGAAATGTTTCTGCTTTTTCAGCTGATGCTGCCAGAACTTTCGGCACTGTATGATACATAACCAATCTATCTTTTACTGGCCTGAAGAACTTAGCAATAACTTCAGGCATGATTTTTGTTAACCAAGTATCATAGATGAACTTGGATGATCGAGAAATTACATACCTTGGTTTTTCCATAGGCCCTAATATTTCTTCTAAACAAGCAGTGAATAATGCACTCTCATCTTCGGTTGCATTGTGAAGGTGTAAACGAACCCATCCTCCACCTCTGTCGCCTCCATCTGCACGACAATTTCTCGAGATCATACCAAGATGGATTAAACTATTAACGATTGAAAGTGAAATTGCTTGAATTAGTGATTCGTCACTCCAAGGAGTTTTCTCTCTACCAAAAGAAAATCCACCACCAAATCCACTGCTAACCTTTGCTTCGATTGCCGAGGTTGGTTTAGCATTGAATGGTTGACCAATTCCCCATAGACCTCTTAAATGAGTTCTATTTCTACTTCGCATCAACATATCCTCATTGAAAACTGACATTCCTTCGCTAACACCTTCTGGTTCTGCCTCTGTAAAAGCAGCATGGACATGCCCGACACCTTTTTCAATCGCACCATCATCACAAACGCCATACAATTGCTTATGTTTCTTCTTAAATCGTTCATAATCCGAAAAGCCATTTGTGAATTCTTCTGCAAGACAGACAATATCCCAATTATTGGCAACTTTTTCTGGCCACAGTTTATCCAATCTAATCGAACGACCTCGAAGTTGGTTAATGCTCATACTTGTAGTAACTGTTGTCAAATCAATCAACACGTTGATTCTAGATGCATCCCAGCCTTCACCTAGCAATCCTCTTGTTCCAATTAAGCACTTTGTAATGCCTGATTGGAAAAACTCAGTAATCATTAGCGAATAATGTCTTGGAATCCAATCTTTACCCTTGCCAATAATCTCATGATAACCATTTCTCAATTCATCACTCAAAGTGATTTTAAGATTTCTTTGTTTAATCCAATCATTTGCTGCATTCAAAAATTCCTCTGCAAGGTCATCATCGACAAGTACTGTGCTGCCTGTCATCAAAATTGGATTTAGTAATTCTACATTCTCACATTGCACTGCCTGTCTAAATGCAGCAACTGCTCCACCTGCTTCATCGTCCATTACACCCTCGACCAAAGTTGTTGCAGAGGTTTTCTCAAAATCTGTAATAATCACTGCTCGAATATCTCCGCCTAATGCTTGCATCTCAGAACTTAAAATAGTAGAAATAGCCTGTGTTTTTGATGAAGCATATGCCATTATTCTTCCCACTGGGGATGCACATGGACGAATTCCTGTTTCGGTAATTTGAGTACCTAACATTCGTAATCGTTGAGTGACTAACTCTGCCTTTTCATGGTCCAATTCGCTCTCACTTCTTCGTAGACCGTATCTAACATAGCGATCTAACACCGGCCTCAATATCGCTAACTTATTTTGATAATTATCTAAAAGGTGGTTTGGTGGATGGGGAACTCCTGTTGGTAAATCACCAATTGTATTTATTAAAAAAGCTCTTGATGCGTCAGCAAATGCCGAATTTCTCTTGATAAATTGTTCCCATTCTTCCTTCTTTCCACCGGGTGATTTCCTTTCTTCTAAGGCTTTGAAAACCCACTTATCTAAGGGCAGTATAGCATTATCATGAAGTTGTTCTTTATGTAAATCATCGAGAATCTCTTGAAATTCATCATCCACCTGTGAAACATAATTCAACTCGTTTTGTGAAGGTCGAACAAAGAATGCTAAATCTTGGTATGGCGCTAAATTAGCATCTCTCACAAGAGCAGGAACTGGGACTTCATAATCAATTTCGCCAAAAAACTCCTGATACCTTTGAGCATCTCCTTCTTCATACTGTTGGAAATCCGGTGGTGTTGCAGTCAGGCCTAGGACTATTGGGTTACCAAAAAATTCCCTCACTTCTGTAAGTACTCTACCCCAATGATGAAGTAAATGATGGCATTCATCCAAAATTATCATTCCAATGCCTATATCTTTGAGTTTCTCGAGTGTTTTTCTTGACGAATCATGTAATGTCCATAATGCATTTCCATGTTTAGAAAAGTCCTCTCTAACCTTTTTTCTATAGACTGATAATCTATCTTTGTAATAGTTGATATTCTTAACTTCAAGGTCTTGAATCCAAGCTAAGGCAGAATCTTCATCGATAGCCTCTCCATTGACAATTAATGATTCACCCCACAACTCAATTGCAACCTCATCTAATTGTTCACCGCCACGTTTTGGCATTGTTATGGATTGATAAGTTAGTGAAGTCAGCAGCCCAGGATTACTAGGGTCAGTACTGATGAAGTCATCTTTCCCATCTAAATCAAACAAGTCTGTTCTAGCAGCCCATTGCGCTTGTATCGCAGAGTTGGGAGAGAGGACAAGCGTTGGTAACCTAACTAAATCAGACCAAACATACAATCCAAGAACTGTTTTTCCTGAACCTGGAGGTGCAACTATGTGCAGGTGCTTTCCATCTTCCTCTAATTCTGGAGAAATTACTGAAACTGCTGCAACTTGCGAAGGACGTAATTTACCATTGAATTTGATAGAACCAAAATCTGGTAAATCTCTTTTGCTCATCAGATCACTCATAATCAGCGTGGGGGACCTCTGTTGGGGCCTTTCGGTGGACCACCTCTCTTAGGGCCTCCGGGTGGACCTCCTCTCTTAGGGCCTCCAGATGGACCGCCTTTTGGAGGACCGCCTTTCTTTGGACCGCCAGGCGGACCACTTCTCTTTGCACCGCCGGGAGGACCGCTTCTCTTAGGGCCGCCAGATGGTCCTGATCTACCGGGACCTCTAGGAGGGCCACGTTGGGGACCACTAGGTGGGCTACGAGATGGACCCGGAGGACTAGACCTTCCAGGACCTCTAGGAGGGCTTCGTGGTGCAGGCTCTTCCTCGTCCTCTTCCTCTTCCTCTTCGAAGATTGCTCCACAATGAGGACAAGAGTTGTCACTCTCCTTAACTAGTCCTTCACATATTTCACAAGCAAACATTTCTTCATCATCATCAGAACTATCTCCTGACAAGTCTTCTACTTCTCCATCCTTAGAACGGAAAAGATTGATTTCCACTAGATATTCAAATCCTTTCAGAGCGACTTCGGTTTGAATTGCATGCTCAAAGGCTTGCTTCAAGTCCTCGGGAGAGTCCAGTACACGACCATCATCGACATATGTGATGTTAACAGACAAAATATCTGCATCTAATTTAGCCTGTGGAGTTTCAACTGCAACACCTCTTTTTCTAGCGACTCTTCTAACCGCTACCTCGCACATCCTTCTCAAGAATGCATCATTTGGCGCCTCGTTTTGTGTTCCAAGCGCACCTGAAAGAATATCTTTCGCTGTATTGTCATCTCCCCTTAGGTGAGGAGGTAAATCTGCACCCAATGATGAAAGAACATTTGATGCTGAAGATTGGTTCATATTCAACCATTGGCTTCTTCTTTCGGTTTTCATAGCCTTTTCAGCTTCAGCAAGACGGTTTACCATTTGATCGGTAGGAGAATTGTTAGGAATATTGTTAGGAATATTGTTATTTTGTTGGTTATTCATCATGTTTTGATTAGAATTGAGATTGCTTGGAATATTACCAAGAGTAGGTTTATTCTGAGGCATTTGATTTCCTAAGTTAGAGTTAGGAATTACATTTGATTGTACATTCTGAGGAGGGAAACTACCCGGTGGTATGTTTTGTTGGTTCTGCAATCCTTGAGCTATTTGTTGCAAGAGTTCAGGAGATATCGAATTTAAGTCGGTAGCACCCATTTCTCTTTGGCTTCTAATTGCCTCTCCAGAAACTACCCCGAAACTACGGCCGCCAGAAACTTCTTGACCACTTAATCCGATAGAGTTAGGACTGGTAAAACTACCTGCACGTGACATGTCTTGTCTTGCACCACATTCAGGGCAGAATATACTGTCATCTGGAATTAACTCACCACAAGAACCACATTCCATTGTTTACACTCCCCCCTAACAGTTACGCCAAAGGCACTATGCATAAAGAATTAACTAATTTTTAACAGCCGAATTGATTGATTAGAATTTAGTAATAGTCATGCTAAATTAATATTAAACCATAGAGTAAATAACAGATGGTCGCTGGATTAGTACGAGGGGATTAATTGTCAGTACTTATCAATGACAAGATAGATAATTTGCTTAAGACAACATCTCGTTCCTTTTACCCTACACTGAAATATTTGCCAAAGAAAGTCCGCGGTCAAATTGGACTTCTGTATTTACTTGCCAGGGTTGCAGACACTATAGCCGATTCAAAGTTAGGTGAAACTGATGAATTACTAAGAATATTACGTAATTATAACGACGTGGCCCAAGGTAAATCAAAAGATTTACCTGATTTTACTGGTCTGGCAGACATCCAAGAAAATCAACATGAGGCAGAACTTTTACGTAACGTACAGGATGTAGTAGAAGGCTTGACAGTTTACTCAGAAGAGGATAGGCAGAGAATGTTAGAATGCCTTGATGTTATTATAGGTGGTCAAATTTTGGATCTCGAAAGATTTGGCCCTGCTAAAGAAGGAGGAGTACTATCTGCACTAAATGATAATTTAGAATTAGATGATTATACATTTAGAGTCGCTGGATGTGTTGGAGTTTTTTGGACAAAAATGTCCCTAGCACATTTAATCACCATACAACCTGAAAAAGAGAGCGAGTTTTTCGAGAAAGGCACTAGGTTCGGTAAAGCACTACAGATGATAAATATTCTACGTGATATCCCCGAGGATTTACGATTTGGAAGATGCTACATCCCCGAACAGGAATTATCTAAGCATGACTTGAAGCCTGAAGACTTATTTGATTCGAATAATATAGATAAGTTCAGACCACTGTATGATGAATATCTAGACTTGACAAATGACCATTTAGATGCTGCAATAGAGTATATCAAAATGCTTCCTGAAACCCAATTTAGACTCAAAGCCTCATGTATGCTACCTGTATTAATCGGTCAGAGAACTGTTACTTTACTTAGAGATGGAAATATTCTTGACTCGTCTGATAGAATTAAAGTCACTAGAGACGAGATGAAAGCTTACGCAAGGAAGTTATTGCGAGCGTTAATCATTCCTGGAGGAGTTAAGCGACTTCTCGAAAAAAATAAACGTGCCTGATGAGCCTTTAGTAAACTTAGTTAGTAAATATTTACTTGACTTTGAATGAGATTTGACTACTTGATTTACTTGTATTTTAACCGATTTGTTTTGATGCTTCCAAACAAAGAAATCAAAAGGGAGTAGTCATACAGGTGATTGATAGGGATGTTGGAACGACGGAAACCTCTCGACTTGCTTTTTCCTTTGAAGGGAAACGCCAAGAGTCGAACTGGTAACGAAAACAACGATTCAATGACCACTTTACAACGTTTGAGAGCAGGTGTTGTTCTTGCTGGAGATGCTGTCAAAGCAGTAAGCGTAACAGCAATGGAAGCCTTGAGAGAAGGAGCGACTTTTATTGGACTTGTATCTGAGAAGAATGAACTTGTCGATCCATTCGAACATCTTGATGCACCTATATGGTCCGAAAAGCCACCTCAAGAATTATTGAAACTGGCTTATGAATACTGTGAAGAATTAACCATTAGAGAGGCTGGAAACTTCTACCATTCTTTCAAATATTTACCCGATGAACAGAGGCAAGCAATGTGCTCAGTATACGCATTTTGTAGAAGAGCAGATGATATCGCCGATGGCGATTGGTCCGACAGATTCCCTGGCAGCGGCGGAGAGGAAAACCTTGAGGCAATTGCTTACAGAGAGGAATTGGAAGCACTACAGGACCGAGGAACTATCCTTGACGAAGCCGCATACCTAAACAAAATTACACAATTATTCTTCTTTAGGAAGAAACTCTCTACATGCTATACTGACGTTTATTCCACAGACCCTGTATTCTTAGCATTGAAAGATACTGTTGATAGGTATAAGATTCCAAGAGATGTTTTTGACGATTTGATTTCGGGGATGGAAGATGACTTGTACAATAACAGATATAGGACCTTTGATGAACTATACAATTACTGTTACAGAGTTGCTTCAGTTGTTGGATTAATGTGTATCGAAATTTATGGTTATGAGAATCCTTTAGCAAGAAAGTATGCTGAATCTTGGGGTATTTTCATGCAATTGACAAATGTTTTGAGAGATGTCGGTGAAGATATCGAGAGAGATAGAGTGTACCTACCTCTGGACGAGTTAGAAGCAAATGGAATTCCTGAGGGCGAACTAGATGGAAAGGTTGTTTTGAATAAATCATGGGAGCCTTACTGCTACCATTACGCCAAGAGAGCGAGGTCTTATCTCGAAGAAGCAAAACAACTACTTCCTCTTCTCCCAAGAAGAACAAGATATTCTCCAGCAGCAATGATTGCTTTCTATGATAAGATTCTAAGACAAATAGAGAAGCAGCAAGGTGATGTTTTTACCAAGAGGGTAAAACTAAGCAAGGTCCAAAAAATGAGTTTAGCTGCTGCAGTATATGTCAGACACAGACTTTTGCCACGATTCCTAGACCCTGTATGGTCAGGACTTGCTAGAATTGGATTACTACCATCAGTTTGATCTCAAGCATTTCTTGTGAATGCTTGAATACCTGTGATGTATCTTCCCAATATCAAATTGTGAATATCGTGAGTTCCTTCGTAAGTCTTTACTGACTCTAGGTTTGCCATGTGACGCATTACTGGATATTCGTCTAGCACTCCATTAGCACCATGAATATCTCTTGAAACTCTAGCAATCTCCAATGCAATATCTACATTGTTCATCTTTGCTAGGGAAATTTGTTCGTTGAACCATGTTCCATCATCTTTCTTTTTACCCAAATGATATGCCAATAATTGACCCTTGGTTATTTCTCTTAGCATCCAAGCTAATTTGTTTTGTACCAATTGATAAGATGCTATAGGGTGGTCAAATTGGATTCTAGAAAGTGCGTATGTTTTTGCGCTATGGAAACAAGCCATAGCAGCTCCTAAAGCACCCCAAGATATTCCGAACCTTGCATTATTCAAGCAAGAGAATGGACCTCTTAGACCTTTTACTCCCGGTAGAATTCTATCCTTAGGAATCTTACAATCTTGGAAAACTAATTCACTAGTAACCGATGCCTTGAGGGAATGCTTGCCTTTCATTTCTGGAGCAGTGAAACCTTCATCATCTTTCTCGACGATAAAACCTCTAATGACACCGTCTAACTTTGCCCATACAACTGCAACTTGAGCAATCGTTCCGTTAGTAATCCACATCTTTGCTCCGTTCAACAGATAATGGTCTCCTTTGTCTTCTGCCCTGGTAATCATATCACCAGGATTGGAACCATAGTCTGGTTCGGTAAGTCCAAAACATCCGACCCATTCTCCAGAAGCCATCTTTGGAAGGTAGTAGTTTTTCTGTTCTTCAGTGCCGAAATCCCAAATTGGATACATTGCCAGTGAACCTTGAACAGATGCAAAAGAACGTAAACCTGAGTCGCCTCTTTCTAATTCCTGGCAAATCAATCCATATGCAACATAGGATAGTCCTGGGCAACCGTAGCCCTTCAAAGGAGCACCTAGTACTCCCATTTCACCAAGTGCGACGCGCCATTCATCAGGAAAAACTCCTTGCTCACAGGCATGTTCTATTTTCGGTAAGACTTCTTCATCTACCCAATCACGAACCATGTCGCGAATCATTATTTCTTCTTCTGTAAGTAAACTCTCTATGTCGTAAAAATCGACTCCTTCGAACGGCTCCATATTACCCTCTCCAAATAATGGGGGTCATAGGCGCTTCAAGAACCTAACTCTTTTTCTGCTTCTTACTATTTCGGTCAAATCCTCTCAACTGAGCATATTTTTTCTGTAAAGTTTTACTATTCATGAATATTAAACCTAATATGACTCCAGGAACAGAAATTACTACTACATAACCGATAATGACAACAATTAAACTCTCAGCTATATCTTCAGTTAGTGGACTAAAAGATATCACATTACCAAATGAGGTGATGATAAATCCGCTGTTGAAAGAGTTCTCCCAAACAAAAGAAATTGAACGACCAGAAATTATTGCATCCCACTCACTTACATCATCTGGATTAATCTGAACATAGGCTTGATTATCAACTGGATGGTGCCTAACTGTCGAGAAAGGAGCTAGAATAACTAGTGAAGTACTATCATAGCCTCTAGAAACTTTTGTGAAATCTCCTTCCAGAGTAATGTATTCGTCCGACTTACCTGCAGATGACTTGGTTGCATCTAACGAGTTGATAGAAATGATTCTAGTTATCAAACCACTACCAAATGCTACACATTCATTCAAAACTGGTTCTGCACAATCAACATCAATCCAAGTATCCGAACTAGTTCCAGAAAGCCATGTAATGTTGTGAGTAGAGCCGATTACAGCAATTCCATCATCAAGCGTAGACATCACACAAACATCGAGGTTTCTATGACATGCAATACCTGTGATGGAACTGTTTCTAGAATCGTCAAGAGCAACAAAGCCAATACCTTCGGCAAATTTCCAAACTCCGCCGTCTTCAGCACCAAAGTATGCATAATCTCCCGCTGACCTCCACTCAACTGTACTCAAGTCTCTTCCAATTATCTCCCCTGTTCCATTGACAAGAGTCACTGCATGGTTTGATGTTTCATACCTTAAAGCGACCCCCATGTCGCCAGCGATAAGTGCTGCTTGACCCCGAGGGTGCCATGAAACATCATTTAGAGACACTGTTCTAGCAGTATTGAGTTCGACATCTTTCGACCTATCATCTGCATCAAATGCTGATAATTCTCTAGCATATCCATCAAG
>ENA-ORDA01003600-ORDA01003600.1-marine-metagenome-genome-assembly--contig:-NODE-3600-length-10722-cov-5.279286_pt1 | contig 10722 bp, 7 predicted proteins | sample MGYA00237778_ERZ508506 | MGnify/ENA primary metagenome ERZ508506 (study PRJEB26177, sample SAMN06267891) | marine metagenome | isolation source: Monterey Bay, California, USA | place: Pacific...
ATCCCAGAAGTACAGGCTAGATTTGAGATTGAACGCCCTGAGCAAGTGATCGACTACTTGGGAATGATGGGAGATGTTGTCGATAATATCCCCGGACTCCCGGGAGTGGGTGATAAAACTGCTAAAAAATTCCTGAAAGAATACGGGAGCATGGAGGCCTTGTTGGAAAATACCCATGAGCTGAAAGGCAAAATGAAAGAAAAAATTGAAGCCAATAAGGAATTGGGAATGCTTTCTAAAGAATTGGCAAAAATCATATTGGATGTTCCCGTTACTTTTGAAGCAGATGCGTACAAGCTAAGTGATCCGAATTTTGAAGCAGTACAACCGTTGTTCGAAGAACTGGAGTTCCGAAGAATGCAAGAAACCATTCACCGTATTTTTAATGCTTCAGAAACTGTTACTGCGCCAGTCCAAAAAACTGCAGCTTCCAGTCCAACTCCAGAAGCCAATAATGGGCAAATGGATTTGTTCGCTACAGCCGGAGCTGGAACAACTACCGTTGAGGAAACCACCCACAGCAAGCAAACACTTGGGACTACCTCCCATGCGTATCAGTGTATCGATAGCCCCCTAGCCTTGTCTCTTTTACTAGAAAAATTACACGCCCAAAAAAGTGTGTGTTTTGATACAGAAACTACCAGTCTCAATGCACTGCAAGCAGAATTGGTTGGGATTGCTTTTAGCTGGGAAAACCACAAAGGATATTATCTGCCTTTCCCTGCTGATCAAGAAGAAGCACAAAAACTAATCGAGCAGGTTCGCCCGTTCTTTGAACATCCCGATATTGAGAAAATTGGGCACAATCTCAAATACGATCTCAAGGTTTTATCCAACTACAATCTCGGCGTAAAAGGCCCTTTATACGACACCTTAATCGCACATTATTTGATCAATCCCGATCGCCGTCACGGCATGGATATTCTGGCAGCTTCTTACCTCAATTACGAGCCCAAACCCATTACTGATTTAATTGGTAAAAAAGGGAAAAACCAAGGCTCCATGCGCGATATTCCTTTGAAAGATCAAACCCAATACGCTGTTGAAGATGCCGACATTACCTGGCAATTGAAACAGCACTTTGAGAAAGAATTGATTGCTGCCGATAATCAAGATTTGTTCCAAAAAGTTGAACTTCCTCTACTCCCTGTTCTTTCCGCAATGGAGCAGGAAGGAATTAATTTGGACGTTCCTTTTTTAAAGGGTTTTGCTGTAACCCTAGAAGAGGATAGTGCGCGCTTGCAAGCTCAAATTTTTGAGGAAGCAGGAGAAGAGTTCAACTTGGCATCCCCCAAACAATTGGGGCTTATTTTATTCGATAAACTCAAATTAGTTGATAAGCCTAAAAAGACCAAAACGGGTCAATATTCTACCGCAGAAGATGTGCTATCATCTTTAGCAAAAGATCATTCCATCATCGCCGATATTCTCACTTGGCGCTCTACGCAAAAATTGCTGAGTACCTACGTGATTGCTTTACCCAACGAAATAAACCCTAAAACAGGACGGGTACATACAGTCTATAACCAGGCCGTTGCTGCAACTGGACGTTTGAGCAGTAATGCGCCCAACCTACAGAACATTCCTATTCGGACAGCATTGGGACAACAGGTCCGTAAATCTTTTATCCCGCGTGATGAAAACCACGTCTTACTCGCCGCCGATTATTCACAAATTGAATTGCGGATTATTGCTGCATTGAGCAAAGATCCTTCAATGGTTACCGCCTTTCAAAACAACGAAGATATTCATGCCACTACTGCCGCTAAAGTATTCGATGTACCCCTAGAAGAGGTTACTCGAACACAACGGAGCAATGCCAAGACGGTGAATTTTGGGATTATATACGGGGTATCTGCCTTCGGATTGAGCCAACAAACTGATCTGAGTCGTGCAGAATCCAAAGAATTGATCGATACCTATTACGCAAGTTACCCCGAGTTGAAAGCCTATATGAGTACACAAGTCGATTTTGCTCGTGAAAATGGGTATGTAACCACCGTTTTGGGTCGCCGACGTTACCTTAAAGACATCTTATCTCAAAATGCAATTGTACGTGGCGCAGCAGAACGCAATGCAATCAACGCTCCGATTCAAGGAAGTGCAGCCGATATCATTAAGATTGCTATGATTAAAATTCATAACCGCATGGAAGCCGGAGACTGGAAAGCCAAGATGCTCCTTCAAGTACATGATGAACTGGTTTTTGATGTTCCAAAAACAGAGGTTGAATCGCTTAGCGCAATGGTGAAAGAAGAAATGGAAAATGCATTCAGTCTAGACGTTCCTTTAGTTGTTGATCTTGGCGTTGGAACTAATTGGTTAGAGGCGCATTGATGCAAGTGTTTTAAGAGTGACTTCATCTCGATACGCTTCATCTCGATACAAACGTCGTTCCTCCGTTCACTCGATGTGACGCTCTTGTTTAGCACTACCCTCGGTCAGATCGAGTGATCCGCTGAAAGCGGATTGTATCGAGATCATGCTAAAACCTAAAAGTAGCACCCATTAAAAAGTTAGTCCCTGCTTGTGGGTAATACCCTACTCCTTCTATTGTAGTTACAACGCCGGCAACAGAATAATCATCATCGAAGGTGTAAAAATAGCCGTTGGATGTATATAACGCATTGAATATGTTGTTGACCAACAGAGAAAACTGAGCTTCTTTGATCCAACTGTTGGGTGTCCATACATAACTGATATTAATGTCGTTGGTGAAATACGCTTCTAGCTTAGACAGGTCCGCATCAATATTACCCATGAACTGCTCGCCTACATATTTTGAAAGCAAAGCCACTCTAAAAACTGTACTCGGTGCAAACACCAAATTACTCGCGCCTACAACGTTCGGAGAATAGGAAATGTTGGTTGTACCAAGGTTTTGAAGCTGTCCATCTCTTTTGAAATAAAAGTCTTTGTTCTTATTGGAACTCAAAGCTAAATTGGGTTGCCATACCCACTGTTCTGCAAATTGAATTGCAGCTTCGATCTCCAGGCCAAAACGGTAGCTATCACCACTATTGGTTCGGATGGGTTCACCAACTGCATCTAAGGCACCTGTCAATACCAATTGGTTTTCATAATCCATATAATAGAGATTGGCTTGCAACTGAACTTTTTCTTTCTTAAAACGCCAGCCAGCTTCAAAATCGTTTAAGGATTCTGGTTTAGGAGTTCCATTTTCATAATCACTTCGGTTGGGTTCTCGTTGTGCTTTTGCATAGGAAAGATAAAGACGTGAAGCCTCCGACGCACGATACGTAATCCCGGCCTTGGGATTGAAAAAAGAGAGGTTATCATCAATTGCAATTGGTTCAGGTCCCTTTACTGTTCCTAAAGAATTATACGCAATGGTTCTGAATTGTACGTCCGCATAAACCGTCCAAGCAGTTCCCAATCGCTGGGTTACTTTGGTATACAGATTAAAATCTTTCTTGTCTGCATTGTTTTCATAAAACCGATGGTTTGGAGCTGCATTACTAGCGTATTGCGCCCAAATTAAATTCCCGAAATGATCTCCATTGTAGGTGCTATAGGAGCCTCCAAAGACAGTATTGGTTTGGTTACTATCGTAATTCAAAGAAAAGGTTCCAACATAAAAATTATTGTCCAACCATTTACGGCTGATGTTCTCAGTTGTATCAATTGTTGTTCCCCCAATAACAAGTGGTGCTATTTGTAAATAATCGAAGTTAACCTCGTCTCCAAAAGTAATATTCTGAGTAGCCCAAAGGTCATTGTATTCTTCGTAATACCCGCGTCCATAGGTATAGTTCAGTCCAATAGTAGAAGACCAAGAACTGTTGTATTGTTGTGTCCAGTGAAATTGAAAATGATCTTGCTTGTAGTCATCAACTTGATTATCGTAATGTCCTGTTAAAACTCCATTGCTGTCATACATTTCCCCCGCTGGATTGTAGGTTCTGTTGGCGGCTAGAGTTCCCGAATCGATTCCATACCAAGATTGATAGGTGATTTCACTTCCACCAAAAGTAAGTGCTTTGATTAAGGTGTTTTTGTCTTTATAAAGGCCTTGAAAAAAATATGATTTTAAATCAGAAGAAGCCCGGTCAATGTAACCATCAGAGGCAATTGTAGCAACGCGTCCAGAAAGTTCGAAATGCTCATTGAGAAGCCCTGTGGAGAATTTGACAGTATTCTTAATCGTATTGAAACTTCCAAAACTACTAGCGATTTCTGCAAAGGCTAGATCCGATACACCTTGCGTTATTAAGTTAAGACTTGCACCAAAAGCACCTGCACCGTTGGTAGAAGTTCCTACACCGCGATTCAGCTGAATATTGTCTACAGAAGAAGTAAAGTCAGGAAGGTTAACCCAAAAAGTTCCTTGAGACTCCGAATCGTTGTATGGTATTCCGTTGATGGTTACGTTTACACGAGAAGCATCGCTCCCACGAACTCGAATTCCAGTATATCCAATTCCAGCCCCAGCGTCGCTGGTGGTTACTACACCCGGCAAAAAATTGAGGAGTATTGGTAAATCTTGACCTAAATTACGTTCTTTCAGAGCTTCGGTTTGAACTTCTGAAAAAGTAAGGGGTTGGTTTTCATTGACACGTAATCCCGAAACACTGACTTCCTCAAGGCTTATTAACGGATTGATTAAGCTATCGGTTAGCTGCTTTTGTTGTTGTGCAATTAGAGAAGTAGATCCCAACAGCAAAGACCAAAGTAAACAAGGTAATTTCATTCGAAAAAATATATTTTACGAATAACAAAGGGCAACTATTCTTAGTTTATTTATAAAAAAATCTACTTCCCTTCGCAGCATTACCTGCCCAGGTTCATAGGGTATGATCTCAGCTCGTTATTTAGAGCACCCCTTAGAGAAAGGACAAAATTACTCTTTTTTTTGTACTAAACAATCATTAATTGTTTTAAGCGAACGAAAAGTTGCAGTGGGAATTTCGACAAAAATAGAATTCCAATATCCCATACATCCATTCCATAGTCCGGGAAGTTCAAATGTTTTTATGGGCTGACCCATTTGAATTTTTTTGGAGATAATTGATCGTCCACTATCTTTGTAACGATCCAATTCCCAAGAATTACCCTCAAAATCTTTTAGGCCACAAACTATATTCACTGGATTGAAAAAAAGAGCATCGTGCAAGACACCCTGAGAGGGTTGTAATTCGCTTGACTCAACAATTTGTAAAGCAGTTTCACCGTTGTGTTCTATCCAAAAAGGCCCACCACCTGGTTTACCCTCATTTATGATCATTCCACAAACCCTGAAAGGGCGGTTAAGGAAGTTGATTAATTGTTGAATTTGCTCTTCAAAATCCAATCCTTTCAATTTTGAACTGAGGTCAATATGAAAACTGTTTTTAATGAAAACTGTAGACTCATCAACACTTGTTTTTACCGCACTTTGAAGTTGTTCTAAGAGGTTTTTAATTTGATCGAATCGTTCCAAATAAAGGCCTCCAATAGCTTTTTGAACATCAACAGATTCCCGATCATTGGGTTTGATATTATCTACTGTTTTAATGAAAACCAAATCTGTTTTAAATCGTTTAATATTATCAATAAGAGCTCCATGCCCAGATTTTCTAAATTCAATTTTACCTTCTACATCTCTTAAAATAGTGCTGTTATCCAACAGCGCAATGCTATCTGTTTTTGAATCTTGAAAGGAATACTCGATTTGCAAACGATCGCTATTTGCTTTAGAAAGTTTTTTAACTAATTTATTCTCCAATGCAATGAAAGAGGAAAGTTGATCGGCATCAATTGTAAAGTGAACTTTTGTTTTAAGTGTATTAGAAAAAAGTTGAAGTGCCTCGATAATTTGAAGTTCAAAAGCAGACTCATTTGTGCCTTTGGAGTTGCTAAATAGTGGTAATAAAGCTTTCGCTTTCCCTTCCATTCCAAGTTCTACATCATCAAGTAGTATTTGAATGAAGTGATGAATAAATAGTGCATCATTTGTAAAACTTAGGCCTTTCTTTTCAATTTGAATTTTTATCAAATTGTAAAAAGTAAATTGTTCTATATGCTGAACAAAATAGCGAAATTCACGATTCGATTCATCAGCTAAATAGGTTTCGAAATTATCTTGATTAGGGTCAAATTTTAAAAGAAAATCTCGAAGAAAATAAAACATTCGGGAAGCAAGTCCAGAAGCGGGTACAAATTTAATTGCATTTATTTGTGAACCGTGTTGGTCAAAGTAATTGCGATAGTGATCTTGTTGATCTAATGGGAATTCATGAATACCATCGCCTAATGTCGCTGGCTTTTGTACCGAAAAACGAGCTTCATTGTTTTTTAGGCAAATCAATTGATGCTGAATTAAAACAGCATCTTTTTTAATTTCTTGAAAGTAAGCCAAGTCTTCCTTTGTAATCATTCTATAAAATTATACTATCTATTGCAGTTGTTGCTTGTTTAATTCTATTTTCTCTGTCTCCTTTAATGTATTCATAGGCAACATTTTGCTCTTCTAGCTTTACTTTGAAATATTCGAACATGCCTTCTCTATCGTTCGGACGATCGCGTAAATCGTCTGCCTCCCATGGAATATCAACCTCTGTTAGTAAGTAAAGATCGTAGTGTACTTGATTTACTGCTGCTATAATTTTTGGATCACAATAACCATCAAAATGTGTTTCCGACCAGATTTGAGTAACCAAGATATTGGTATCACAAAAAAGAACTTTACTAGCGCTTTTTAGCGCTTCGTTTTCCAAATCCATCTGCCCTTGGGCTATGGTTGGTAAATCTTCGAGTGTGCATATCTCCTGTGTTGTATCCCATTTTTCTTGTAAATAATCACGTGCAAATTCGGGAACCCAAAGCGTTTTATAATGTGCTGCAAGATCTTTGCATAGCGTAGTTTTTCCAGTGCTTTCTGGGCCAAAAACTACTACTCTGAAAAGAGAAGAATGCTGCTGTTGAATAAGCTTCGTTTGTGTCATTTTAAAAATTAGAGCGATAGGGACTGCGATCGCTTTTTACAATTTTTAGGTTTATCATTCCTGCGTCTAAACCATTAAAACTCGTTTCAATTGCTTCAGTCAAAAAAATCATTAACGGTGTATAAGCGCCATATATCTGAGTGCTTAGGGGATTCTCGAGGACTTTAAAGTCTGAGACCCGTAAACATTTAATGAATTCCTTGATAGGGGTTTCATACTGATCTTGTAAAGGCATTAGGGTTATTTCGATTGAAACATTCATTGCTTAGTTGTTCTTAATGGCAACACAAAGTTCGCCGTTTATAATGGATCTGAAATGTAAAGAAAAAGAATATTCTTTATCTAGATGTACAAGACAGGCAGAACCGTTTTCATCATCTATCGAGAAAGGAGCTACAAGGATTTGTTTTGAAAAATGAATTCCAGGCATTCCAAAAGCTTTATATATCGCTTCTTTAGCAGTCCAAAGACGCGTTAACAATGCAACTTCGTTCTCCTTATTTAGTGTAAATTCTTCTTTTTGATGTCTGAATTTTGGCCCAATGCGACTAATTTTATTTCGATAAGTCTCCACATCCACCCCAACAGATTTATCTGATATTACAGCTGCAGCGTAAGCCGCTGAATGCGACAGAGAACAAAACTTTTGATTGCCGAGAAAAGGCGCACCATGCTCGTGAAACTGAAGGTCTTTCAGGGAAACCCCCAATGCAGACAAACTAGCTCTGCTGCTTAAAAATTCTATTCGGTGTTGTGCACTTTTTCGTTGGTTTAGCTTTTCTTTTTCAGCCTTGGGGAGTTCAACCAGTTGACGTAATTCTTGTTCAGATTCGTCAATTTTCCAAAGTATAAGTTGGGTTTCGAAATTAAAATGTAACTCTTTGATTACAGGCATTTTTTATTCTTTAGAAAGTCCTTACTTTTGCTGCAAAATATTATTCAGTAAAGATAAAAACTATGAGCGAAAAAACAGCATACTTACCCTACAAGGTAAAGGATATTACCCTTGCAGACTGGGGGCGAAAAGAAATTGATCTTGCCGAGGCAGAAATGCCTGGATTGATGGCACTACGTACAGAGTACGGAAAAGATCAACCACTTGCTGGAGCTCGTATTGCAGGTTGTCTACACATGACCATTCAAACGGCTGTATTAATCGAAACCCTTGTTGCTTTGGGTGCTGATGTTACTTGGAGCTCTTGTAATATTTTCTCTACCCAAGATCATGCTGCTGCTGCTATTGCTGCTGCTGGAATTCCTGTTTATGCATGGAAAGGTATGAACGAAGAAGAATTTGATTGGTGTATTGAGCAAACCTTATTTTTTGGGGATGCTCGTGAGCCCTTGAATATGATTTTAGACGATGGTGGAGATTTAACCAATTTGGTTTTGGATCATTACCCAGCACTCGTTGACGCTATCAGAGGTCTCTCTGAAGAAACTACCACTGGAGTTCACCGTTTGTACGAGCGTATGAAAAACGGTACGTTACCGCTTCCTGCTATTAATGTAAATGACTCGGTAACCAAATCGAAATTCGACAACAAATACGGTTGTAAAGAAAGTGCAGTTGACGCGATTCGTAGAGCTACAGATATAATGTTGGCTGGAAAAAGAGTTCTTGTTGCTGGATACGGTGATGTTGGAAAAGGAACTGCAGCTTCGTTTAGAGGTGCAGGATCGATTGTTACAGTTACCGAAATTGACCCTATTTGTGCACTACAAGCGGCAATGGATGGTTTTGAAGTAAAAAGAATTCATACGGTTGTTGAGAAAGCAGATATCATCATTACCACTACTGGGAATAAAAATATTATTCGAGGAGAACACTTCTTGAAAATGAAAGACAAAGCAATTGTTTGTAATATTGGGCATTTTGATAATGAAATTGAAATGGACTGGTTGAACGATACATACGGCGCATCGAAGGTTGAAATCAAACCTCAGGTAGATAAATACACCCTTGAAGATGGGAAAGAAATTATTGTCCTAGCAGAAGGACGTTTGGTGAATTTAGGTTGTGCTACTGGCCACCCTAGTTTTGTAATGAGTAATTCTTTTACAAACCAAACGCTAGCGCAATTGGAGCTTTGGGGTAACCCAGGAAAGTACGAAAACAAAGTGTATATGCTTCCAAAACATTTAGATGAAAAAGTTGCAGCCTTACACCTAGTTCACTTGGGTGTAGAGCTTGAAGAACTTTCTCAGGAACAAGCAGAGTATATTGGTGTTACTGTCAAAGGACCTTATAAGCCTGAGTATTACCGTTACTAAAACACCGTTATGTTTTATTTAAAAAGCCGTACAGTATGTACGGCTTTTTTATTTCCCTATATTAGAGCTTAATACATGATGATGAAAAAATTATTCCTAGCCCCTATCGCACTATTCTTTTTTAATGGTGTGTTTGCACAAAATGCTTCTGGTTTCTCAACTGAAAAATTAGTTGAATTCAACACTTACATTCAAGATGAAATTGATGCAGAAAATATTGCTGGCGCAGAAATTCTTATTGCCCAAAACGATGTGATTGCATGGCAAGAAAGTTTTGGGAAGCGTAATATGAAAACGACTGCTCCGTTAAACAAGAACAGTATTTATTACATTCAGTCGATGACCAAACCTTTGATCAGTGTTGCGATTATGCAGCTCGTTGAAAAAGGCATGATTGGGCTAGAAGACCCTGTTCATATGTACATTCCAGAGGTTAAAAACCTTAGAATAACTACAGACGTTGAACTCGGAATCGATGCTCCTACACGGGCACCTAAAAAAACAATGACGATCCGAAATTTGCTAACGCATACCGCTGGAATGACCCATGGGCTTGGATCTAGTAAATTAGATCAAGAGCTTTTTAAATTACTGTACAATGAAACCCTAGATTATAAAGGGCATCCCGATCTAGAAAGTCGCGTGGATGTATTGATGCATGCTCCACTTATTGGAGAACCAGGAGAACAATGGTTCTATAGTGCGTCACCTGATTTACTTGCACTGATTTTACAGCGTGTTTCAAAAAAATCAATTCCAAATTATTTGAAGGAACATATTCTAGACCCGCTCGGCATGTCAGATACTGGCTATAACCTAAATCAAGAACAGTCCAATCGAGTAATGCAACTCCACAGTCAAAAAGAAACTGGAGGTTTAGAACTAAGTCCTCTTCAAGTTCCGACTCAAGGAAACACGGTTTATGGAGGAACCCATGGAATATTTTCTTCTGCACAAGACTATTTGCGTTTTTGTCAAATGATTTTACATGAAGGCACTTGGAACGGATCACAAATACTTTCTAAGGAAACCGTTGCCTTGATGTCTAAGAATCATGTTGGCGCGTTATTGGGGCCAGCAGGAGGTTTTGGATTGGGCTTTGGGGTGATTCGTGATGCTCAAATACATCCAGGTCCCGGAAGTACAGGTCAATTGTATTGGGGCGGTTATTTTAGAACTCATTTTTTTATAGACCCTACTCTAAATTTGATTGCTATTTTCATGACACAAAGACTACCTCACGGGGATGATTATGCTATTGCTTTGAATCAATATGTATACGCTGCACTTCAGTAAAGTTCAGTTGAGTTAATGTCAAAAAAAAATCCCGCTGTATAGCGGGATTTTTTTTTAATTAGAAGTTCTTATGCTTCAAAGGGAACAATAGATACGTATGATTTATTGTCTCTCTTTTTAGTAAAATGAACTAGTCCGTCTACTCTTGCGTGTAGCGTATGATCTTTACCAAGGTATACATTTTCACCTGGGTGATGTGCAGTACCTC
>ENA-ORDA01003602-ORDA01003602.1-marine-metagenome-genome-assembly--contig:-NODE-3602-length-10719-cov-2.546044_pt1 | contig 10719 bp, 9 predicted proteins | sample MGYA00237778_ERZ508506 | MGnify/ENA primary metagenome ERZ508506 (study PRJEB26177, sample SAMN06267891) | marine metagenome | isolation source: Monterey Bay, California, USA | place: Pacific...
CAATTTTTTTAATCGGAACCCTTAATCTATCCGGGTCATCCTGAATATCTGGAATTGCAGTAGCTTTTGGACATATATAACCTCGAGATAAGACATGATCAGGGTTCCCCGTTACTTTAGTGACTTTATTTCCCTCAACAGTCATGAGCGTGCCACAATTAGCTTCGCATATGTGACAAGTACGCGCGTGTGTTTCGCTCATTGGTCCTCCTAATTAATTGCAACTATGAACTAGTGGATACTACAGGGTAAAAACAAAAAAAATAAAATAAACTATTTTAGCCTGCGCCGTACGGGGTTGGGTCCCAATGCACGGATGCTTCCGCCTCTTCGCCTCGATGGCTGATAAGCTACCCGACTATGGGCTGTACAGTAGGGCTCATCTTTATCTTCAGTTTTTCTTCCGCAGAATCGAAATTCTGATGTGCTTGGGTCACCAATAGGCCACTTGCACATATGATCCCTGATAGTTAATATGGTGGCATACTTACCATTAGCCATTGGCTTAGCCTCTATCGGGGGGGGAGCAACAATTGTAGTTTGTTGCTTTCTAGGTGCCTTAGGCATCCTTACCGCTCTGGTTCGTACCACAGTAGATTTTCGGGAAGATTTTTTTGTAGGGTTAGATGGTTTCGCTCTACCTGATAACCCAAGACGGTGGACTTTCCCTATAACAGCATTTCTTGTAACTTCCCCGAGTTCTTTAGCAATCTGGCTTGCCGACAAGCCTTCTGCCCATAGTTTGCTAAGTATTTCAACCCGATCTTCTGTCCATGCCATTTTAAAATACTCCCTTTATCGGTATCTTGATAAACTTTTCAGTAAATTATTGCACACACAATATATAGTTTACCAAAATAACCATAAATCTTAATTACACTACATACAGTATATGATGCTATTGAAACCACAAGATAGCTACGTAAAGCTATCCACAGAAATCAACATATAGATAAAATAAATTATAGAAAAATTTACCTCAAATGTATCAATCCTAGCACTTGGCTTGCAAATAAGGTCATGTTACTGCGGTAGTGAATAGAAAGACATTAGTTATGAGTAAATTAGGTTTGCAATCCCTACCAACACCCAAAGTTCACGAATTTGGTATGGTTAATTGGATGGGGCTGGCTACTTTATATAAAAAGGAAATAAAACGATTTATGCGTGTTGGGCCGCAAACTTTACTTGCACCTGTAATTTCCAACCTACTGTATATGACAGTATTTGTGCTTGCCTTCTCAGCGCTTAGACCTGATCCGAAATCTTTTATGGCATTCCTTGCGCCAGGACTTGTAATGTTAGGTATATTAAACAACGCAGCAGCAAATAGTTCCTCATCAATAATGACTGGGAAACTAATGGGTAGCATTTCAGATGTCTTAATGCCGCCATTATCTTATTTTGAACTAGCTATCGGCTGGATAGCAGGGGCTGCAACGAGGGGCATAATCGTTGCATTAGTTACATCGTTAGCACTTAGTTTTTTTACACCCATGTATCCAAGTAAAATTTGGGCAATAGTTTACTTTGGTATTTCGGCAGCAGTTATGATGGGTATGGTTGGTGTCCTATCTGGAATATGGGCAGAAAAATTTGATCAATTAGCCGTGGTAAATCAATTTATAATTCTACCTCTATCGTTTTTGTCAGGGACATTTTATTCAATTGACGTTCTTCCTGAAACTTTTCAGGAATTAATCTTATTAAATCCTCTTTTTTATTTGATAGATGGTTTTAGATATGGATTCTTAGGGGTTTCAGATGGCCCCATAATAACAGGAATTATAATAATATTTCTGATTAATATACTTCTTTTCTTTACAGTCTTGAAAGTCATTAAATCAGGATGGCGAATTAAATCTTAAGGAATTAAATATGGCACATGGCGATCACTTATATGACACCTATAACCCCCCGATACAAAACTTTGTAAGAGGTGAAGGAGCCTATCTTTATACGGAAAATGGTAATAAATATCTGGATTTTATTGCTGGAATTTCAGTAAATTGTCTTGGACATAATCACCCATCACCAAAGAAGGCTTTAATAGAGCAGGCCAGCAAGGTTTGGCATTTATCAGGAATGTTTCAGTTATCTGGGGCGAAAGCTCTTGCTGAAAAATATTGCCAAGCATTGCCTTTTGCTGAAAAAGTTTTTTTTACTAACTCCGGGGCTGAAGCGCTCGAATGCGCGATGAAATCGGCTCGAAAATATCATTATGACAACGGATCTCCAGAAAAAGTTGATATTATAACATTCCAAGGCGCTTTTCACGGAAGAACCTTTGCCACAATTAACGCTGGAGGTAACCCTAAATACCTAAAAGGTTTTGGACCCGCTTTGCCTGGTTTTATTCACCTTCCCTTTGCCGATCATGATGCGCTTAAAAAAGCTATTTCAAAAACTACGGCGGCAATACTCATTGAACCTGTTCAAGGAGAAGGAGGGCTCAGGCCAGTACCTGATCAGTGCTTATTAGGTTTGCGTAAAATATGTGATGATAATGATATTTTGCTAATTTATGACGAAGTACAATGCGGTGCAGCTAGAACTGGGCGCCTTTTCGCACACCAATGGGTAGAGGGAGCAGAGCCTGATATAATGGCAGTGGCCAAGGGGGTTGGAGGTGGGTTTCCATTAGGGGCTTGTATAGCTAGCGCAAAGGTTGGGGTTGGTATGGTGCCGGGCACACACGGTTCAACTTATGGAGGAAATCCGTTGGCAACCGCAGTCGGAAACGCTGTTTGGGATGAGATCTCTAAGCCTGCATTCCTCGAAAATGTTAATATAATTTCTGGTCTTATAAAAAAGGAGTTTGAACAATTGAAGCATGATTTTCCTGATGTAGTTCAAGAGCTTCGCGGGAAAGGGTTACTATGTGGAATGAACCTAAAAAAATCTGCATTAGAAGTTAGAAAAATGATGTTGGAAAAGTTTATGCTTGGCGGGTCAGCAGGTGATAATGTGTTACGTCTTGCTCCTCCATTAATTATAAATGAAACTCACGTTACTGAAGCAGTAAATATTCTGAGGGCATGTTTTGAGCAAGCTAAAAAACTAGATGATTTTGAAGGTTAGCTCAATACTATATAATTAATTTATAAAAGATTGACATTTAACTAGGAAATATAAGTAATTTTTTGTAAGTATTTATTATTTTGCATGAGGACTAATCAATGACCCCCCCAAAGCATTTTCTGTCATTGGCTGATATACAAGCATCCGAACTAAGAAGCATTCTAGATGATGCGCACAGAATGAAAAAAAATCGAATAGGTTTACGAAAAGGTGAATTGGATAAAGATGCCCCTTTTAAAGGCGAAACAATTGCTTTAATTTTTGAAAAGTCTAGTACTCGTACTCGCTTTTCTTTCGATATGGCCATTAAACAGCTCGGAGGAAGCTCAATCACTGCTAACAGTAATGAAATGCAATTAGGTAGAGGCGAAACCATTGAAGATACTGCTAAAGTTCTATCAAGCTACCTTGACGCGATCATGCTACGTGCGAATAATCATGAAACCATAATGTGCTTAGCAGCTAATGCTGATATCCCGGTGATTAATGGACTAACAAACTTCAACCACCCTTGCCAAATAATGGCTGATTTACTTACCCTTGAGGAGCACACAAGTTTGAATGCTGGTCAGCTAAAAAACATGACACTCACTTGGGTGGGTGACGGAAACAACGTTGCTAATAGCTTTATAAATGCTGCGGTTAAATTTAAATATAAACTACGGTTATCATCTCCAAATGGCTATGAGGTAAAAAAGAGTGTTTTAGATGCCGCTTTGTCGCAAGGAGCCGATATTGAGGTTATAAAAAATCCTCTGCACGCCTGTAAAGATACTGATGTTGTTATTGCTGATACCTTCGTATCTATGGGTGATAAAAATTCAGAAAAAAGATTGAAAGATTTGTCTGAATATCAAGTAAATGATACACTGATGAACGCTGCGGCAAAAAATTCAATATTCCTGCATTGCTTACCTGCACATCGTGGCGAAGAAGTAACGGCAGACGTGATAGACGGACCTAAAAGTGTTGTTATGCGTGAGGCTGAAAATAGGCTTCACGCGCAGAAGTCTATCCTTAAGTGGTGCCTAAATAGTTAGTGCACAAAAGAAAATATTATGAAGAAAAATATAAATCGTAGGCAAATTTTAGGTGGGTTAACAGCTACAGGTGCACTCGCGTGTTCGCCACAGAATTCATCAAGCTATAATGCTCAAGAAAAAAATTATTACGGTTCCTTTTTACATGGAGTTGCCTCTGGCGATCCTAAATCTGATAAAGTTATAATATGGACCAGAATAACTCCGGAAAACCCTCACCTGGGACAACTTAATGTTAAATGGGAATTATCTGAAAATGAAAACTTTGAGCTAATATCTAAATCTGGTTTTTTTGCTACCCAGATAGCTAGAGATTTTACAGTTAAAATCGATGTTAAAAACCTTGAAGCCGATAGAGAGTATTATTACAGGTTTCATTTCAATAACAACACTTCTCCAGTCGGAAAAACAAAAACACTACCTGAATATAGCGTTGAAAAAGCAAATTTTGCAATTGTTTCATGCTCTAATTGGGAGCATGGGTATTTTAATGTTTATGACCACATATCGCGGCAAGAACACTATGATGCCGTCATTCACCTAGGTGACTATTATTATGAGTATGGAGCAGGTGAGTATGAAGGGGCTTCAGAAACTAATCTAAATCGGATACACTCACCTAAACATGAAATAATCACATTAGATGATTATCGTCTAAGACATGCCCAATATAGGAGTGACAATAGCTTACAATTACTAACTCAAAAATTACCTCTCATCGCCATATGGGACGACCATGAAACAAGTAATGACAGCTGGAAGTCAGGGGCAGATAATCACGACCTTAATGAAGGCAGTTGGACAGAAAGGACACATGCTGCCTTGAGAGCTTATTATGAGTGGATGCCAGTTAGAGAGCCAAAACCAGGGCAATTAAAAAGTGATATATTTCGTAGCTTTGACTGGGGCAACCTTTTAACTCTAATAACTGTTGAAACTCGATTAACAGCAAGGGCAGAACCTTTGGTTATGGAAGATCATTTCGAAAAAATCACAAGCCCTGGTGGAGCTGACAGTTTTAAGTCTGATATATTAAATGACCCAAGCCGGGAAATGTTTGGTCAAAATCAAAGTAGGTTTATTATTAATGAGCTAAAAAAATCAAAATCTTCTGGAACTACTTGGCGGGTAATTGCCAACCAAGTTATCATGGGGCGTCTGCTTACCGCCGACCTAGAACCTTACATTGATGAAGGCAGTCTGAGTATAATTGAAAAAGACTGGAAAGGTGTTCGCAAAAGCATTCAGCTTTCAAAGTATAAACTTCCTGTTTATCCGGACAGCTGGGATGGGTATCCACACGCTCGAGAGCAGTTTTATAAAGAACTTATAAATGAAGGAATAAAAGACATTATCGTACTAACCGGAGATGCGCATGAGTTTTGGATAAATGACCTCACCAGTAAAAATAATGAAAAAATAGGTATAGAGTGTGTTACCACCTCTGTATCTTCAAAAACCATGACAGCTTATTTAGGCGAAAACACTTCAGATTATTCTTTACTTCTTACTCAAGCAAACCCTGATGCAAGATATTATAATGCACTCCATAATGGCTATATCGATTTTTCTTTAAGTCACGAGAATGGCAAAGTAAAAATGATGGGGGTTTCAACTGTTAAAAGTCAAAAGTATGAGGCGTTTGAAGTTGCAAGCTTTGAACTAAAAAGACAAAGTGAAACAATAATAGCAACTAAACCAAAGGGTTTAAATTTAAAACAAAGAGCGCTATTTGAAGGCTTTGGTCAATCTAAAAGCTAAACCTTTTCTATCTCTAAACTAAAAGCATGAATTTGCAAAATCTCCTCATTAAGCAACTCCATGACTAGTCTATGAATTTGTAATCTGTTCAATCCCTCGAAGCTATTGCTTTTGATTACTACATGAAAATGGCTTTCTTTTCCTCCGCCATCCAAACCATGCTTGATCGCACCCTGATGATGAGAGTGTTTAGCAGATTCGTCTATAACCTCTAAGTGCGTCGGATTGAAACTTTCTTGTAATTTTCTCTTGATTGATTCACCTAATACGCCCATTTTACTATGTCCTTAAAAAAACAACCAAAATAAAAACCCTTAACGTAATAGTATATATGACAAATAGTTTTGAATACAAACCCAAAGGCATAGATATCCGTGTCAATAAAGGTAAAAAGAAATTAGACCCTAATCAACAAGTGTGTGATTGGGCTGGTTGCGTCAGTATGGGGGGATGCAGAGCCCCCAAATCTCCAGATAGCGTTGGGAGAGAATATTATAATTTTTGCACCCAACATGCACGCGAATATAATAAAAATTGGAATTTCTTCTCCAACATGAGCGATGAAGACATTGCGGAATGGCAAGTTGGAGCCCGCCACGGTCATCGGCCCACTTGGGACGTGCGGAAAAATACAGCAGAACGAGCATCTGCTCAAAAAAAACGCAAGGCTGGCTCAACAGCAGCAACCGCTGAAGGTTACTCAATATTCGGTGAAGGCAAAATCGCAGACCAAACTGAAGCACCTAGAAGGCGCAGTTTATCCAAACTGCAGCTTAAAGCTTTAAATGATCTCGGGTTAGATGATACCGCCACTAAAGCAGACGTAAGAAAACGCTATACTCAATTAGTTAAGCAGCTTCACCCAGATACAAATCAAGGTAAACGAAATACTGAAGAAAGTTACCAGCGTGTAGTTAGTGCCATGAAGGTTCTGCGAACAACGAGCCTTGGCTAAACATTTTATAATAACCCGAAACGGATATACAGATGAACGATAAATTTCCAATTTTTAAACCAGACACATTAGTATCAGCAAGAGAAATATTTGGTGTTGATTTTGATATGAAAATCCCTTCATTTAGTAAAAAATCTGAATACGTACCTGCTATAGATGATGCATATTTATTTGACTCCAGTACAACTCAAGCAATTTGCGCAGGATTTGCTAACGATAGGCGAGTAATGTTACAGGGTTACCACGGGACAGGTAAATCAACACATATTGAGCAGGTGGCCGCACGACTTAATTGGCCAATGGTAAGGATTAATCTAGACTCACATATCAGTAGAATAGACCTTATAGGCAAAGATGCCATCGTATTAAAAGATGGAAAACAAATTACAGAATTTCGCGAGGGTCTCTTGCCGTGGGCGCTTCAAAACCCTGTTGCATTAGTTTTTGATGAATATGATGCTGGAAGACCAGATGTGATGTTTGTGATACAGCGCGTCTTAGAGGCTCAAGGTAGACTAACTCTATTAGATCAAAACAAAGTTATTACGCCACACAGTGCTTTTAGACTTTTTGCTACAACTAATACCGTCGGCTTGGGTGATACGTCAGGTCTATATCATGGAACACAACAAATAAACCAAGGCCAGATGGACAGATGGAACATTGTGTGTCAGTTGAACTATCTCTCTCATCAAGAAGAAGAGGCAATAGTTTTAGCAAAATCACCAACTTATGAAACACCAGAGGGTAAGGATATAATTGCTTCAATGGTTAGAGTAGCCGATATGACTCGAAGTAGTTTTATAGCAGGTGACATATCTACAGTAATGAGTCCGAGGACAGTTATGAACTGGGCAGAAAATGCACGCATTTTTGACAACGATATTTCACAGGCTTTTAGACTCACATTTTTAAATAAATGCGATGAACTAGAAAGACCCATAATTAATGAGTTTTATCAGAGAGCATTTGGAAATGATTTAGTAGAATCAGCAACAACTAGTCTAACAAGTTAACATAGGTAATGAGCATAAACACTCCAATTGATAGGTTTAAGAATGCTATTGGAGCATCAACAAAAGCACTAGCTGGTGATCCAAGTATAGACATTTCTTTTGGGGGTGATGTCGCCGGTTTAGTTCGAGACCAAGTAATGTTACCCAGCTTGCCTGCTAAATTAAATTCCCACGAAATCTCCAAGATTAGGGGAGAAGCAGATGGAATAGCATTACATATAGCGCATCACGACAAGGCTTTGCATAAAAAGTATCAGCCTGGGATTGGTCCAAAAAGAGCAATATATGAAGCAATAGAAACTGCAAGAGTTGAAGCTGTAGGTACTAAGTATTTAAAGGGCGTTAGGAATAACCTCACTGCGTCTTCGTCTGCAAGAGGCCTACGCAAAGGTTTCAACAAAATAGGTATGTTAAAAGATGAGAATAATTTTGCTGAAGCGTTAGGTTTATATACTCGCGAGGTATTTACCGGTATTAAAACCCCGTCTAGCTTCGACGGTATTATGTCAAACTGGAGAAAAGAAATAGAAGAAGAAGTATCTTCCAGTATACTAAACTTAAAAAGTAAAATTTATGATCAAGAAGATTTTGCTAAATCTCTGCAAAAACTCATTCAAAATTTAAAACTCAATAACAACCTCGCAGAACCAGAAGAAAATGAGGAGTCAAAAGAAGAAAATTCTGAAAATGAAGAAACACAGCCTGATCAAACACCCGATACCCCACAAGAGCAAGGGCAGTCTGATGTTTCCAGCACTGACGCAGTTGATGATGATGAAATAAATCCTCAGGATATTATTGATGCAGAGGATATAGAAGGGAGCCCTGATGATGCAGACCAAACTTCAAACCCAAATGCACCTCGACCAAGTCCTACAAATTTACCAGATCCGTATAAAATTTATTCAAGTAAAAGTGATGAAACTATCAAAGCAGAAGAACTGTGTGAAATTGAAGAATTAGATAGATTAAGAGGTTACCTTGATGGCCATATGGCAGGTCTTTCATCTATTATTTCTAGACTTGCTAACCGTTTGCAACGAAAACTCCTTGCCCAGCAGCAACGTTCATGGACATTTGACCTTGAGGAGGGACAACTTGATACCGCACGACTTACTCGCGTGATCATAGACCCTATGTCAGCCCTTACCTTCAAGGAAGAAAAGGAAACTAGTTTTCGAGATACAATCGTAACTATATTAATTGATAATTCAGGGTCAATGAGAGGCCGACCAATAATGGTTGCAGCTGTTTGTGCGGATATAATGACCCGAACGCTAGAAAGGTGCGGGGTAAAGTCAGAAATATTAGGCTTTACAACACGGGCTTGGAAAGGGGGCCATAGCTTCCAAGATTGGATGGCTAATGGAAAGCCGGCCTCCCCTGGTCGCCTTAACGATTTACGTCACATAATATACAAGGGAGCAGATACTCCTTGGAGAAGAGCCAAAAGAAATCTTGGGTTAATGATGCGCGAAGGTCTATTAAAGGAGAATATTGATGGCGAAGCACTAGAATGGGCTTACCAACGTTGTTCATATAGGCCTGAACAGAGAAAAATTATAATGGTTATCTCTGACGGAGCCCCAGTGGATGATGCAACACAGAGTCAAAATAAAACAGGTTTTCTAGAATCTCACTTAAGGCAAGTTATAGATAAAATCGAAAATAGAAGTGAAGTTGAACTTGTGGCAATTGGTATTGGTCATGATGTTGCCCGTTGGTACAAACGAGCTGTTACCATAATGGATGTTGAACAGTTGGGCGGTGCAATGACAGAAAAACTTGCTGAACTATTCGATTCTAAAACATAGAAAATAAGTAATAACTCATAATTATACCAAACATATATTATAATTTAATACTAACAAAGTTTAAAAAAGCGAAATTTAGTTTATGACATTAGATCCAAAGAATTGGACCGTTTTCCGTCAAGTTGCCCACGCTATGCTTGACAGCTCTCTTGATAAAATGGAGAATTCCAGACAAGGTAGAGTTTGGACTCCGGTACCCAAAAATTTAAAGGCTAAATTAAAAACTGATGTCCCAAATAAAGGGTCCACTCCGCAGCAAATAAAAGAAGAACTAGATCAAATCTTAGAGTACGGGCCGGGAAACACTCACCCCCGATTCTTTGGGTGGGTAAATGGTGCAGGATCGCCTTCCAATATATTAGCAGAAATTGCTGCAGCCTCTATGAATGTAAATTCGGGAGGAAGAAACCACATAGCCCCTATAATAGAGCAACAAGTAATCAAATGGTCGGCAAATATTATGGGAATGCCTAACAGTACAACTGGACTGGTCACATCAGGCACCTCAATGGCAACAATAATAGCGCTCAAAGTAGCTCGTGACAGAGCTCTTGAATTACACGATAATTCTACATTAGTCGGCTACACTAGTGAGCAAACCCATAATTGTATTGCAAAAGCATTTGATTTATTAGGAATACCCGTGTCTGCATTGCGAAAAGTTCCTTGTGATAGTAATTTTGAAATTGATATAAAAAAATTAGAACAAACTATTGAAAAAGACATATCTAATAACCTCCACCCCTTTACCCTTATTGGTAATGCGGGTACTGTGAATACAGGGTCAATCGACAATCTAGATAAATTGGCAGATATAGCTCATAAAAATGATATTTGGTATCATATAGATGGCGCCTTCGGTTCTGCAGCCATCTTGTCAAAAACTGCGCAACATCGTCTAAAAGGTTTGGGCAGAGCAGATAGTATAGCATTTGACTTTCACAAATGGTGGCAAGTAAATTATGAAGCTGGTTGCGTTCTTATTAAAGATCATATTTTGCATAAAAAGTCTTTCGCCAATAGACCAGAATTTTTGAAATATTACGAAGAAG
>ENA-ORDA01003603-ORDA01003603.1-marine-metagenome-genome-assembly--contig:-NODE-3603-length-10719-cov-2.298816_pt1 | contig 10719 bp, 13 predicted proteins | sample MGYA00237778_ERZ508506 | MGnify/ENA primary metagenome ERZ508506 (study PRJEB26177, sample SAMN06267891) | marine metagenome | isolation source: Monterey Bay, California, USA | place: Pacific...
CAAGTGCGCGTGCACGACGCTCGCAGCGCTCAACGGTTGGATCATTTTGTACCTCAGTCGCTGTAGAGGGGTTGAGCATGACGAAACACACGTGCTTGCCAGCGCTGTCCCACACGCGGCTAAGGGAATAACGATATCGCTCGCAATCGGAATAAACCGCAGTTGAGGGCGCATCACCTTTGGTATGTGTTCGCGTAATCATATGCGTCGTTATGCCTGAAACGTGCGGGTGTGCAAATCTGTGTTAGCGTATCGCGAAAGTAAGAAAGGACATCAGATGAACCTAGGCGCGTTTTCGATCAGTTTGACGGTGAAAGATCTCAGCAAATCCATCGCATTTTACCAGGATCTTGGCTTTACGCATTTTGGCGGCATGATTGAGCATGGCTATGCGGTTTGAAAAACGGCGAGAGCTTGGTCGGGATGTCTCAAGGGATGTTTGAGACAAACATGTTAGCGTTCAACCCCGGTTGGAATCAGTCTGCGCAAAATGTTGATCTGTTTGATGATGTAAGTGCAATTAAGGAAAAGATGGTCGCGGCAGGGCATGTAATTGAACACGAACAAGGCGGGGAAGAGGGGCCTGCGAATTTCGTTGTGGTTGATCCTGATGGTAATCCGATCTTGTTCGAACAGCACCGCTAGCTCGGGCGCACGAATACGCGCGACGGGTGCAATTCGCCTGCTTTATAAATGCCCACGGCAACCGCTTGCCCATTGAGAGAGGCCCAAGCCTCGTCGCCGTATTCAACGCCATCTGCGGCGAATACCATGCCGGGATTGCCGTTGCGCAATTTGGTCGCCCCCTCTTCCGAGCAGCGCAGTTCAGGCAGGTCATCAAGCCCGATTTCAAGTGGTTGGATATGTTCGTCCAGCGCTGGCGTGCGCTCTAGTTCTTTGATGTGCTCCATGCTGAGTCCATTGCTCGCCTCAAACGGGCCAGACCAAATGCGACGCAGTTTTAGGACATGCCCGTAGCATCCTAACGCAGCACCCAAATCGCGCGCGATGGAGCGTACGTAGCCACCTTTGCCGCAGGTCATTTCCAGCTCCACATGATCCATGTTAGGGCGGTCAACCAACAGCAGTTCTTCAACCCAAAGCGGGCGCGCAGACAGTTCAACATCCTCACCATCGCGCGCAAGTTTGTAGGCGCGCTGTCCGTCAATCTTCACCGCGGAAAACTTTGGTGGCACCTGTTGAATGTTCCCAATGAATGCGCTGAGAGCTTCTGTGATCTTAGCATCTTCTGGACGTATATCACTGGTCTCAATCACTTCACCTTCGGCATCATCAGTATTGGTCGCTTGGCCCAAACGCACTGTGAAACGGTAAGCTTTCAAAGCATCGGTGATATAGGGCACGGTTTTCGTCGCTTCGCCCAGGGCCACCGCCAAAACGCCCGTCGCTTCAGGATCAAGCGTGCCAGCATGGCCTGCTTTTTTCGCCTCAAGCGCCCATTTTACTTTGTTCACAACGGCGGTCGATGTGATGCCCGCAGGTTTGTCGATAACTATCCAGCCGGAAATATCGCGACCTTTGCGTTTACGTGCCATGGGAGTGTCCTTAATTACCTGAGCGCGCCGCCTAGCCAATTGGCGCGCGCCCGTCAATTACTCTGCGGGGATAACCGTGCCAACAATGGGGCCCAGTTTATTCCAGCCAACGCCGTATGAGCCGATATCAGGCGCATAAAGTCGCGAAATGTTGCCATCAAAGAACAACGCGTTCGGGGTTTTCAAAACATCGCGATAAAAAGTGCCGAACTCGTGGAAGGTTACAGTGTTGCGCGAAATCGCGAAGGTGGCGTTACGGCCATCCGCGCTGGTGCCAACGCCATTGCGGATGTAGCGCGACGTGCTGTCGATCAAGAAACGCGGGTGCAGGTAACCATCTATCACCAACATCGGGCCGGATTGGCTGGCATAGATGCACTGAGGCGTGCGTTTAACGAATTTGCGTGCTTCGATCACGTCAGCGCGGTTTTCACCGATGCAAAACACGCCATTGGGGAGCAAGCCAAAGTTGCCTGGACCATTTGATGTGATGACGCGTTGCTCTTGCTTGCCATTCTCAAGGTACAATCCAACAGGCGCGCGGTCGTCGTGGTACATGCCCGCGTTCATTGCGAAGCCCAGCCTTTCGCCGTTCTCTTTCAGCGCAGAATTTAAGAAGGAAAAGTAGCCATGCACCTCGTCCGCGTCATCTTTCAGAAACAGGCGTAGGTCTTCGCTGGCAAGGTCTACATCGCAGACCACATAGCGGTTGTCTTTATGGGTTTGCTCACGACACTCTGCGGCGATTAAGGGCGACGATAAGCAGAGTAAGAGTGCGGTGAGCCAGATCTTCATTCGTCTTCTTCGTCTCGTTCGGTCGCGCGCTCAATATCCGCGCGCACATGCTCTTGCTCAAACAAACGGCGTGTTTCATCCATTTTATCAAACGTCTCATCAAGGCGGAAGCGCATGTCAGGGGAGTGTTTCAAAGCGAGCTTTTTGTTGATCAACTGGCGCAATTCGCCTTTGTTCTTGGCAAGCAATCCAATCACATCGTCCTTGCCTTCACCCCCAAGCGGAAGTGCATAAACAGTGGCGACACGTAGATCAGGGGACACGCGCACCTCACCGATTGTCACAGACAAACGGTTGAGATCAGCGTCATGCACATCGCCACGTTGCAGGATTTCAGACAGACCACGACGGATCAATTCACCAACCCGAAGTTGGCGCTGCGATGGGCCGGAGCCGCTGGAGTATGATTTCTTAGCCATGTGCATCACTTAAGCGCTCTTGCCGCCTTTGCCAAGCTGCTGTGCGCGGGTTAAGAGTGGGCAACGAGATAAGGAATATTGCGATGACTGAAACGCCCGGAATTGTTGTGACTGGTGCCTCTGGCCGTATGGGACAGATGTTGATCAAGACCATCCAGGAAAGCGATGCGGCGCTTCTTGTTGGTGCGTTGGAGCGTCCCGGTCACGACTGGGTTGGTCGCGATGTTGGCGTAGCCATGGGGGAAGCTGAGGTTGGTTTGCAGGTCACCGATGACCCTTTGGAGGTGTTTGCCAAAGCGCAAGCGGTTATTGATTTCACTTCTCCGGATGCGAGTGTCGCTTTTGCGGGTCTCGCCGCGCAAGCGCGCGCGGTCCATGTGATCGGCACAACGGGATTCGAGGACCATCACTTGGCTGCATTCACCGTTGCTGCACGGCACGCTACTATTGTGCGGGCGGGCAACATGAGCCTCGGGGTAAATTTGTTGACCCAGCTGACGAAAAAAATCGCCGCCGCGCTTGATGAAGATTTCGACATCGAAGTGATCGAAGCGCATCACAATATGAAAGTGGATGCGCCCTCTGGCACAGCACTCATGCTTGGTGAAGCCGCAGCTGAGGGGCGCGGGGTTAATCTCAAGGACGTGCGCGACAGTGGGCGTGATGGCATCACCGGAGCGCGCAAGCGGGGCGACATTGGTTTCACAGCCATTCGCGGTGGTGATATTGTCGGCGAACATGACGTGTTGTTCGCAGCTGCGGGCGAGCGGATTGTGATCCGTCACATGGCCACAGATCGCCGTGTTTTCTCACGCGGCGCGCTAAAAGCGGCGCTTTGGGGGCAAGGTAAAGCACCGGGCGAATATGATATGCTTGATGTGCTCGGTCTTTGATTTTCCTTTAATTTGGCAAAAAGCCTAGCTAGATTTGCAGTGGTAACGCGTAGAAGTTTGATCCAGCCGGGCCATCTTCGCGTATAGTGAACAGATCGGGGGGGATTCGTTTTATGTTTAGGCTCTGCGCACTTGCCATCGCTCTAGTTGCAACACCTGCGTTTGCAGCCAATTACACGAAGATCAATGACAAGGCCGAGTTTGTGAAACTGGTGCAGGGCAAAACGCTCACACGCCCCTTGGTAAAGCTCCAAGTGTCTTCCGCAGGCAGCATCAAAGGTCGCGGTGCGGCATGGGATGTGAATGGTCAATGGACTTGGAAGAACGGTTATTTCTGTCGCAACTTAAATTGGGGCGGCATGGAACTTGGATATAATTGCCAAGAGGTCGGATTGTCGAACGGCAAAGTCCGCTTCACGTCTGATCAGGGCACGGGCCAGTCTGCGGAATTCAAGCTGCGTTAAGCCGTTAGAAATCGATCGCGATCCCCTTTTTCTCCCAATCGCCGTAACGCACAGGTTCAGGCCCATTGCGGCCACCGAGCTCTGGCGCAAGCTCTAGCGCTTTTGCAGTTTTGCGGCGCTCTTCTGCTTCTGCCAAGGCGCGCTGGGCGGCTGGGGGTAATTCGTTGTTCTTTATATCGGTCATCTCAGCGCTCCTTTCCAAGGGGATATCCCCTTGATATACGCCGCGAGATAGGGACGGCAAGCAGTGCAAAGGCAAATTAAATGGCAGATAACGGTGTAGCCGCGAGAAGCGCAGCGGCAGGATTGCTGGAACAAGTGCTTGGTGAGGGCAAAATGCTGTCTGAAGCGCTGGGCGCTCCTTACATGCTACGGCTTGCTTACGATGATCGTGCACGGGCACAACGACTTGCGTCTGAAACGCTACGTTCATTGGAACGCGTTGACCGTATCATGAAGCCGTTTTTGCGCAAGCCGCCGCCCCTTGCGGTACATAATGTCCTGAGGATCGCGACCTATGAACTGTGCACAGGCGGTGCCGCGCATGGTGTTGTGAATGATGCGGTCAGCAGTGTGGGCGCAAACAAACGCACCGAAAAGATGAAGGGTCTGACCAATGCAGTTTTGCGCAAAGTCGTCGACAAGGGCCCAGAGGAGTGGGCGAAACTGCGGGTTCCGCGTTTGCCAAAATGGCTACGCGCCCCGCTTGCGCAGGCCTATGGTCATGAAGGCATCGGTGATATCGAGCGTATGCATTTCACGGGCGCGCCGCTAGATTTGACGCCAAAGGGCGATGCGAAGGCGCTTTCAGAAGCGGTCGCCGGCGTGGTTTTGCCAACTGGATCAGTCCGTATCAAAGACGCGGTGCAAGTGTCTGCTTTGGCTGGTTATGACGCGGGCGATTGGTGGGTTCAGGACGCAGCGGCGGCCTTGCCAGTGCAAATCCTTCATCCCCAAAAGGGCGAAGCGATCATTGATCTGTGCTGCGCGCCCGGCGGCAAAACCATGCAGCTCGCTGCAAGTGGTGCCAATGTGACGGCTGTTGATAGTTCTGATCGACGCATGCAACGCGTGCGTGAAAATTTAGAGCGCGCAAAATTGTCCGCTGAGTTGGTTGTCGGCGACGCGTTGGAGACCAGCGGTCGATACGATGCAGTCCTTCTTGACGCGCCCTGTTCCGCAACAGGTACGATCAGACGTCACCCAGATTTACCCTTGGTCAAGGACGGTTCGGAATTTGGGGAACTGATCGAGCTGCAAGCGCGAATGCTTTCCCATGCGATCACGCTTCTGAAACCCGGCGGACGCTTAGTTTTTTGCACATGTTCGCTCTTGCCGGATGAGGGCGAATGCCAAATCGAGGATCTTCTTGCGATACATCCAGAGCTGGAGATTGATTGCGACGCCTTGAAGCGCGACGGGATCGAGGATGCATGGATCACCGAAGAGGGCGGATTGCGACTGCGACCCGATTATTGGGCAGAGCGGGGCGGTATGGACGGCTTCTATATCGCTCTTTTACGCAAACCGCTTTGAGCGATGATTTTCAGCGGTGACTCTTAGCCACTCTCGCGGTAAGGTGACCTTAAACACCGCGCCATAAGAGCGCATAGGGCAGAGCAGATGTCTAAAGGTAGCAAATGGTCCGTGCGTGCAACCCGCGCGATGCACCGCGTTCATGCGCGGCTTGTCACTCGTCAAACGGCGGCGACAGGATTCGTGTCGCAACCTGAACCACGCACTATTGGCAGCTTTGCAAAGGGTCGTCAGCTTTGTGCCGGAAACATCATGTTTGCAGGGCATCTGGTAGAAGCGCCCAAGACAAGCCTATGGAAAATTCCAGTTCCTGATGCAGCGTTTGCGCAAGATGCGCATGGCTTTAGTTGGCTTGATGATTTGGCTGCGGTTGGTGATCTGGCGGCTCGTGAAGCTGCTCAAGCTTGGGTTTGGGATTGGATCGGAACTTATGGTCGCGGCAAAGGACCAGGCTGGGTGCCCGGACTTACAGGGCGCCGTTTGATCCGCTGGATAAACCACGCGTTGTTTTTGTTGAGAGGGCAAGAGGCGAATGCGTCAGAGCAATTTTATCGCTCCCTCACGCAGCAAACGAAATTTTTAGCGCGTCGTTGGCATAAAACCGAACCGGGTCTCGCACGGTTCGAGGCATTGACTGGGATGATCTACGCTGGCCTGTCTCTTAGCGGCATGGAGGCCCATGTAAATCCGGCAGTCAAAGCCTTGGCGCGCGCGTGCACTGATCAGATCGATGCAGAAGGTGGAATTTCTACTCGTAACCCTGAAGAGTTGCTTGATATCTTTACACTTATCACTTGGGCCGCAGTCAGTTTGCGCGAGGCCGGGATCATACCGCCGCAAGAACATCTTGATGCGATTGAACGCATCGCGCCAACCTTGCGGACATTGCGCCATGCTGATGGTAGCCTTGCGCGCTTTCATGGTGGTGGCCGCGGTGTGGATGGGCGCTTGGATCAAGCCCTTTCCAATTCTGAAGTGCGCCACGCAGCGCCAGATGGTTTGTCGATGGGATTCGCGCGCCTCTCCGGTGGGCGCACAAGCTTGGTTGTGGATGCCAGCGTGCCGCCGAAAGATGTCTCCTCTCACAATGCACATGCCTCGACCCTCGCGTTTGAGATGACGTCTGGGCGACGCCCTTTGATCGTGAATTGCGGGTCTGGCAAGGTTTTTGGTGAGGATTGGCGCAGCGCGGGACGTGCGACGCAATCGCATTCTGTGCTTTCTATTGATGGCTATTCCAGCGCGCGTTTTGCAGCGCGCGGCATTAAGAAACGCAAGTTAGAGCTGCTGGTCGACAGTCCCAAACATGTCCCCGTGCAAGTGAGTGAAGCCCCTGATGGAACCCGTTTGCAAGCGGGCCACGATGGATATGACAGCACACATGGTTTGACCCATGCGCGCACGTTGGAGTTGACCTTCAACGGACGCGGTCTTGCGGGTGAGGATATGTTGCTCGCCATGGAAGATGCTTCCAAGAAGCGGTTTGATAAGCGCATGGATGAGTTAAGCCTGCAAGGCGTTGCGTTCTCGATCCGCTTTCATCTGCATCCAGAGGTCGATGCCGCGCTAGATATGGGTGATACGGCTGTGTCGATAGCCCAAAAAAGCGGCGAGCTATGGGTATTCCGTCATGATGGCATCGCAGAACTTAGCCTTGAGCCAAGCGTTTATCTTGAAAAAGGGCGTCTTCAGCCGCGCGCGACAAAACAGATCGTTTTAACTGGGCGCGCAATGGACTATGCGACACGTATTCGGTGGTCACTTTCCAAAACGCAGGACACTGCGGTCGGTGTGCGCGATCTTGTACCGGATGATGAACCGCAATTTTTATCCTAGGACGATGCCCTCATGACTGACCTTTCCCCAATCCGCCGCGCTTTGCTTTCTGTGTCTGACAAGACAGGCTTGATCGAGCTGGGACAGGCTTTGTCTGATCGTGGAGTTGAACTTCTCTCGACGGGTGGCAGTGCCAAGGCGTTGCGTGATGCTGGCCTTGAGGTGCGCGATGTTGCGGATGTGACGGGTTATCCAGAGATGATGGATGGACGCGTGAAAACGCTGCACCCTGCGGTACATGGTGGCTTACTGGCGCTGCGCGATAAAGATGCGCATGTGGCCGCGATGGATGAGCACAACATTGGCGCGATCGATCTACTGGTTGTTAACCTTTACCCGTTTGAAGAGACAGTGGCGAAAGGTGGCGACTACGAAGACTGTATCGAGAATATCGACATTGGTGGCCCTGCGATGATCCGTGCTGCTGCGAAGAACCACGCGTTTGTGAGCGTGGTCGTGGATGTTGAAGACTACGCTGGGTTGTTGTCTGAATTGGATGCGAACGACGGTCAAACGACTTATACATTCCGCCAAAAGCTGGCACAAACGGCTTACGCGCGCACGGGTGCGTATGATGCGGCTGTGTCGACTTGGATGGCGGATGCGCTGGGCGAGGTCGCTCCGCGCCGTCGCGCTTTTGCTGGAACGCTTTCGCAGACCCTTCGCTATGGAGAGAACCCGCATCAAACAGCCGCGTTCTATACCGATGGAACAGAGCGTGCGGGCGTTGCGACGGCGAAACAGCATCAGGGCAAAGAGCTGAGCTACAATAACATCAACGACACGGATGCAGCTTTTGAATTGGTGGCGGAATTTGATCCTACCGACGGCGCAGCCTGTGCCATTATCAAGCATGCGAATCCCTGTGGCGTCGCTTTGGGTGGATCGCTGATCGAGGCGTACAAAAGTGCGTTTGATTGCGATCGCACTTCTGCGTTCGGTGGAATTGTCGCGCTTAATCAGCCACTTGATGAGGAAACGGCGAACGAGATTGTCGGTATCTTTACCGAAGTCGTCATCGCTCCGGGTGCTTCCGATGCCGCGCGCGCTGTATTCGCGAGCAAGAAGAACCTTCGCTTGCTGACCACTGATGCTCTACCTGACAATCGCGCTGGTGGTCTGACCTATCGCCAAGTCGCAGGCGGGATGTTGGTGCAAGACAAAGATGTTGGGTTTGTCGGTATGGATGATCTGAAAGTGGTGACCAAGCTTGTCCCGACTGATGAACAAATGCGTGATTTACTATTTGCTTGGAAGGTCGGCAAACACGTGAAATCGAACGCGATTGTCTATGTGAAAGACGGCGCAACCGTTGGTGTTGGCGCGGGTCAGATGAACCGTCTTGATAGTGCGTTGATCGCCGCGAAAAAGGCAGAACGTATGGCGGAGGTACTTGGCCTTGAGACGCCGTTGAGTGTCGGATCTGCTGTCGCATCTGACGCGTTCTTCCCGTTTGCGGATGGTTTGATGGAAGCGGCTGCCGCAGGTGCGTCTTGCGTTATACAACCGGGAGGGTCTATGCGCGATGACGAAGTGATTGCAGCAGCTGATGGAGCTGGGCTGGCGATGGTGTTTACCGGTATGCGCCATTTCCGCCATTAAGAAACGTTAAGGGAGGACGCAAATGCGTCTGGTGTTTTGGGCAGGCTTTTGGGTGTTTCTCGCGGATCAAGCGAGCAAATATCTCGTGGTCCATTGGATTAACCTGCGCGAAGTGGGCAGCATTGACGTGTTGCCACCTGTGATAAATCTGCGCATGGCGTGGAATTACGGCATAAACTTCGGGTTCTTTTCAGGCGACAGCGATTCAACGCGTTGGATCCTGATCGGCATTGCAATCATCATCATTGCTTTCGTGCTTTATTGGCTGCGCAAGGAAGAGTTCGGCAAGATCGGTTTGATCAGCGCTGGCATTTTGATCGGTGGCGCACTGGGAAATATTATTGACCGTATTCTCTACGGTGCCGTCGCTGACTTTCTCAACATGAGCTGCTGTGGCTTCACAAACCCGTTCTCTTTCAACATCGCCGATATCGCGATCTTTGCGGGTGCGTTTGGCATGGTACTATTTGCGGGTGACACCAAGGAAGAGGCTTAATCCCATACGACCAGTGCGGTTTCGCCGACATTAAAAAAGTCTAGGTGACGCCGCTGTTTCAATAGGTTAAAAGCACTGATAACGGAGCGGAGTTTAACCATGCGACCGGCGAGCAGTTTGATCCTTATCTTGGCCCTGGGCCTTTCCGCGTGTGGCGATACGACCCTGCGCGACTTGAACGATCCCGCAGCGGGACCGGAAGAGTTCGATATTATTCCAAATAAGCCTTTGGAAACACCTGACAATTATACCGCATTGCCGGTACCAACACCTGATCAGGCAAATCTTGCGGATGCTACACCGAAGAAAGACGCGGTCGCAGCGCTTGGCGGTCGTCCCTCTTTGTTGGACGCACAAGGCCCTGCGCGCAGTGATGCGGCTTTGGTCGCGAGCGCTTCGCGCTTTGGGGTGCCCGCCGGTGTTCGTGAACAAACTGCCGTGGAAGATGCGGAATTTCGAAAGCGTCGTGGCCGTTTCTCCAACATTCGCCTGTTTAAGACGGATCGCTATGGCAGTGTGTACAAGCGTCAAACATTGGATGCTCAGAAAACCGTCGAGACGTATCGTCGAGCTGGGCGAAAGACACCGACTGCGCCTCCCGCAAATTAACGTTCTCTCACGAAGCTGTCAGTGCGCTTGAAACATCACGCGCGGCACGTAAATTGAGATGCAGACAGACCCAGCGTGAGGAAACACAATGCGTTTTGGACTTCGTTTGGCAGTGCCCTTTCTTGCGCTGTTTTCTGCCCCTTTGAGCGCGTTTGCAGAAACTGTGCGCTGGGATGATAAGGTTAGTACGTTCAATCTGGACAATGGTATGGAAGTCGTCGTGATCGAAGATCACCGCGCCCCCGTCGTTGTGCACATGATGTGGTATCGCGCCGGATCTGCGGATGAAAAACCTGGTGTTTCCGGCGTCGCGCATTTTCTGGAACATCTGCTTTTCAAAGCCACAGATACCATGGAAGCAGGCGAGTTTTCCAGAACAGTCGCCGCGAATGGTGGCTCTGACAATGCGTTTACGTCACATGACTATACGGCCTACTTTCAGCGCGTCGCCTCGGTTCGTCTTGAGTTGATGATGAAGATTGAAGCGGACCGTATGGTCAACCTGCGCCTCAC
>ENA-ORDA01003604-ORDA01003604.1-marine-metagenome-genome-assembly--contig:-NODE-3604-length-10716-cov-3.997086_pt1 | contig 10716 bp, 8 predicted proteins | sample MGYA00237778_ERZ508506 | MGnify/ENA primary metagenome ERZ508506 (study PRJEB26177, sample SAMN06267891) | marine metagenome | isolation source: Monterey Bay, California, USA | place: Pacific...
TTTAACCGCCATTAACTATACACATTGTTAGCAAATTGTGCGTGTTTGTATATTAATCAATAATTATCTTCACGAAAAATTACCATTACCGATTGATTTTCATTAATAGTTATATTTAACCTCCCTCCATAATCCCTTTTTACAATAGCATTTTCTATAATTGAAAAATTAATTAATTCACTACTATTAAAAGAATCATAAAGCAATATTTGTTCACTATTTTCAAATTGAAAAGCAAAATAAGCCCTATCAGAAATTTCAGCTATTAGACCTAAATTAGGCTTCCAGCTATTTTCATCGAATGCAACTACTTGGGAAAAAGATTCATTTGGTCGTATTATAATTGTTGGTAAATCATATGACTCAGTACTTATGAATGTCCCATTTTGCATTCCACCAATAAGTAATTTTGCATTATTATACTCTTCATTAGTGAGATTCCCAATATCTATACCAATACCAACAAAGGGTCCGTCTTCAAGAGATGCACAAGAAATAAAAGTAAGTGTAAAAATAAGTAATGGTGCTATTATTTTAAATTTCATTTTTTTAATCTTTTTAAAGTCTATGACACGGAACTATTTCGTTCTCTACCCATTCATAGGTTATGGTAGGGCAGTTTAGATAATCTCCTTCATAACACGGAGTATAATCATAACCCGTTGCCTCTTCTACCCATTCATATCTAGATTCAGCAATAGGACCTATAAAATAGACTGGTCTAAGAGAACTGTGAACTAAAATTTCTGATTGAATTTCTTCATCTATCTTATCTTCAGAAAGTAAATTTTCAGGGAATCTATCATTACTAGTTTCTTTAACAATAAAGCAACTATGATAATCTAGTTTTTGTCTAGCTAGCCATTTTATTCTAGAAACACTGGGTCTATTTAAGCCTACAATAATACCAAAAAACTTAATATAATGTGTATTGTCTTTCCATATTTTTCTGCCAATATCGTTGTTATGATAATCCATTTGTCTACTATCTACATCATTTTTTTCACAGACTTCATAGGCATAAGTAATAGCTTCTGAGAATTTCAAACGCTTATGTTTTGAAGCAATAGCATTGTAGTGTTGTGCTAACAGTGCAGACCAAGTGAGGTGCTTGTATGCATCTCTTATGGTATTCCCTTCATCTACGGGTATTCCATTAATATTGGTATAATAATTATTTGAAGTTGTTCTTGCTTGGTTAGTAGCAATTTGCAAAGCTATTGCAGATAAAGTGTAATTAAATTCTCCTCCTGGAATAAAGGAAGGTGGTAGTGGGTTGACAAAATTCCAAGGGCTTTGGAAACTTGCCAAAATACATGCTGCATTGTAAATATCATCATTTTTGTTAGCTCCCTTTTTTGCTCTTCTTTGGGCTACCCTCCCTGCAATTTCATCTTCATTGTTTGCAATTTCATTGAAAACTGCATAATCTAAGTTCTGTTCATAATATTGATCAATAGTTTCTATATTATCATAAATCTCTTGTTCTGTTAAAGTGGGAAAATCTTGTTTAATCATTTCCCATTTTCCTTTAGCTAAGAGATCTTGCTCTAATTGATACTGTTGTTCTAAATCAGCAATTTGTATGGAGCCTAGTCCTGATGTTTCGTATTCATCTTGCTCTAAAATGTCCTGATACGGGAATAGGTGCATGATTTCTTTTGCTGCTTCCAAAATTTCATCGCTACTGGGGAAGTCACCAGAATTACTCTTGTGTGTTATTCCTTTTTTTACTGCTACTTTTTGTTTCATTTTATTGAGCATCATTTTCAAATAACTTAAGTTATGTTCAGCTTCTAAATCTTCTATAGGTGTATCAAACCTGTGATCCACTGGAAGTCCTTTAAAATTTACAAGCTTTGAGGTATCAATCTCTACTATGGGGTCTTCAATAAATTCTTCTTTTTCACAAGATGTAAAAGATATTACACCTATCAAAAATAATAAAACTGTTCCAATTTTTAAATTTTTAAATTAATAATTCATTTTCTAGCATATTTGCTAACTCGTTATAACACTAATAAAGCCAATGCTAACAGACGTATATTACCTGATAACACAACTTTTTAGTTGTCTTTATCTGTAAAACTTTGAAGGTTACAGCAATTTTTTTTTGTAAAAATAAAGATAAATAGGTATTTGAGTCAATCCCTAGAAATGGTGAAATTTATAGCTCCCCTTTTTTGGGGAGCATTTTTTAGCTACTGGCTAAAAAGAAGTAGTACAAGAACTAAAAAGAAGTTTTATTTAGAAAAAAAATTACTTAGGTTCTAAAACCAAGGTTACTTTATTAAAATCTGCAGCACTATTAATAACCGTTCTGTAGGCTTCAAACAATTCTGGAGCTACAATGGTTTCTCTGTAATGTTCGTCTGCAGTTACGGTAAGTATATTTCCTTCTAGAGAATAATAAGAATCAAAAATAAAGAGTTCTTTGCCATCTTTTGTATAGCTATTTTTAATAGTAATATCATCTAAATTAGAAACCTTATAGCCCTCTGGTATGGTTATTTTTAGCGTTCTATAATAGCTTCTATTAAACTCTGCTTCTAAGGGTAAAATTCTTTTTTTCTCTTGGTACATTTCCATTTGAGGGCCAATTAAAGCACCAAGTTTAAATAGAAATTTAGTACCTGCTTTTTCTACAAAATATTCTGAACGAAGATCAAATATTACTTCAAATGGTTTGAGGCCAAAAAGGCTAGGGTCTTCATGTATGAGTTCTCTAGAAAGCACTTGGGCATTTTTATCTGAGCTTTTTGCAAAGGCATCGTCTATTACTTCATTTTTTCTATCTGGCTGAATTAGATTCATAAATGGCTGTATGTTCATGGCATAGTACCCGTGTAGTTTTCTGTGTATCTTAATAGTGTTTTTGGTAAAATCTTCTTTGTGAAAGCTTACCTCTATAAACATTTCATCTTTAGAAGAATTGGCAGGGAGGCCTTCTATATATTTAACTTCAGAAAAGGCCTTTCTTTTACCATTAATATCATAGCCTGTTACAAAGAGGCCGTAATTGTCCATATAGTAAGGTGGCGGAAACCCAAATCTAGTGCCAAATTTACTAGGAGCTAGGTATTTTTTTGATGCAGGAAAGTAAAATAAAAACTCTTGTAAAAAAGTAGTAGCCTCAAACTCTTTGTCAAATTTTAGTTCTAACCGGTTAGTGGTGAGTACCATTTCATGGGTAATATCAAATTGTTTAAACAGGGCAATGTATAGCTTTATAATTCCTCTTTCATTGGCGGTTTTAGAAGTAAGTACCTTTTTTAGTTCTTTTAACTCATCATTGCCACTTTCAGAAATATAGATATTTTCTTTTAGGTATAAATCTATAATTCTTGCTTTATTTTCTTCATCTTCATCAGCATTAATTGCAATTTTTTTTGCAAATTTTTCAATGAGTTTGTTTTCTTCTTCAGTATAGCCAGGGTAATAGAAGGCATATAAATTTTGAGCTACCTCGTTATAAGAGGTAATAATAGTGTTGTTAGCGGTGTTTTTATGCAATTTATACATAAGATACCCAATGGCAGCCGTATAAGGAGCCTGTTCTTCTCTATCTATACCTTGCAGGTCTTTAACTGCAAATTGCCAATGTAGTTTTTCTGTAGAACTTTCATCTTTTACCACCGCTGTTTCTAGATTAAAACTTTTAAAGTTAAAAAGTAGGTTGGTGGGTGCATATAGGTCAAATTCTACAAATTGTTTGTCATAATCGCTTTCAATATCTACTCTAGCACCCTGGTATTTTGGGCGTCTTTTTTCTACATAATAATATTCTATGATGCTTCCTTTTTCTATACCCTCAAAAGCAAAATAGTTGTATTTACTGCCTGTTTCTTCATTTTCTGCCTGTAAAATTTTAGAGGCATCTAGTACAATAATTTCTCCTGTTTTTTTAATAACACGTGCCTTGTTTGCTACTAATGATGCATTGCTAGCATAGGGTAAATACACTTTGTTATACTCTTCTATGCGATCGTCAGAATTTAACCACAGTACTTTGTGTTCTAGGTAGTATTCTGTTAAGTTTTGATCTTCAAAGAAAAATTCTGTAACCACCTTTTCTTTAAGAGCAATCATGTCTTTATCTGATGCTTCAATTACATAGTTTGGGTTGGTGTCCCAGTCATAACTTTTATAGAATGGGCTTGTTTGTGCACTACTATTGCTAGTAATACATAGTAGTAAAATGAGGCTTTTTATAAAATTCATGTGTTTGTTTTATTTTTTTTGTAGCACAATAACTTCTTTGAATGCTTTTTCTGTTTGTTCAATAATTGCGTTTACCTTTTGTTGTGCTGCTATACTAAGGTTTATAAAGTTAAAAACAACATCTTGTTGGCAAACCAAGGTATTGTTAACCTTAGAATAAGACAGGTTTACAGAGAGTAACTCAGTACCAAATGAAACAGATGTTGGAATATATGAGACAGTATACCCCTCTGGTATTTCAATAGTATTTGTATAAGAATACTGTTTCTTATAATCAAATTCTATAGCGTATTTTCTATCTTTCTTTGTTTTTATGCCCGCTATACTATTGTTTATATGTGGGTTTATGAAAATTTCGGAGCCTATATTTTGTACATAGTCTTGTATGGTAAAATTATAACGTACTAAGAAGTCTTCTTCATAGCTAAACTTATTTTCTTCTGTAAAAGAGGTAATTAGAAATTTGTTACTTCCCTTAGAAAACCGCTTGTTATACAATTCTTTAACAGCTGCTTCTTTTCGAGTATTTTCTAAATTATAAAATAGATTATTTTTTAAATAACCGCTTAGTCTTGTTTGAGATGATCCTATTATATCTCTGCCAGAAATTTTTAGGTAGGTGCTGTCTGTTATTGTATTTAAATTGGCTGCAATTATTGGTATTTTTTTAATTTTATAGCTCTTTCCATTTGCAATTAAAGCTTCTTTTCCTTGAATAAAAGAAGACGGGTAGTCTATTTGTATATACCTTCCTGTAGCGTCTAAATAATAGGTTTTATTATTGTATTCATAAGATAAAATCATGTGGTTGTCTACTGCCGGCGTTGGAACTTCTTCATAGGTATAGGGTATTTTACGTGTGCCAATCCAAGTTAGATTTCCTTCTAAGCCAGCTATTTCTAACATTTTATAAAGTATGCTAGAATTGTCTTTACAGTCTCCGTATTTTTTTTGAAATACATCATTGGCTTCTCTTGGAATAAAGCCTCCAAGGGCATATTCAAATGCAATGTATTTTATGTTTTTCTGGGTCCAATAATACAGTGCTTTTACCTTTTCTAGATCAGATGCTTTTCCCTTGGTAAGTTCTGCAACTAGTGCCTCCAACTCTGGGTCTGTATCTTCTTTGTTAATGTTTTCTACCAAAGAATAATACCATGAATAAAGACCGCCAACACCATCTAATAATTTTTTAGTTTCATTATTTTCTTTATAAGAAGTAATAATTGGTATAATGTGAGGTAAAATAGATCTGTAGCTTGGAGCATCTGCTTCAATGTCAAATTTTTCGCTATTTAGCTGAGACCATGTATATTCATAGTTTTTTCCTTTTTTCTTCTTCTTAAAAGTAATTTTAGGAGCGTTTTTTAGATGAAATGGTTTAAAGATAAGTTCTATGTCTTTGTCTGCAATAATGGTAACCTTATTGCGAATTACAGGATAAAAATCTCCAAAGAAAAAGGCATTTAAAAACCGTGGGTTTTTAATACTGTATTGTAGTTTTAACTGTGTTTTGCTTCCTTTGGCTAGTTTGGGATAAATAAAACTTAGCTCTTTAGAATCATCATAAAAAGAATCATTTAAATTGTTCTTTTTATTAAAATTTATGACCTTGTTTTCTATATATTTATTTCCCTGAAGACTAAAAGAAGAAGCTTCTATGGTATCTAGATTAAAAAAAGTAGCATAATTTAACGAGCGTTTAGAATTGTAATTGGCAGAATTATTTAAATATAAATCTTCTTCAAAAACATCTTTTTTAATGCTAAACGTTCCGTTGTCTAGTTTTATATGAAGAACAATCTCTTGTTGAAGCCTAATAACATCATCATTAGGATATAGTTTTTTATACTTTTTTAAGTCTTGTGAGTTTGCACTCCAAGCTAAAAATAAAGACAGTATGAAGGTGTACTTTTTCATTAAAAGCAAATTAAGAAAAAAAACAGCACTTTAACACTTAACAAATTCATAATAATGACCATCTTTTTTTTGATGCTAATATTTTATGTTTTGGTTGTTGAAATCTTAAAAAAAATAGGCTTAATTTATTAATTTCGTATTTATTTAAAAATCAGGACACTATTATTTGTTTATGTAAATTTAATACTTAGATTTGTTCGCACACAAAAAATAAAAATGAATATGCAATACGTTTGGACTCGTTTCTTTTTCTACTTCTACTTTTTTAGTAAAAGTTGAGACGCCATGTATATTGTATAAAAACTATATAACTGAAAGTCTCGAATTTAATTCGAGACTTTTTTTTTGATAAAAATGAATAAAATTATTGCCATACAAGGAGCAGAAGGCTCAAATCACCATAAAGTTGCAAGAGACTTTTATGGCACTACCATGCTATTAAAAGAATGCATGTCTTTTGATGTATTGGTCGCTAGTTTATTAAGTGGTGCTGCAACGCACGGAGTCATGGCTTTAGAAAACACCATTGCTGGATCTATTATTCCTAATTATGCTTTAATAGACACAAACAATCTTCACATTGTTGGAGAAGAGTACTTAAACATACATCATCACTTAATGGCATTGCCAGGGCAGCAAATAGCTCATATTAAAGAAGTGTGGTCTCATCCAATGGCCTTGTTGCAATGCAAGGAGTTTTTTAAAAAACACCCTCATATTAAATTAGTTGAAGATGTAGATACGGCAGACGTTGCCAAAAGAATTGCAAAAGAAAATTTGGTTGGTATAGCAGCAATAGCTCCTAAAATTGCAGCAGAAATTTTTGATTTAGAAGTGCTAGAAGATGAAATTCAAACCATGAAAGACAATGCTACTAGATTTGTAATTGTACAAACACAGGAGCCTACCCATAGAATAGATCACATTAATAAAGCGTCATTAAAATTTCAATTAAATCATAAAAGAGGAAGTTTAGCGGCAATTTTAAATGTATTAAGTGATTGTAAAATGAACCTTACTAAAATACAATCGTTGCCAGTTATAGAGATGCCTTGGAAATATTCCTTTTTTGTAGATGTAACTTTTGAAAACTACAAAGACTATTTAAAAGTGGTAAAGATTATAGAAATAATGGCAGAAGAATTCAAAATTTTAGGAACCTATAAAAACGGTAGAAAATAATGAAAGCTGCTAAAAGATTAGACACCGTACAAGAATACTACTTCTCTAAAAAATTACGAGAAGTAAGAGCGCTGTCAGCTCAAGGAAAACCCATTATAAATATGGGAATTGGAAGCCCAGATTTACAGCCGCCACCAGCAGTAATTGAAGCAATTCAGCAAGCAGTGCTGCAAGAGGGTGCTCATAAATATCAGAGTTACCAAGGATTGCCAGCATTTAGACAAGCTGTGGCAGATTTTTATCAAAAAAACTATCAGGTTGTTGTAAACCCAGAGAATGAAATTTTACCACTCATGGGAAGTAAAGAAGGAATTTTACACATTTCTATGGCTTTTTTAAACAAAGGAGATAAGGTGTTAATTCCTAACCCTGGATATCCTACCTATACATCGGTTACCAATTTGGTAGAAGCAGTTCCTGTATTTTATGACTTAACATCTGAGCACAATTGGGAACCTAATTTTAAACAATTAGAACAAAAAGATCTGTCTAATGTAAAATTAATGTGGGTAAATTACCCTCATATGCCAACTGGTGCAAAAGCAACAGAAGACTTGTTTAAAAAACTGATAGCTTTTGGAAAGAAGCATCAACTTTTAATTATAAATGACAATCCGTATAGTTTTGTGTTGAATAACAATCCTTTAAGTATTTTGAGCATAGACGGAGCAAAAGAAACTGCCATAGAATTAAATTCTTTGAGCAAGTCTTTTAATATGGCTGGTTGGAGAGTAGGAATGCTGTTAGGAGCTACCCCTATTTTAGAAGAGGTTTTAAAGGTAAAAACACAGATGGATTCTGGAATGTTTTACGGAATTCAACAAGGAGCCATTGCTGCCTTAAAAGTTAGTTCAGGATGGTTTGAGAACATGAATGAGATTTACCAAAAAAGAAGAAAACTCATCTGGCAAATAGCAGAGGCATTAGACTGTACTTTTGATAAAAACACCTCAGGGATGTTTGTTTGGGCAAAAATTCCAGCAGGAAAAAAAGCAGAAAATATAGTAGATGATTTATTGTATAAACATCATATTTTTATTGCTCCAGGTACAATTTTTGGAAGTAAAGGAGAAGGATATATTCGGTTTTCATTATGTGTGCCCGAAGAAAAAATAAAAGAAGCATTAGATAGATTGTAAGATGAAGGTTTTTATTATAGGAACAGGATTAATTGGCGGAAGCTTTGCATTAGATATTCAACAAGAATATTCAGAGGCTATTATTTATGGAATAGATACCAATTCTAGACATCTAAAAGAAGCTCTAGAGCACGGCATTATTCATAAAGAAGCAACCATAAACGATTTGCCTTTGGCAGACATCGTTTTTTTAACCATTCCTGTAGACATTGCATTAGCAGTATTGCCAAAAGTATTAGATCTTATTAGTGATGATGCTTTGGTAATTGATGTTGGGTCTACTAAACAACGTATTTGTGACGTGGTAAAAGAACATCCAAAAAGAAGAAATTTTTTAGCAGCACACCCCATTGCAGGAACAGAGTTTTCTGGCCCTAAGGCAGCATTGCAAGGATTGTATAAAGATAAAACCAATATTATCTGTGAAGTAGAAAAAACAGCGTTTAAATTACAAGAAAAAGCACTAGAGATTTTTTCAAAAATTGGAATGAGAATTCGATATATGGATGCTGTGTCTCATGATAAACATATTGCCTACGTATCTCATTTATCTCATATTAGTTCTTTTATGCTTGGAAAAACGGTCATAGACAAAGAAAAAAATGAACGAGATATTTTTGATATGGCAGGAAGTGGGTTTGAATCTACTGTTCGTCTGGCAAAAAGTTCGCCCGCAATGTGGACGCCTATTTTTGAGCAAAACAAAGACAATATTATAGAAACTTTAGATGAGTATATAGGAAACCTACAGCAGTTTAAAACATTGATGGAAGAACATAAATTTGATAAAGTTTTTGAAGAAATGCAACAAACAAATCATATTGCAAGCATTTTAAAAGGAATAAAATAAATGACTAATAATTTGTGGTTTGTAAGAACCATTAGTAGTACAAAACAGTAAATAATTCAATAGAAATAGTATAATTAATAAGTAAAGATGAAGAATACAAAAGAATTAAAAACATGGTTGGATGATTTAAATTTAGATCACCCACTCGTAGTAGCAGGGCCTTGTAGTGCAGAAACAGAAGATCAGGTATTAAAGATCGCGCACAAATTAAAAGATTCTGATGTAAACTATTTTCGGGCAGGAATTTGGAAGCCAAGAACAAGACCAGGAAACTTTGAAGGAGTAGGGGCACTAGGGCTAAAATGGCTTCAGAAAGTAAAGGCAGAAACAGGTATGAAAACCGCTACAGAAGTTGCCAATGCAGCGCATGTAAAGTTGGCTTTAGAACATGATATAGATTTATTATGGATAGGAGCACGGTCTACAGTAAGTCCTTTTATAGTGCAAGAAATTGCAGATGCTTTAGAAGGAACAGATAAAATTGTGTTGGTTAAAAACCCAGTAAATCCAGATTTGGCATTATGGCTAGGTGGTATAGAACGTTTGTACTCTGCAAATATTAAAAATTTAGGAGTCATTCACAGAGGTTTTTCTACGTACGAAAAAACAAGGTACCGTAACAATCCAGAATGGCAAATAGCCATAGAATTACAAAATCGTTTTCCAGATTTACCATTAATATGCGATCCGTCTCATATTACAGGAAAAAGAGATATGATTTTTGAAGTTTCTCAAACAGCACTAGATTTAAATTTTAATGGTTTAATGATAGAAACACATGTAGATCCAGACAATGCTTGGAGTGATGCTGCACAACAAGTAACTCCAGATACTCTTATTCAGATGATGGAAGATTTAAAAATTAGAAAAGAAACCGATACAGAGGTAGAATACAGAAATTCATTAAACACCTTACGAACTCAAATAGATGTCATAGATCATCAATTAATAGACATCTTAGGAAAACGTATGAAAATAGCAGATGCTATTGGAGCACTTAAGAAAGATAAGAATGTAGCGGTGTTACAATCTAAGAGGTGGAACGAAATTTTAGGAAAAATGATTTTAGAGGGAAAACAAGAAGATCTAAGTGAGGAATTTACAATCAGCTTGTTTAAGGCTATACATCAGGAGTCTATTCAACATCAAAAGAATATTTTCAAAAAATAAAAAAGGGATCTTTTGCAAGATCCCCTTAAAATAATCAATAGTTAAAGTTTATTTTTTAGATTTCAAATAGTATACCCAAACTTGGTATTGGTGTACCTTGGGTAACATCTTGAAGTTTTACTTTATAACGCTGATCTCCAATTGGATCTGTAGGGTTTTCAATCAATGCTGGTCCAATTGGCAGACCATCTCCATCCAATTCACGATCAAGCAGCATAATTGGAGATCCAACCG
>ENA-ORDA01003605-ORDA01003605.1-marine-metagenome-genome-assembly--contig:-NODE-3605-length-10713-cov-4.928168_pt1 | contig 10713 bp, 20 predicted proteins | sample MGYA00237778_ERZ508506 | MGnify/ENA primary metagenome ERZ508506 (study PRJEB26177, sample SAMN06267891) | marine metagenome | isolation source: Monterey Bay, California, USA | place: Pacific...
TTGTACACTCATTATACTGATTGTGTTCTTAGTGTTTTACTTTTCTCTACTTCAAAAGTGTACTGAATAAGCTTGTCATTTGCTACTGTCTTCTTTGTAAAACTAGAAGTTATAAGTCTTACAGGTTTTACATATTGATTAAGTGCTGAAAATGGAATGTCTGTTTGATAGCCATCTAAAATATAAACTTCAGGACTGTTTGTTAATTCTTCAAACATTTCATTTTCGCTTTCACTAACAAAGTCTGTATTCATTGTTATTTTCTCAGTAGCGTTTACTCTAAATGCTTTCTTTCCACCTTTATAACTATCTACTCTGTAAGCTGCTTCATTCCAAGTCCCTGCTAGTTGCTCGTATGTAGAACCTTTAGTTGATACGCTTCTTACTGACTTCTGAGTAAAAGTGTAGTAATCCCAAACTCCCCATTGATTAAGCCAACAAAGTCTTATACTTTCATATCCTTTTAAGTTAGGACAATTTATATTTATAGTGTATGTTTTAGAAACTTCATTATTACTTACGTTAAAAGCCCTTACTTCTATTGAACCACCTTGTATTGTTCCTGCTGAAACTAAAGCTTGAAAAGTAGAACTCCAATTCTGTAAGTTAGCAGGGTAACAGCCGAAGTACAAAAGTCTTTGTGATATTTCAGAAGTAAAAGAACCATTACCTCCATTAATTACATTGTTGGTTATATTCTCTGTTCCTATTTGACTTCCTGTGCTATCATTGTAAGTAAGTTTTATATAGTCTACAACATTACTAGGTGATGAAAAGGGTGCTAAAAAAGCAACTGTTCCATAGTCTTCTAAGTTAGCATACTGAGTAGCAGGAGCGTTAGTCAAGAACCTGTCAGTACCACTTGATAAGTTAAAATTACCTAAACTAAAACCAAAATCGTTAGCAGTTGCACCTGTACCCATTGTAAGAATATCAGAATATTTTAAGTAGCTATTAAATAGTTGATAATCAATTGAAACTGCAAATAAAGCTTCAGGTGTAACTACATCACCATTTGCATCTGTGTATTGTGTTTTAAACTGAATACTTAACCATCTAGCAGATTTTTTATTTCTTGAATACTTATCTATTAAATGAACAGGGTGAGGCGTGTCGTTAGTTGTTGCAGTTTCTTTGTACTCACTATTATCAAAAGCCATATTATCAGCACTAACATAATTCTCTACTACTTGCTTGAAATCAAATATACCTACTCCTGCATTGTTTGGTGTAGTTTTAAATGTAGCTGTAGGAATTGTAGTTGTAGTTATTGACGCAGGTATTGTATTGCTTATATAAACATCAGCTATAAATCTAACGTTAGTGAAACCTGCTACTATTGTACTATTTGATACTACAAAAATTACCTCTTGCCCTACAGGAACTTGAGAAAATAAAGGTTTTTGTTCTATTAGTGTTGCCATCTTATTTTACTGTTGTTAATCCGTTAATAATATCATCTTTTACTGCTCCTAACATTTCTTTTCCAAACTGCTTTAATCCTAACATCAAAGGCTTCTGAAAGAAACTTATTCCTTGTATTCCTTTCCTCTTAATGCTTCTAGCTATTAAAAAAGATATGCTTTTCCTAGACATAAATCTACCTTTTTCATCTCTTGGAGCAATTCCTTTTTTTACTATCCACTTATCAAGCACTCTGCTAGGTGGTTGCTTTGTAGTGTACTTATAAGGACTTGTAATTGTTTTACCCTTATAATCTTTAAAACTTCTTTTAACTTCTGTTCCTGAAACTCCCTTGTCTACAAAAGTACCGTAGCTATCCATATAGAATTGTACACTAAACCCTTCAGCAGATGTAACTACTTTAAAGCTTAATGACTTCTCTAAATTAGTACCACCTCCTTTAGATTTTTGTAAGTTTCCTTTTGCTCTGTTTACTACTTGTTTACCAAAGCTATTAAGATACCTTTCAAGAGCTTCTGTCTTCATTATACTAGTGCTGCAAAGACTTCTACTTGAACATCAGTTGTTGCTGAAGGTCTTACCTCTACAGTAACTAAATCTTCTAATGTAGGAAATGCAGGAGTTACATCAGTTTCACCAATTAATGCTTCTTCAGTTTGAAATAAGATATGTGAACCACCTGCTCTTACAGTTACTTGATAATTAGTAGCTGCTGTTACATATGCTACTTTCATATCTTGGTCATCACTTAAATTAGTAATTCTTAAGTATTTACAGTTCTCTACATCTAAAGCTCCATCTGCTCCGTAAGTATTCCTATTAAATAATGCTACTGTTGTAGTTTGTGAATGAGTACAAGTTAGAATTCTTTCTAATACATCTACTATGTTTGAAGTTGTTAAGACGTTTGTAGAACCTCTTACTGAGCCGTTAAGCACTACGTTCTCTGTTATTGTTGTTGTTAAATCTGCCATTTTATAATTTTATTGTTATTTTAAATTTTTTCCACCCTATTTGAACTATTAATCTTCCTATCTTGAACTTTAGCATTAGTAACCTGCACCCCTATCGTTTACAGGAATATTACAAGTTTGAAAATCATTCTGAACTAATACACCTATATTAAATACAAACCCACAACACAAGTTATCAAACCTTTCTTGAAACGGCTCTATTGTGAATTGGTCTTGTGTAAAGTAGATAGGTTCGTTTATATCATTAACTCCTTCTATTGATTGTCTTGAACTATGTCTAAGCATACCTATAATATCTGTACAAATAGCTAGAGTTTGATTGAATACTTCCTGTTCGTTGTTTTCTGTGTTTACTAGCTTAGTTAAAAGCTGATGCTGTTTCGTTTGCCAATCTGACTTTTCAGATACCATATCCATAATAAAGACTTGGAAGTTATATGTCAATTGACTATCACCTGTTACTACTGATGTTGGATTTATATGCATTAAAGGAAACTTCTCCATCTTCTCAAGATTGATGTCATAAATGTCTCCAACTGAAGTTGTGCTTATTTGTTCGTGATACTCACCTAGTCTAAGTAAAGTGTTTACTACATTATTATAAGTCTTATTATTCACCATTTCTTTTTACTTTATTTTGTGAGTTTAAGTCTGTTTCATAACTTAACCAAGTCAAGCACTCTAACAGTCCTAAATTCGTTATTCTTTCTAAGTTTACTATTTCAGCATTACACAATCTATAAAAAACCCCAAACCACGACCACTTCTCTGCAAAGCTCTCTGTAGCTATTGCGTCTTCGTTTCCTTCAGCCGCTCCATCAAATACAATGGCAAAATCTCTGACAACTCCTTCCCTAAAACAAAAAAAAACCGTAAAGCACTTTGTACCTGTTGAGCTGACATCTTTTTCATTTCTTCTGTCCTTAGCCGTATGTTTCCATCATAAGCGTCAATAATATAAATATCATTCTTCTTTTCTTTTATCGGTCTATAAAGAACAGCCATGACTTCAGGTAAATGCTTTTCAATACCACCCTTAATAAATGTTTCTAAGTCTGCATACTCCCCTAATGTTATACTATCTAAATCAGGGTGGAAGCCGTACTCAATACCATCTATTTCAATTATCCTTTTAAGCTTTGTATCTTGCTTTTGTTGTAGCTCTGCTATCCTGCTCATTATAACTGCTACATCTGATAAAGCTAATTCCTTTACTAACTGCTTAGGAATGTTAGATAACGCTGCTATTGTTTCAGTTGCTTCTTCTGTCTTACTACCTGTTTCAAAATCAATAAGTTGCAACCATTTCTCAAGAGTTACATCTTCCCAACTACTAATCAATTTGAACTCTTTTACCTTACCTTCCTTTTTGACTTTTACTTTCATCTGTTATATAATAGAAATTTGTTGTTTTTAGTTTACTGCACGTAATACTTACCTGCATTTGGATTGTCTAGGTGATAAATAACATTGTACCTAATACCGTCAATAGCGTGATTGTAGTTATCTACATAAAGCTTAGAGCCTTTGTCTGCATAGATATAATTGTTTAGCTCTTTAGCTATGTTCGTACTTTCAGGTGTTATCACAAGCTCATAGTCTTGCATACGAGTTATACCACTCTCAATAGTTCCTTTTTTTACAGGTTTGATGTTTACTCCTAAATGTCTAAGGTCTGCTATTAGTCTTGGCTCTGCACTATCAGCAATAATAAGTTTGTTATCTACTTTGTCTAATATGATTTTAGCTAATTCATTTGACTTTATACCGTTCTTATAGATATGCTCTTTTAAATATATCTTACGCTTCCTTTTATCAATAGCTACTTCTGTAAGACTATCAGGGTCTACACTAAAACCAAAGTCCATTCCACAAGAAGTCTGTAAGCCATCAGGATTAAATTCTCCTATACTCCAATTCTCAAATACAACTCCTTCTGCTTTGTCTAACCAACCCCCTAAGATTTTATGCTGATACTTTTTAAAGTTTCTATGCTTTATAGTCTTAATACGCTCTAGGAAGCTCTGTGAGAGATTATCTTTGTTGTCTAGGTATGTACTATGTATATAGCATACATTGTCTTTAAAGCCGTTAAAACCTGCTGCAACTCCTTTGTCTTCAAAGAAGCGTTTGTATATCCAATGCTCTTTAGTTACAGGATTGAGTATAAGTATAATTCTATTCTGTATTTCTTTTTCTCTAATACTCAAGTCAATAGTGTCAAATATATCTTCATCAATAAGTTCCTCAGCTTCATCAAGTACCCAAGTGCTTATTCCCTGTAATGACTTTAGACTTGCTGTCTGATTACCTGCTGATGTCTTGATACCTCTAAATAGAATGTCTGACTTGTTTCCTAAATTTAAAACCTCAGCTTTGTTTACACTAAAGATGTTTTCAAACCCTAACAGACTTATCTTTTCTAAGAACTCAGGAATGATTGATAAGTGAGCTGATACCATTGTAAATCTTGTAAACAATACTCTTATGTTTTTAGACATAGTAAGTAAAGTTAAAAAGACTGTAACAGCAAAAGACTTACCTGAACCCCTACCACCTGTTATTATAAAGTATCTAGCGTCAGAATTAAATAGAGGGTTATATTTATTACTCAGTATCAGTGTCTACAAATGTTATTAAAGGTACATTAAGACTTTCATCATTTGTTGTAACATCTACCCTTTGTTGAGGTTTACCATAAAAGTATTCAAAGAACAGTTTGACTGCCCATTGCTCTTTCTTGTCAATACCACTCTCTAAAGACTTCAACGCCTTATCGTTCATTGGTGTTAAGTTCTCTATTAACTTTTGTTCTGCTGCCTTAGACTTTCGCCCTGCACCTTTCCTTGCACCGCCATTGTTTATTCGTTTATCCATAATTGAAATAGATTGATTATTCAATCCGTATTATATAATAGAAATAATTGTTATTTATTTAAAACATAGTTAATTGCTGCTTATGTTTTTCAATTCTTTTCATAGCTGCTTTATAATACTCTTTGTCTAATTCACAAGCTGTTAAGTCATATTTAAGATTATGACAAGCAATAGCTATACTACCACTTCCAAGATGTGTATCTAATATCTTATCTCCTTCCTTTGCGTAATTCATTAAAAGCCATTCGTAAAGTTCTTTTGGTTTTTCTGTTGGATGTATTCTTTTTATTTGATACTTTTTTTTAAACCCTGCCCATAAATGGTCATACATATTACACTTTTTATTAAAACTACTCCACGCAAGTTCTGCCATTGACAAATACTCTTTTATGTCTGCTTTTTTATTCCAAACTATCCATCCCTTTGATGGTTTAAGATACTCTGTAAAATAATTACCTCCCCATATTATTTGGTTTTTACTTACTCTTTTTAATTCATCAAAGTATTCTTTTTTAGGAATAGAACTATCATCAAAAGTTCTATATACTTGGCTATTTGGGTTTTTCCATTTAGCTGTCGGTCTATCTGCCTTATTTCTATCTCCTGCTTCATTAATTCCATAAGGAGGGTCTACTATCGCTAAGTCAAAGTGATTGTCTTTATACCTAGCCATCAACTCCATATTACATTCGTTAGTTATATTCATTCGTATTCATTTGGAAGCATAAGCCTTATCCCTAAGTCAGTTAGCGCCCATACTCTTACTTGTTCTGTGTATTGCTCAAATTGTTTAGTGTTTAAAGCTGTTGTACTTCCTATTTTATTTATTGCTATTTGATTATCGTTAAAACTTATCATTTCATATTCAGACAAGAACTTAACTCTTAAAGCGTCGTGCATTTCATTAGGAAAATATCCTAGTTCTTCTGCTAGTCCTTGTACGATACATTTCCAATAGTAACTGTTCTGCATATTGCTTCTTGTGTTTCTTTGTTTCTTTACACTTACTATATAATCGTTCCCTAATTCCTTTAGGTAACTGAATAGACTTTGCTTGTCTCTATTGTCTTTTATTACAAACTTCATTTAGTAGTCTTCATTTACTCCTCTTGTTCCTATAAGCTTTTCTTTTGCTCCTGCCCAAAGCTTGTCACCTCTTTTTTTTTTACTTAATGATGCTTCAGTTCTTTTAAGGCTTGGCATACCGTCTGTTGGTTTACTATCCATATACTTACCACAACTGCATTGAGCTTCTTTGCATACCCACTTCTTATCTCTTAGGACTATTGTAGCTTTGCCAACTTCTTTTTCTTCTTTACCACATTCGCAAGTGTATAGTGTCATTTGTTATTTGCTTAATCTGTCTAATTCAAAGTGCAGGTGATTAATTGCTTTCTGTATATCTTGTTCAGCAGGATTACCTTCTTTTTTACCTGCTCTTAATAGATAACTGATTGCAGTTCCTATGTTGTAGCTATCAGGTTGAAAGTCCTCTACTACTTTTCTTGCTGAGTAACCGTACTTCTTTCCTGAGTAGTAACTAGGTTCAGGTGTTGATTTGTAATCTACTTCAATTGGTGGCATAGTTTCTATATTTTTGATTAGTTTATTATTCTGTGTCATTTCTTAATAGTTTTAAAAGTTGGTGCGGTGTATATATTCTACTGTCTCCATCATAGTTTTCAAAGATACAAGTAAAGTTATCGTTCTCCCAAGTCCAAAGACTTCTGACGTTATTTTTTATGTGACTGTTTAATACCCATTTAATTGTTTTGTAATTTCTTTCCATATCTATTGTTTAAGTTTAAAATACGCTAAGGGTTCACAAAAAAAATAAGAAAATAACTGCATTGTTATTTAAGTTAAATTTAGCCCTTAGCATATTCTTTATATAGTTTTTTTATTCCATCAAAGCAAGTTGATATACATGAACCACAATTTGTTCTATGACTGTAGTTAGTATTGTATATTGTATTGTATGTTTCAATCATTCTCTTTTTAGCTGCTTGGTCTTTTGCTCTACCTGTTTTTAAGTCTTTCCACATATCTAAAATTTCATCTACTATTTCCTGTGGTAAACTTTCAGGTGTTTCTATCTCTGTTGTCTTTTCCCACTTCTTTTGACTACACCCCATTGGAGCTAGTCTTGCTTTTATCTTCATAAAACAGCCGCAGTCCTTACAAGTTCCTGTAGGTTTAAAATAATAAATACAAGACTTACAAATAGTTATTCTATCTTCATAGACTTCATTAGGCACAAAGAACTTATTCATATTATGAAGGCCAAATTATTACAAGATTATTCATTCAATTCTTTTTTAAGTATATCTCTTACTTTATCTATTGTAGTAAATAAACTGTTTCTACTTATTCCTGTTTTCTTAGCAAGACTGTCTAATGTCTCTCCTGAGTAATATAACTCAAATATCTTTTTATCGTACCAAGTTTGTTTATCTAATACTTTATCAATTTCTTCAAGCCTTTCCCATTTGTAATTGTCTTCTATTTCTTCAGGCAAGTTATAAATACTTTTATGAAAAGCGTTCTGACTGCTTGAAGCTGTATATACCCCTACTAAATTAGTATAGTATTTTTTATACTTATAATAAAAAGGACTTCTTACACTTGTTAAGCTTCTTCTTAATACTACTGCACCATAACCTTTTATTCCTTTGATACCATCTTTTTCATAAACACCCTGTAAAGTCTGAGGGTTCATCTGAAGGAAGTATATCATAAGTTCCTGTACTGCGTCATTAATAGCTTCTTCATCTTGCGTTATACCGTAACACATATTTCTAAAGAAAGAACTTAGTTTAGATATTTCTGCGTATATATCAGTCATTTATTTGTTCTAAAGCGTCAATTTTATCTACTACTTCAAATACCATTTCACTAAGCACAACCTTATAAGCTCTTATTATTGAAGCGTTAGTTTTAGTTTCAATACCTGCAAAAAAACCATTAGTAGCTACTGATAAGTTTATTGGTATTATCATTAACCAATCGTACCAATTATTTTCTCTTGCTCCTTTACCGTAGTTGTTATGATATTCCAAAATAGTTTCTACTACATCTAAAAAATTATTGTATTTTGTTTTAGAACTTACATCTTTTGCAAACTCATTACACATAGCTATATAGGTTTCTATTATGTTCTTGTGTTCCTCACTTGCGTAAATCGGTTCTATCATACGCCAAAGATATAAAAATTGTTATTCAATTCCTTTTTCTTTTTTTAACTTTTCAACAAGTGATTTGTAATAACTTATCTTTTCTTCATATTCAACACGACTTATCTTTAAAGTTGTTCTAGCTAAGTGTTGCAGTTCCTCAGCCTTGCCTTCTCCATACTTCCCATCTAATGCTAACGAGAATTTATACTGTTCACCCCAAGCATATACATTACATTTAACACATTGCACCTGACAATTCTCCTCATCAAATCTTGTAGATAAATGTTTTCTTGACTGAAAGTGTCCGTTCTGCATACCTTCTTTGTAGTGTCTTACTATTCCACAAGTGAAGCACTGACAATAACCGAACTCGTTTGCTTCTCTAAGTCTTATGTAAAGACTAAACCACTTGTCAAGTTCCTTTTTTAATTTACTGACTGTCTTCTTCAATTCTTATCAAGTTTTTAATTAATACTTTAACGATTTGTTCTTGGTCAAAGGTGCTTCCTTCTCTGACTGCTCTACCGCCATAATAAAATATTCCTTTTAAGTTATTTATTCTTTCATATACAATAGCATTATTGAAAGCCCATATAATAGCTACAGGTTTACCACTATTGACTTGAAGCTGTTGAGCTCTTACTATCTTTCGCATAGCAACAATTACATCTTGTCCGTCCTCTATATTCTTATGAACTCCTTTTACTTCTGCAAATCCTGTTATCTTTCCTTTATTATAAAGAACTGCGTCTATGTGAGCATACTCCTGATGTGAGCCATAAGTCAAATCAAAGTGGTTGCAAAACTGAGTTAAAGCTTTGTTCTGTCTTTCTCTATGTGCTTTTCTTTCAAATTTCATCTTCAAACTTAGAGCAAAAATAAGCTTCTAAAATACAAAGTAAAATTATTATTCCCCATACTATTGTTAATATCTTCATCTTAAAATAGTTCTGTTTGGTTATCTTCTTTTTTTGATACAATACCTATAGCAGTGTCTAGTATATTTTTACCTGCTTCATAATCTACTAAGTTTCTACCTATTTTATAAATAAATTGTTCGCCTTTGTATTTTCTAAAATTATAATCGTGAAACTTTATTAACCTTTCCATCTCTTTACCCTTTTGAACTATTTTTAAACTTCTGTCACTGAGTACAATAGGTAAATTAAAATTAGTCCAAAATAAATGTCTTCCTCTTTTAATTGCAGGAATTAATGGTTCGTAATATGGCACTACATTTTCTACACAATATTTACCTTTAAAGTGAGTTTGTAATAAAATTATTTCTTCATACAACTTTAAATCAGGGTAAACTCTTTTTGCTTTACTATTCCAAAACCTAGCTCTTGAATGACTTGGGCAGGGTGGAGAACTCCAAATAAAGTCATATTCTTGATAATGTTCTAATAAATACTTATGTGCGTCTGCTATAATTACAGTGTCATTAGGAAATCTCTCTTGATACAATCTAGCTAACTCGGGGTCAAGCTCTATAGCTGTAACCTCTATATCTTCTTTTACTTCATTCCACTTGTATCGGTTACCACCAAGACAAGCATATAAATTTAATATCTTCATTTCAATTTTCTTATTAGCCACATTACAACGGCTGTTATTAATACCCAACCTATCATTTTATGCCCCATATTTTCTTATCTTCTTCTGTAAGATAATTATCAGCTTCTAGTTTATCTGTATGTTTTTTAGCTTCTTTATAAAGTTTTATATTTTTTTCTTCAATATAATTTATAAATTCTTCTTGCCAATCTATCCTTTCGCAATTCTTTCTATTCACGTCAAGTACGTGTAATAAGATTTCTAATGGTGCTGTTTCTTTTTTTTTCATTTTAATAATTTTATTGGTTCTTGATACCATAAGGTCTTTCCTTTTGGCTTTCCTAATGTATGCACTTCATAGTAGGCATTGTCTACTAACTTCTTCTGAGCATAAACCCACTTGTAAAAAGTTCTGATATTTAAAAAGGGTTCATCTTTCCCAAATCTTACGCCCTGTCTAAAAGCGTCCTGAACTTGGTTAAAAGTCATATTACCAAAACGCTTTTCTTGTATTAAGTCTTCTGCAAAGATTTTAGATAATGAAGCTAAAGTCTGTGCATCTGACCTGTGTCCTATTTCTACTGAAGTTCTAGCTACTAAGTCTAATACTTTTTCAGTAAGCTCTTGTAAGTTTTCTTGTTTTAATGGTTTCATAATAATTCTTTTGCTTTTTGCCATTCATTAATTTGAGCGTCTAACTTACT
>ENA-ORDA01003609-ORDA01003609.1-marine-metagenome-genome-assembly--contig:-NODE-3609-length-10705-cov-3.305608_pt1 | contig 10705 bp, 15 predicted proteins | sample MGYA00237778_ERZ508506 | MGnify/ENA primary metagenome ERZ508506 (study PRJEB26177, sample SAMN06267891) | marine metagenome | isolation source: Monterey Bay, California, USA | place: Pacific...
AACCAAAGCTCACAGTGGAGAAAGCTAAAGAGGTCTACTCCGACATCCCTTGGATCAAGGAACAGATTGAGGAGGCTCTCAGTGACAGCGTGGATTTTACGAATGTCTAACTGGGGAGCTTCTGGAATACGCCGAACACCAGTTCAAGTTGGCAAAACCCAGTGAGGACGGTAAACCACTAAGGGAACACTTAGAGCAAGTAGAGAAACAGTTGGGTAGGCCCATTGAAGACCTAACTGGCCCTAAGTTTCCCGACCCTATGCTACACACATGGATTTACTTCTTGTCGGTATCTCAGGGAAGAAGCGGAGGCTTTAACGGCCCTAACCCAATTTCCTACCCAGACATCAAGGCTTGGTCGGAGCTAACTGGTTCCCCTGTTACGACAAGGGAAGTAGACGTTATCAAGCGCCTCGACGCAATATACATAAGGACTATGACAAGCAATGGCTAGTGATGATATTAAACTTGGCGTTAACTACACTGAGGTTCAAGGTGCTACAAAAGCTGTACACGGTCTTGGCTCTAGTCTGAGATCAACAAGCGTACAGCAGAGCGGTCTCACAAGGAAGAGTAAGAAGTTTACTATGGGTATCCAGCAAGCGGGTTTCCAAGTAGGTGACTTCGCGGCTCAGGTTCAGAACGGTACAAGTGCTATGGTCGCCCTTGGTCAACAGGGTCCACAGTTACTTGGTGTTCTGGGTGTTTGGGGTGCTTTGGCTGGTGCTGCACTAGCTATTGGTACTGCTATCATCAAGGCCAAGAACGCTGGTAAAGAGTTGAAGTTCGACTTTAAGGGTATTGGCAGAGACTTAGGTAAGTTGTTCGAGCCAGCTAAACCCTTCTTCGACCAGATAGGTAAAGCATTTAAGTATGTAGGTGGCATTTTCAAGTCCCTTCTTAACGGTATGATTACAGGTACGGCAAAGTTCTTTACTATCCTTAGCTATACTCCAGCTATCTTCAAAGAGGCTTTTGATAAAGCGGGGGTGTATGTAGATTCCCTCAAGCTCAGAGTAGAAATCTTTAGTACCAAGTCAAACATAGCAGTCAACGAGTGGCTCATTGGTTTCAAGAATAAGAACAGAGAAGTTGTCAATAATATAAGAAAAGTATGGGCTGGCCTTACTAACGCTATTAATATAGTAGTGATGGGTCTTGTTACCAACCTCAAATCCTACTTTACCAACCTTCGGAATAAGGTTGTAGGGATGTTTGAGAGTATGATAAGCGGTATTATAACTGGTGTAAACTTCTTACTTGAGTACATAAACAAAGCTAGAAGATTACTCAATAAAAAAGACATTGATCCTTTCGAACAGATAACACCTTCCGGTGATGAAGTGGAATCGGAATACCTGAAACTGGGGGAACTGGCTAAGAATGCTTATAATCAGGGTTTTGCTAGTGTACCTACCTCTATTGACCTGTATCAGGGTATGGAACAAGATATTATAGATGACGCTAAAAAAGGTTTGTTTAAAGCGGCAGATGCACTAAGTGTGCTTCAAGCATCACTCGATCAACCTATGTCGTCTGTAGAAGACTTATACGCAGCCTTGGAAAAGGTTGGGGAGTTTGACCTTGGTAAGTATTTCTCTTTTGGTGCAAAGAAGGCCAAAGAAGACCTCAAGAAGATCAAGTCGGATGCAGAAAAGGCTCGTGACGCTTTGTCGGCCTCAATGGAGACGGCCTTTATGAGCTTAGTCGAAGGTACAAAGTCTGTTAAGGACGCCTTTAGAGACATGGCATCTGCTGTAATCAAGGAGCTATATCGTATCTATGTGGTTCAAAAGATCACGGGTATGATTACAGGTGCATTGAAGGGTTCTGACGTACCTCTCGTTGGAGGTAAAGCAAACGGTGGCCCAGTTGGCGCTGGAGGCAGCTACCTAGTTGGTGAGCGTGGTCCAGAAATCTTTACCCCTTCCACTAGCGGTACTATCATACCTAACAGTAAGTCTGGAGGTGCTGGGGGTGGAGTAACTGTCGTACAGAACATCAACATCTCCACAGGCGTACAACAAACTGTACGGGCTGAAATCCGACAAATGATGCCACAGATTGCACAGAGTGCTAAGTCCGCTGTTGTAGACAGTAAACGCCGTGGCGGTAACTATGGAAGGGCAATGGCGTAATGGCTATCTCATACCCACTCTCACTGCCTACAAACGTAGGTATGGCTAGTATCGAACTAAGGGCTAGGAACACTGTTGCTGTCTCTATGTCGCCGTTCACATACAAGCAACAGACACATTCCTACGATGGTCAGATGTGGGAAGCGGATATAACTCTACCACCTATGAATAGAGATGATGCTGAATCTTGGGTGTCGTTCCTAATGTCCCTTAAGGGTCGTTACGGCACCTTCTCATTATACGACCCATCTGCTAGGTCCGCTAGGGGTGATGCTGAATCTATTAGCGTTACTGGTTCTACTGGAGACGACAGCCTTACTGTGAACAGTTCTGACGGTACACTAAAAGCTGGTGACTATATTCAGCTGGGGGCTGCTTTAGATGCGACACTACATAAGGTTTTAGCTGACTACAGTGGTTCTGGTGACTTAGAGATATGGCCTAAGCTGCGCAAGGATCGTACAACTGTATCGGCTGTGTTAGTTGACGCCTCTGGTGTGTTCCGCCTTGCCTCTAACGAAACAGCTTGGTCCGTTGACAACGCCAGTTTCTTTGGCATCTCTTTTGGTGCTACGGAGGTTGTAGGATGAGCCGTACAATAGATAGTGGTCTACTATCCGCCCTTACTGGTAACTATGTAAAACCATTCTACGCTGTTGAGTTGTTGTTCGACGTTAAGACTACTACAGATGTAAATGGAGACCCTATAGATTTGGGGCCGATGCGTATGTGGACTGGTCTTGGCAACAGGACTATTAATGTGGGCGGTACAAATCAGGTTTTCACTGGGGTTGGTGCTTTACTAAACATAGCAGCTGCTGAGGAAGTCGGTGACCTGTCCGCTAAGGGTATGGTACTAAGTCTTACAGGTCTTAATAGCTCAATCATATCGTTAGCCCTACAAGAACCATATCAGAGACGTAGAGCTAAAGTTTACTTAGGTGAACAGGGTGTCAACCCAGTAGTAGAAATCTTTAGTGGCTTCATGGACACCATGCAAATCTCAGACGACCCCGAATCATCTACTGTAGTCCTTACTATAGAAAGTAAGCTAGTAGAACTAGAGCGTTCCCGAAACTGGAGATACACAGATGAGAGTCACAAAGCCCGATACAGCGGAGACAGTTTCTTTTCCTTTGTTCAATCTATACAGGATCAACAAGTAGCATGGGGAAGATCAGCAGGTTAAACGAATATCTTAATGAAGTCTGTGATGTCCCCTTTGAGTGGGGTTCGCATGACTGTTTCACTTTCACTAACGGCGCTTGGAGAGCTATGTACGGACAAGGGTGGGCTGAAGATTGGTTAGGTAAATACATGATCGAAGGTGAGCCTATGCGAGGAGATGAGCTAAGGAAGGCATTTAGGTTTGGCGACATTGACGCAGCTCTTAGATCAAGGCTTACGTCTTACGACAGACCAGTTCTAGGTTCTCTAGTTACCACTAAGAAAAGTCAGAGGTGGATGATTGGAGTTGCTATGGGTATCTCTCTAGGTTCACGTTGTGTGTTCCTTAGTAAGGATGGCCTAATCAAATTAAACGCAGAAGACGTACAAAGTTCTTGGGGGCCAAATGTCAAGATATAAATTAGGCAGCTTAACAGTAACGCACTGGAACTCTTGGGATAGAGTGGCTCGTGAACCAGCCACTATCGGGGCTTACATTCTAAACAGTGTTGGTGCAACAACTCTAGCGGCTAGTACTGTTGCAGCAACTATAGTAGGCTACATTGCCACTACCCTCGTCACCTCAGCCCTACTGTCCGCACTATCCCCCAAGCCTGACTTCGGTGTTGGTGGTAGTGGTGGACTGCTGGTTAACCGCAAGGGTGCTACAGAACCTGCACAGGTTGTATATGGTCAAATCCGTAAGGGTGGTACAGTCACTTTCGTTGAGTCTACTGGGGGAGACAATAAGATTCTGCACCAGATCATTGTACTGGCTGCACACGAAGTGGAAGAGATTGGCGACATCTACCTAAACGATGAAGTCGTTACTATGTCTAACGAGGATGTAACGTCTGCGCCCTTCAGTGGCTTTATAAAGATATACAAGCATCTTGGAGACCAGACAAGTGTAACCGATACCTTTGCCAATAGCTCAAGCACACTTGCTAACACCCTTATCAGTTCTGTCTCACCACAGACCCCAGAAATGGACTCCTCTTTCGTGGGTAAAGGTTTAGCCTACTTGTATTGTCGTTTTACCTACGACCAAGACGCCTTTGTGAACGGCCTTCCAGTTGTGACAGCTGTTGTTAAGGGTAAGAAGGTTACTAAGACTGTATCTGGTGTCGATCAATCCCCTGTGTACTCTAACAATGCCGCTTGGGTTATCAAGGACTACTTGACATCTGACTACGGCATGGATGACGACAGCATCGACTATACTACCTTTGAGGCAGCTGCTGATGTTTGCGACCAGACTGACATTCTATCAGATGGCACTGAGCAATACACAATCAACGGTGTTATAAACCTAAACCAACCCCTACGAACTGTACTTGAACAGATGATGACTTCATGTGGTGGCACTCTGTTTTGGGGCGCTGGTATGTGGAAATTGTACGCTGGTGAATTTACAACACCAACCAAGACCTTCACGCTAGATGATCTTAGGTCTGCTATATCTCTTAACACTAAGGTTTCAGCTAGAGATAACTTCAACAAGGTAACTGGCACGTTCATAGACAAGGACCAAGACTGGATTAGTGCTGACTACCCAGCTATTACCTCTGCTACCTTCTTAGCTGATGATAACAACGTAGAGACACCCCTTGACTTGTCCCTTCCTTACACCACAAACGGCATTGCTTCACAGAGGTTAGCAAAACAACTTTTGTTCCGTAGCAGAGAACAAATCTCCTTGTCTGCTGACTTTGGTTTGGAGGCACTAGACGTTGAGGTAGGAGACTTCGTTAAGTTTCGTAACGAGCGTTACGGATGGGGTGTAGGTAATGAGAAGACCTTTGAGGTTATAGGTTGGAGACTAAACCCTGACCCAGATAACTTAGACCTTCGGGTTAACCTTCAACTTCGTGAGAGTAGTCAAGCTGCCTTTGGGTTTACAGTTGCAGACGAACAAACTATCGTATCAAACAACACAACACTCTTAAAATACTACGAAGTACCGGGTATCAGTATCAATGTTACTCAAGAGTACCGTGAGGTAAACGAGAACGTAGTTAACGTCCTTGTCGTAACAGTTAATAGTGACTCTATCGAAAGGGTAGACTCAGTTATCCTCAAGTACAAGAAGACTTCTGATTCCAACTTTACGTCTGTTGGACAGACAATCCTTGTTAACGAGGGAGACTCAGCTGGTAGGTTCGAGATCGTTGGTGTTGACGCACCTCAAGTGGACGCTAATAGCAACGCTTCTATTAACTACACTGTTTCTGTTACACCAGTTAACGCCCTTGGTTTTAAGGGTCCAACACAAACTACAACTTACAACTTGACTGCTGACACCACACCTCCAGCGGCACCGACTGGCCTGACCCATTTACTATCGGGGGGTACGGCCTTCTTTGAGTGGAACCCTGTTAGCGACTTAGACTTGTCCCACTACAAACTGCACTATTCATCCGATAGCAACGCTAACTTTGGTGATACTTCTACACTTGTTAAAGTTAATAAGATAGCTAGGCCAGCGACATCAATTTCCTACGCAGCACTTGCAGGTAAGTTCTTTGTGTCGGCAGTAGACAAGTCTGGTAACGTAAGTACAACAGCTAGTGATACTACAATTCTCCCCTCTGAGCTACCACAGCTTGACATAGATGAAACTCAAGACGAGCATCCTTCTTTCAACGGATTTAAGAGCAACCTAACGGTATCTAGCGGTAACCTGTTCATGGATGTGTACACAAACTCTGGTTCTACAGGGACATACTTCTTTTACCACGAGGGTTCTAGTTACATAGACGTTGGTTCTCCACGCACATTGAGACTTAGTTCTAGCATAACAGTTTCTCGCAAACATGAGGATGCTGTAAATGGAGAAGTAGACTGGGACGATATACCCGGCAACTGGGACACATGGCCCGGTAACTTTAATGGCTGGACATATGAGACAACTAACTTCAACGACTTCTCTGTTGTTATAGAGGCTAGAGCCGCAACAACAGGGGCTGGTATGTCTAGCGCACCTTGGGCAATAGCATCTGGTGAAATTGTTGGTCAATTTGTACAATTCAGAGCAACCCTCTCAAACACTAATGCAAAAGTAACCCCGAATATAACAGCACTTAGTGCTACAGTGGAGTATTAAACATATGTCACAACATGACTTTGAAATTGCAAATCAAACTGCTAGTAGCGCAAGGACCGACATCAACAACGCTCTGGTCGCTCTGGCTACAAACAACAGTGGTAATAATGAACCCGCTAACCCAAAACCTAATATGTGGTGGTATGAGGAAGACAGTAACATACTTAAGATTCGCAATTATTTGAACACAGCTTGGATCAACTTTGCCTATGTAGATGCGACCAACTCAAAGGTTGGCCCTATGGATAACACCTATCTATACAATCCCCAAGGGACCCAGACGGGTTTTCTGGGGGATCAACTAACGTCAGCTTGGCAACTTGGTACAGGAACCCTTGATAGCCTTGTCTCCCCGGCTCAGGTCGCGGCTTCTGTGGTTTCTAACACTCCAGATACTCTTGGTATGGATCAGACTTGGCAAGATATGTCTGCCTCAAGGGAAATAATTACTTCTTACCAAAATACAACTGGAAGGCCCATCATGGTTTCAGTTTGCACTAGAAGTACAGTCAGGTACAACTTTCAGGTTTCCACCAATAACACTACATTTATTAATGTAGGAGCAGTAGCTGGTTTTGGTAACCTTGGGGACGAGAAATCTGCTCAGGTGATTGTCCCCGATGACCACTACTACAGGGTAACAGGGGGTACAGTATATATTTGGGCAGAGTTAAGGTAAGGATGCACAAGAATGTCATATAAATTCGGAAACCGTAGCCTACAGAGGCTCTCAGGTGTAAACCCTGACATGGTGCAAGTTATGAGACGTGCCATTGAAATCAGTGATAGAGACTTCACAATCATCGAAGGTATTCGATCTGAGGTCCGTCAACGTGAGTTGTTCAAATCTGGCAAGTCACAAACAATGAAATCACGACACCTAACTGGGGATGCTATAGACTTAGTACCCTACCCCGTGTCGTGGGAATGGGAAGACTTCTATCCGGTAGCTGATGCAGTTATCCAAGCGTGTAAGGACGAAGACATAGCCTTGCGCTGGGGTGGTAACTGGAGAGTGAAAGACCTGCGTGAGTGGGAAGGGACATCCAAAGAGCTTGTGTCAGCATATGACGGTAAGTTCTACGACCTACCGCACTTTGAAATACCGAGGTAAATACTATGGAAGACTATCCGTGGCATCTTAACAAATCAATTCCTCTAACATTTATAATGGCAATCCTAGCACAGACAGTAGCTCTGGTATGGTTTGTTTCCTCACTAAACAGTTCGATTGAAAATAATACTAGAGACTTGATGCGCCACGAAGCTAGAATCAACGCCTTGGAGAAGGTAGTCCAACAACAAGCTGTTACTATGGGCCGTATTGACGAGAATATAAAGTCTATTCGTATGATGATGGAGAATAGTAGGAGCGAGAGATGATTGACCCTTTTACAGCCTTTGCAGCTATCAAAGGTGGTATAGCAGCAGGGAAACAACTTCACTCCATGACTAAAGACATTGCATCGTTCTTTGATGCTGTAGACGGAGCCAAGGCTCAACACACTAAGAAGAAATCCTCTATCTTTGCTAGTGCTAACGAGGAAGCTCTCGACACGTTTATGAAACAACAACAGGCTAAGGATGCTGAGGAACAGCTGAAAGAGCTAATTACCAATACAAGAGGTTATACAGCTTACCAAGAGCTACTTAGCTTGAGGAGAGAGATAAGACTTGAACGTAAAGAGGCAGCAAGACTTGCCCTAATAGAGGCAGAGGAACGCAAGGAGATGATCCTATCAATCATACTTGTCGTATCCTTTTTTCTTATCGTGCTTGCCTCTGGTGGTGCTTATATGTGGTATCTTGGTTGGATAGATTTTGGAGACTTTAAATGGCAGTGACAATGGAAAGACTTCTGGCTTGGAAGATCATGCCCAGACTGATGATGCTTGTGATGACAGTAATGTACATCCGTGTGATAGAGTGGGGCATGAGCCTTGAGGACTTGAGTACCCAGCAGAGTGCCATGATTAGTGTCGTAAGTGGTGCTATGACTGGTACGATAGCCGTTTGGCTAGGGAGCGAGAAGAAGTGATTGGTATCCTAACAAGCCTAGCTGGGTTAGCGACAAGTGTGATCGACAGCAAAACGCAAGTAAAGTTAACGGAAGCTGAGATCAGGAAGAAGCAACTTACTGGTGAGATAGACTGGGACATTGAAGCTATCAAGGCCACTCAAAACAGCTGGAAAGATGAGTGGATAACTTTACTTTTCTCGATTCCCCTGATACTAGCCTTCTGTGGAGATTGGGGTAACCAGATCGTACAGGATGGATTTACCGCACTTGAGGCTATGCCAACATGGTATCAGGTTTCCCTTGGGGGGATCGTTAGTGCAAGCATAGGTCTTAGGTCCATATCTAAGTTCTACAATAAGTAATATACAATAGAATAAGCCCCCGTAGTCCACTCAAGGATTACGGGGGCTTTTTTTATGGTATGTTGTTACCTTCGAAAGGGTCTATCTTATCAGGCTTAAGATACATCAATGCGACACTCAGCTTCTCTTTGTCCTTGTGCGAAAGACTGTGGTACAATTGATCTTCTACGTTAGCAGTGTTTGAGTCCCACGATGCAGAACTACTCATTGCAGGTATCCTAGACTGTATTCCTAACACTGTGTCAGAGATGTACTTGGCTAATTCCCTCGCGGGGTCATTCATCACTCTCTAGCCCCACTTCTTTCATACACATAGCTAAACCCTGATACATGGTGTCTATGTCAACTTCTAACTTACCTAGCTTGTAGAGTGCGTATGCGTTGGCTGAGAGGCTTGCCAGCAATACTCCTTCGTAAAATGTCATAGCTTCTCCTTCATAAATGTTTTAACCCACATGGCTGTAATGTCCGACCTAATTATGTCGTCCACACCGAACTCAATGATAGGTACTGGCAGCATATACTTCTTAGCCAAGTGTATCACTTTAGATAGCCCGTCAGCTTCCTTCAAGTCAGATTGTTGCACATCCCCGTTAAGTACGATAGTAGTCCCTTGCCCCACACGGGTCAAAAGCATCTTTAACTCATGTGTGGTTATGTTCTGAGTTTCATCGACTATTATGAAGGCGCTATCGAAGCTACGCCCACGCATAAGTGCAAGAGGTGCCATCTCAATGTTGCCATTCTTGATCCCTGTTTCCACTGTACCCTTACCAAGATGCTTCTCCAATACGTCTAAGACGGGTAATGCCCAAGGCATAGTTTTCTCTGTTAGGTCGCCCTTTAGGAAACCAAGCTCTTTACCCACCGCCACATGCGGCCTTGTGATAACGATTTTGTCAATTTGCTTAGTCGTATAGAGGTCCGCCGCATATGTCGCCGTAACGTAAGTTTTGCCTGTTCCAGCTGGACCAAGAACAAATACTTGACTCGATACTTGAAGGGCATCTAAGAACTCCTTTTGCTTTGGCGTCTTTGCTACAATGCCAGAGGTAGTCTTCTTGTCAGCCCCCTTGTAGTTAGTCTTCCTTCTGGTACGCTTAGGCTTCTCAGGGAAGTCATCCATTACCGTTCTTCTTTCTCCAGTTTGGCTTTGAGTTCTGTATAACCACCGATGTAATTTCCACTGGGGTCAAAGATTTGAGGTACTGTAGTCAGTTGGGCTTTCTTTATCAACGACAAGACCCAACGGGAACTTTGGGACTGTACATTGTACTCTGTATAAGGAAAGCCTCTACCCTTTAGTATAGCCTTAGCAGCGTCACAAAAGTTACATTGGTCACGGGTGATGATGATGTGCATTTTATATCCTTGTAGTTAAGCAGTTTCAGTACATGCTTAGGTACACGGGTTACACTAGGTCCACGATCTCACAGCTATCTCCAGAACAGGCTAATGTCTGGCTACCTGCTGTATTGTCTTCGCTCTCGTATTCTGAAAGTTCATTCCAGTTTAGACTGTCAGGCATAAGGGACTTGAGTTCCTGATACTCAGACTTACCACACTCTTGATAGGGAGCCTGTTGGTATGTGTGTTCGTTGTACGGCAGAAACGACACACCAGACATTTCATCAAAGTGCTTGTACACAAATGCACCTACCTCAAACCATTCGTCGGAACGGACATTTATAGTTACACTGGGTTTGTGTTCGCACCAGTGCCTCTGATACATCAACCAAGTCTCTAGCTGGTCGATAGCAGTCATGTCAGAGGTACACACGGCTCCATCTGGGGCTTTCTGTGGGAAGCTAAACACTACAGTAGTGTCAGGCTTCATAACGCACGGTTCATTTGGTACGCCACGATCCTTGAGAAAGTTCGTCAGCGGGTCTTTGATGTCACCACGCACAGT
>ENA-ORDA01003610-ORDA01003610.1-marine-metagenome-genome-assembly--contig:-NODE-3610-length-10701-cov-4.430723_pt1 | contig 10701 bp, 5 predicted proteins | sample MGYA00237778_ERZ508506 | MGnify/ENA primary metagenome ERZ508506 (study PRJEB26177, sample SAMN06267891) | marine metagenome | isolation source: Monterey Bay, California, USA | place: Pacific...
GTCAATACCTTTGACGAGTCTTCGTCGGACTATGCAACAAGAGTGAACGAACTTCAAGCAAACATCACGACGCTCTCGAATCAACTCGGTATTCTTTCTTTTGGTGTTAAGTTTGTCGAACCTTCCGTTACCAATATAGAAATTTCTTGCGTGTTTCAATATAACTCGGATGCACTATCAGGTTCACCTTCTACGCTTGAAACTGAAGTCAAGACCGCTATCGCGACATTCTTTACCGATAACACAATTGGTAATTTCGGTATTTCCTTCCGAAGATCAAACCTGTTAACGTATATCGACGAAAGCAACGCAGCGATTCTTTCCTCCAGGGCAACAATTAAAATGAACCAGCAGTTGAAGTTCACTTCTGGTGTAGCGAAAGATTATACCTTAGTGTATCCTGATGCTATTAGCGACCTCAATGCAAACACAACAGTCATTTCAACTATTTTCTTATATGGTAACAAAAACTGCGTCATCAAGAACAAAATTAATAGCGATGTTTTACAGATCATTGATGTGGCAAATGATATCATTATGGTTGACAATGTTGGGGAGGTTGTTCCGAGCACAGGAACAGTTAAACTCGTCGGGTTCTTACCGCAAGGTTATGTCTCCGGAACCAATAGCATTTATATCAGCGTCATGCCTGATAACGAAAGCGCGGTTGTTCCTAGCAAAAATAGCATACTAAATTTCGACGCAAGCTTGAGCGCTGTTTCTGGTGTGGTCACCGAATAGCGATATAAATAAATTTTGATAATGGGTCAAAAATAATGGCAAAACAATTAATCGATGTCGGTGTTTCGGCAAATGATGGAACCGGCGATACGCTCAGGTCTGGCGCAGTTAAAGTTAATAACAACTTTGATGAAGTTTATAGCGCGCTCGAGTCCAGTTTTAATATAACTGCGAGCGGCGCATCTGCATATACTTTCCAAGCGGATACTCGTTTTTTCATAACAAACGAAAACAATCCGGTATTGTATTTGCAAAGAGGGCGCACTTATAATTTTATCGTCAATGCGAGCGGGCATCCATTAGAAATACGATTGTCGAACGGCGGCGCAGCATACAATACCGGTGTTTCAAACAACGCTGATGATGCAGGAACCGTTATTTTTACCCCGACAATGTCTGCCCCGTCGACACTCTATTATCAATGCACAAATCATCCCGCGATGGGAAATACAATCAATATCATTTAAAGAGAACGTAATAATGACCGCGACAGTTACTTATTCATTCAAAAGCAATCTCCTCCAATCGTTAAAAGCGAATGTTCTGGACGGACAGGATAATTATTATCTTGCGATCGGGCGTTCTGATGTTTGGAATGCTACCGATACTCCCCCAGTAACATCAGACAGCGATATTGCTGCTTTTAGTTTTGTACAGACGACTCGACATTCATTGATGTCATTTAAAAGAGTTTTCGGCGCATCGCTGGTCATTCCTCGCGTTAACTGGACTTCGGGAACAACGTATTACGCATACAGCGACCAGTTGAGCGAAATCAATGTTGCTGCGAACCCTTATTATGTCATGAACGACAACCTTCGAGTCTACGTTTGTTTAGAACAAGCGAAAAACTCTATCGGCGGTGCCGTCTCTTCTACTGTTAAACCTACGGGCGCTGAATCAAAACCGTTCAGCACATCAGACGGATATGTTTGGCAATACATGTATCAAGTCGGTCCAGGAGATGCTAACAGTTTCATGACGAGTAATTTTATTCCTGTTCAGCACATCGCTACTGATGATGCAGCAGTATCTGCGGTAGAAATAGAACAAAAGAAATTACAAGATTCTGCAGTCTCTGGCGCGATTCTCGGTGTTGAAGTGTTGGATGGTGGATCAGGTTACACCGGATCCGTTAATTTGATTTTTACCGAGGGCGGCGTCGGCGCGAGCGCTACTGCAAATTTATCTGGCGGCGTAATTACACATGTTAAATTAGATATAGACAATGCGGGTAACGTTTTAAATGGTTCGGGTTATAAAAATTCTTCAGTTACAGTCAGTGGAACTGGAACCGGCGGTTCTGTTCGTGCTGTTATTGGACCGTCTGGTGGAGTTTCAGCAGACCCCACTAAATCATTACGATGCGACGCGATGATGTTTCACGCGGATTTTGAAAACACAGAAAACGGTACGATACTTTCAGAAAATGATTTTAGACAAGTCGCATTAATTAAAAACCCTAAAGAATACAATTCAGTTCTTGATGTGGATTTTACCGATCAATCTGGTAATGCCATGCAGAAATTACAATTTTCTAGCGTAACCAATAATTTCTTGAGCGACCGCGTAATCGTCGGGCAAACTTCCGGCGCTAAAGCATACTTGGTCTATTATGATACTATGGCGTGGATTTATCAAAACCAAACAACAGGTTTCACGCCTTTTAACGCAGGGGAAACAATATCCGCAGAAGAAGGTGTGGGATCTGGGTCAGGAACATTACTTGCGGTCGGTGGAATCGTTGCTCCAGATGTTGATATATATTCTGGTGACATGATTTATATTAACAACATCGCGGCAGTGACTAGAGATCCAAATCAAACTGAAGATGTTAAAGTTGTAATTAAACTGTAAGGTGACATATGCCAACGACGTACAATAAGAATACTCTCTCAACAACCTATAAGGATGATTGGGACGAAGGAAAGGGATTTCATAAAATTCTTTTCAGGAGCGGTAAAGCGCTGCAAGCAAGAGAATTAACGCAACTTCAAACTATCCTTCAAAAAGAAATGCAAAGACTCGGTGAGAACGTCTTTAAAGGCGGCGCTGCGGTTAATGCCGGTTCGACCCACATTAACTCGAAGAAACGGTTTGCTAAAATTTCTGCTTTCTCGGCGCCATCTGGTCAAACTTCTTTTTCAGGAATACCCGCTGGATTAACAGTCACAGGCAGCGCCACAGGAATTACGGCGAAGATAATCCTTGCTGTTTCTGCAGTGAACTCTGATCCAAATACTGTTTATGTCCAATACACCTCTCAGGGTACTGAAAATACGGGCGCAACCACCACAGAATTTATTCCTGGAGAGATTTTAGTCGGCGGCGGTTGGTCAATGACCGTCTCTGAAGTCGGAAGCGGAACTGAATTTACCATCGACGAGGGCGACTTTTTTGCGCTCGGTCATTTTGTCCATGCTAGTAAACAAAGTATTTTCTTGAGCAAATATACAAGCAGTGGTATCAATGCTTCGGTTGGATATAAAGTAGTACAGGATATTGTAACTGTCGACGACGATTCTACTTTGTACGATAATGCTGGCGACAACCCGAACACTTCATCTCCTGGTGCAGATCGATACAGAATCAATTTGGTTTTGATTGAAGAATCGGACGTGCAATCAGATGAAACCTTCATCAAGGTTGCGTCAGTTGAGAATAACATCATTGTCGATACTGTATCTTCTTTCGAAGATTATAATCAAATCAAAAACCTTCTCGCACAAAGAACGTTTGAAGAATCTGGTAATTATATTTCAGAACCTTTCTTCATGCATATGGAAGATAACACAGATGCATCTAAATTAGATTTAGTGGTATCTGCTGGTACTGCATATGTTAAAGGTCATAGAGCGCACACACCATCGTCGACTCGGTTAGTGTTTCCGAAACCAACCAAAACTCAAACAGTACAAAACAATTCAATTAATGTTGATTATGGAAATTATTTAATCGCCGACGGCAATCAGGGTTTACCATCGTTATTCAGTTCTGTTAATTTATACACAACATCAAATGCTACCGGTGCCGCCTCCGGCACAGCAAAGATCAAATCGGTCGAGACGCATGGGGCGGATTTGAAAGTATATCTTCTTGATGTTGTTATGACCACAGGTCAATTACGAGATATCCGCAGCGTCGGAAACGCAAATAATTATTTTACTGCAGTCGCTTCATCCGTACAAGGTCTGAAAATGCAAGATGCTGCAAACGACAATTTATTGTTCTCATTGCCAAGACCAAGACCAGGATCGATTACTTCAATCAGTATTAACACCCAACGCGCGATCGTATCTCCAACAAATTCATCGGGTATAGCAACGATTACTGTTAGTGGAACAGAATCTTTTACAGATACATCTTCTTGGATTGCTGCACGTCCTTCGACAACGCGAGAAGCATTGACGGTTACGCTTTCGAATAACAATCAAACTGCCCAAATATCAGGATTGGGTTCATCAATCAGCGATTATACAATCTATGCCGTAGTGAACAATTCAAACGGCGCGGTTGCGATGAAGAATTTAGTCGAACATCAGTATGAGTATTCATTAACGACTGGTCCGGACGGTACGCAGTATGTCGACCTTGGTTTCTTCGACATTTATTCGGTTAGTCAAATTACATCTGTCGATATTAACGGCGAAGATCTATCTCCTATGTTTACGTTAGACGACGGACAGCGAGATAATTACTACGAGCAAGGGCGGTTAATCCTAAAAGGGACTGACACTCCGACGACTTCGATTTTTGTTAAGTTTAAATATTTTGCAAGAACGGCTTCCGGTAATTTCTATTCTTCGCAATCTTTCAGCGGTATCGATTATAAAGATATTCCAACTTACACACAAACAGACGGCACGAAAGTTTCTCTGCGGAATGTAGTTGATTTTCGCCCAGACAAAAATGCTGACGGAACGTTTGCTAACACTAAAGAGTTGCCGCCTAACACCAATAACTTAACTGCGGATGTTGAATACTATTTACCAAGAGCGGATAAAGTGTTGATTGATCAGAACGGTGAACTCTCGTTACTGATGGGTGAGCAAGATGAACATCCTAAATTCAAAGCAACTCCCGAGAATGCTTTGACATTGTACAAAGTTGTTCTTAATGCAAATACGTTCGACGCTAAAGACATCAGCGTCACTCAAGTTGATCATCGACGATATACGATGGCAGATATTCGAGACCTAGAAAACAAGGTTGATAAACTAGAACAATCTACCTCGTTAAGTTTTCTAGAAATGGAAAGTAAACTATCTCAATTGTTTGATTCAAACGGCGATTTAAGATTAGAGTCTGGGTTTGTGGTTGATGATTTTAGCGATCAAATTGGTTCTGATACTGGTTCGAAAGAATACTCCGGAGCGATCGACCCCGAAAGCAAAACTCTACGTCCTGGGTTCGACGAAGACAACATCAGGTTAGTTATCGATAATGGTTCATCGAGCGGTGTTGTGGTACGGGGTGATAATGTGTATTTGTCGTATGACTCTGCGTCATGGAAATTTAACACACTCGCGTCAAAATCAATTGCGGTCAACCCCTTCAACAGTCATGCATATGTGGGCGAGTTGACTCTTTCTCCTGCCTCAGATGATTGGAAGCAGACGGGAGTCGGGTCTAATCATGCTATTGATGGAGCAACACGTTTCGATACAAACGAAGCATTGCTTTGGAACGAATGGGAATGGAACTGGTCAGGAAGGAGCGGGGAAGATATACATCAACCTGCAGAATCAGTTTACCCTAGGAACCAAAACGGCGTTGGCGCCCGAGCAGGTTTACCTGCGAAAGATACTTACACGTCATCTGCGGCAAAACCCAGCGACAGGCATTCTTCTGCAGGGCATGTTAATCGTGTATTCTTTTCAGAAACTATTCGCACGCGATACGGTAACAATTATGTTGATGTCGCTCTAGTCCCTTGGATTCGTTCAAAGAAAGTCTTCTTTAAAGTTTCTGGGTTGAAACCTAACACTAAATTCATTCCTTTCTTTGACGGCAAACGTTTTGACGATTGGTGCCGCGAAGAATCTACCTTTGTACGAGCATCAGAAACAAACGACGACCTTGGCGGAACTTATGCTGATCTCGGTATTGTGAGTCATCCTGATGGTTCTACTCCTTTGATCTCTGACCAAAAAGGCGAGATAATTGGTTCCTTCTTTATTCCATCTACGACGACTAATCGTTTCCGCGCGGGTAGAAAAGAATTCAAACTATTAGATATCACGACAAACGATTATAATGCTGCGGGAAGTAAAGCGGTTGCGCATTACACTACGGCAGGTGTGTTTGATAATAATCAACAAAATGTAACTTCAACTCGCGATGTTGAACCAGTGTCCGCGGTGTATAGCAATACATCAATGCCGATTTCATACAGAGGTAGAGATATAAGAAACTATCTCGACGGAATTGACCCTGCTGATATTCTGTTGGAACAACCACATTTGATTGGCGAAAACCAACAGGCAGTCGCGGGTGTTAACCCGAGCACGTATACAGCAAACATGTCAGTGATTCTTTCCGACTATGTTAACACTGATACGAATCAATTGTCATTAACGTCGACTGACGCGGTATCGGTATCTGAAAACCCAATGGCACAAAGTTTTTATGTGGACAATCAGTTCGGTGTGGTCTTAACGAAGATCAATTTATTCTTCAGCGCGAAGGATGATTATCTTCCCGTAATGTTGAAACTTCGACCAATTATTAACGGCGCGCCTTCAACAGAAATTGCTGTACCAGGATCATCAGTTGTGGTTAACAGCGCTGACGTTAATGTTGTTGTTGAAACGTCTTCAACTTTGCTCGCGACTGTCGCCTCGAGTCCAACTTCCTTTGTATTCGAAGAACCGATATACCTGAGTCCTTGGACGGAATATGCATTAGTTGTCAGTTCGCCTTCATCAGATTATAAGATATATGTTGGTGACGTTAAAGACTATGTTCTCGGTTCGACTTCGAAGAAAGTTGCTTCACAAGAAACGACTGGTCAATTTTTTATGCCACAGGTTGGCACTACTTGGAATCCTTCGGGCGCGATGAACTTGATGTTCTCAACGTCAAGAGCAAGTTTCAAAACCAACGGAAGTTTATTACTGAACAACGCTAGTGTTCCAGGAAAACTCCTTAAAGAAAACCCAATTAAAACGACGAACGGCAGTGCTGTGGTAACTGTGAAACACATGTGTCACGGTTTGGATGTCGGCGAACAGGCGATCATTTCAGGGTTAACACCCGCAACAACTTATGCCGGTATTTTAGGTTCAGCGTTAAATGGTAACCATACTATTACAGCGGCGGGCATTGACGGATATTCGTTTAATGTCGGGACCAACGCTGCCCTCAGTTCTTATGTGGGCGGCGCGAAAGTTGTCGCAGGAAGAAATATCCAGTTTGATGTTCTGAATGTTAAATCTGATAATATTATTCCGAACTCAACATCTGTTGTCGTTTCGAGTAAATTGTCCACCGGAAAATCTATATCTGGGTCAGAAACCAAATATGTACAAGACACGTTCTTCAGCAGGATTTCGTCTAACGAGAATAACACCTACGCCAATCCGAGAATTATAGCAAACGGAACAAACGAAACTGCATACATGTCTGGTAATTCTTCGGCGACTATTAAGGTTGACTTGAAGAGCGGTAACGATTATGTGTCTCCTGTGGTAGATCTCCAGCGTTGTTCGTTAACGTTGGTTGGGAATTGCATCGATAATAATTCAAACCTAGATACAGTTGCAGAGACAGATCCGAGGGATGGAACTGCTGCCGCGAAACATATCACCAGCGTCTATGACTTGGTGAATGATGCGGTCGGTGCGCAGGTGTTGTTTAAGTACAACCTCCCGCCAGAAGCAGATATTGAAGTCTATTATAGAACAGGAACGGACGGGCAGAATATTAGGGATTTGAATTGGGTAAGTATAGCGACAGAATCTAGATTAGTACATAGTGCTTCTGCTTCTGCGTTCTCCGAGGCAGAAGCATTGCCTGGAGGCATCGGCGGTACTTTACCTTCGTTTAACAGAGCGCAGTTCAAGATCGTCATGAAGTCTACCAATTCATCTGCTGTTCCGATGATCAAAGATCTGAGAATCAAATTCCTGGCGACATAAAATATGAGTGAATATTTAAAAGTTGATGGGTTTCCAGGACTTGTTAAGAATAATGAAACCGGATTATATGTTAATGTTGACAGTCATGAAATAGAAATGGCACGAGCGAGGAAATTGATTAAACGCAAAAAACTCCAAGAACAAGAAGAAATTAATCAAACTGTCTTAGAGTTAAAAGAAGAAATTAGCGAGATTAAAACCCTTCTATTACAATTAATCGAGAATAAGTAATGGCAATAGTTGCAGTACAATTAACAGACACGATCAACTCTTGGCGAATCAAGTTTAACCAAGTCGCCGCGTATCAAGGCGACTTGGTTAGTTTAACAACCTCTGCGAATAGCGATCTGGTTTCGGCGATTAATGAAATTAATCTCGGCGGTAATTCGCCTCTCCTGATGGAACTGCAGGACGTTCAAGCAGAAACTCCACTAGACGGGCAATTCATTAGGTATGATATCAACACTGCCCTGTGGAACACTACGGGTCTCTTAGCGGCGGATATAACCCAGTTTGAAAGTGATCTTTCCATCGACGAATCTCAGATTGTTTTCTCGAGCACTTTTGCCACAGAAACTTATGTAACGAATCAAATATCTAATCTGATTGACGGTGCACCTGAAACTCTAGACACGTTAAACGAAATTGCTGCGGCGATTGGGGATGATCCTAGTTTCTATTCAAGCGTAGCAACCGAAACATGGGTCCTAGATAAAAATTATATTGATTCCGCTAGTCTTGGGTTGTCGCTGGTCACCGAAGATGCTATTCCTAAACTTAGGGCGGATCGTAGAATACAGGTTCCTCATGGTTCTGATAATGGAGTGCAGTTCGGATTAAATGATTTTGATGTCGGCAGCGGAGATCGTTTATGGATTTATGCTGATGTTTTAAATCCAGGAAGCGAAGATCTGAGGTTGTATATCAAGACAGAGAATGATGTTGCGGATAAGGTTGCGGTTTGGACGCCGGACGCCGATGGATTCGTACATACGGTTGATGGCATAACTGAAAACGTAATTTACCACGCTGGTAATTTTGACCCGAGCGCGGCACTCACCGCATCAACCGATGGATTGGATTCTTTGCAAGGTTGGGTGATTAATCAAGGTTACGCAACATCTCTTGAAGTAGATTCTTTGCAGGATTGGGTAATTAGTCAGGATTATGCAACCGAAACATGGGTCGGCGAGCAGAATTACTTAACCAGTCTCCCTGATGGAACTGCAACCGAAACATGGGTCGGCGAGCAGAATTACCTAATACTAACCAATCTTGCACCTTATGCTACAACATCATGGGTCACCAATCAGAATTACTTAACATCTGCGCCCGATGCAGTTATTGACAATCTAGAAGATATCGGCGACGTTACTATTACGGATCCGTCCAACGGTCAAGTTTTGAAATATTCGGAAGGCGAATGGGTGAATAGCGCTGATCTGGTCGGCAATGCGAGCTCCGGTATCGCTAGTGTTGTTGAGGATACAGCACCACAGTTAGGCGGTGGATTGGATGTAAATTCTAACGACATCACCGGTGATGGTAATATTCAGATCACTGGTTCAATTACAACGCAGGGTACGGGTGGAACTATAGTTGCATCTGGAGAGATTAGGTCTGCCTCAAACGTGGTTGCATATTCATCTTCTGATATAACGATGAAAGAAAACATTAGAAGAATACCGAACCCCCTCGAAGTCATTAGGCAACTCGACGGCATTTCTTTCGACTGGACCGAGGAAGTTATACACCAGCGCGGCGGGATTGATGGATATTATGTTAGACGGCACGACATCGGGTTACTCGCCCAACAAGTTATTAAAGTCATTCCGGACATTGTGGTTAAACGTCCGGCGGACGGAAAACTTGCCGTCAAATACGAAGGGGTGATTCCGGTCTTAGTCGAAGCAATCAAAGAACTGACCGTTCTATCTGCGAGCGCAGAAGAGGCGAAGAAACTCTCAAGTCGGATTGATGTTCTAGAACAGGGTGGAACTAAATTGACGAGTGTGACTAATACAGTACAAGAAACGCCATCCGCGGTCGACCTTGACGAGATCGCTAAACTGAGACAAGAAATCAAAGAGTTAAAATCTCTGGTCACTAATGCTAAAAACATCGGTATTAGAAATCAATCAGCAATACACGAAATCAACAAGAAACTTTGATATAACATACAATGGCTAATATACCAATAAATGATATATCGCTTAACGATATCCACGTTGCTGTTGGGGGAACCCACCAGACAGAAGTTTCGTTAAACGATACCGATATTCGCAATGCGACCGGTCTCACTTTGAACGCAACCTATTCTGACTTGCACGGGACGGGTATCGATGCAACAGATGCGTCGACGATTAGTATACACGAATTTAGAAACGCGGAGTATGGTGTCGTCTATTCTTCATATGCATTAACGCCGGAATCTGTAATAAAGAACGAAACTAATGATCGCCAGCAAACCTTCTCATTCGTAGAAAATAACTCCGGCGGGGCGAAAACTTTTATCTGGAGGATCGTGTCCGGCGCATCTGATTTTACTGCAAGTTCGGGATCGTTCAGTACCGTCTTTAGCGGCGCGCCATTCAATATTTCTTCACAAAGTTTTGAAGACAGAGCGCGCTTGTCTGCCTGGGTTCCGCAAACAAGGGAAATTGTTTGGGATGTTAGCGTCGAAACGCTGCTGGGTTTTACGCTGCGAAATTTTAGGTATCAGAATGAAACAAATGTGAACTTATCCAATAAAATCAACTTTTCGATTAAGGATGCATTACTAGCAACAAACACATCTAAACTGAGTAACCGAAACATCGGT
>ENA-ORDA01003614-ORDA01003614.1-marine-metagenome-genome-assembly--contig:-NODE-3614-length-10687-cov-3.451367_pt1 | contig 10687 bp, 9 predicted proteins | sample MGYA00237778_ERZ508506 | MGnify/ENA primary metagenome ERZ508506 (study PRJEB26177, sample SAMN06267891) | marine metagenome | isolation source: Monterey Bay, California, USA | place: Pacific...
CAAGTTAGAGGCGGGTGAGTTCGATGCCATCATGCTTGCCTGTGCAGGCCTGATTAGGCTCGGATTTGAGGCGCGTATTGGTAGCGCGATTGAGCCTGAACTCTCTCTCCCCGCTGCAGGGCAGGGCGCTGTCGGCATAGAATTTAGAGCCTCGGATGAACGCATTAGAAACTTGCTGGCACCGTTACATCATGTGCCCACGGCCACTCGAGTGTTGGCCGAGCGAGCGGTAGTCCGCAGACTGGATGGAGGGTGTGATGTGCCCATCGCCGCTTACGCAGAATTAGAGGGCGATACCCTGTGGTTGCGGGCACGAGTGGGCGCAACGGATGGCACAACCCTATTGGAGGCAGAGGCGCGGGGCAATGATCCAGAAGCGCTGGGACAGGGCGTTGCCGATATGCTCTTGGCTCAGGGTGCTGAGGATCTGATTCGCGCTGCGAGGGGATGACGACAGTCGTACTGACGCGGCCCGAGGCGCACAGCCAAAGGCTAGCGCGAGCACTGTCACTGCAAGGTTTCGAGTCGTTGGTCATGCCACTCATGACCGTGCAACCTATCGCAGTCAGTGAGCGCTCGCCGGTACCTGATCTGACCGACGGGGCCGTGTGTATCTTCATCAGTGCTAACGCGGTCCAGCACGGGCTCCCTCACATTGCGAGTGCGATAGCACAACGAGACAGTACGGTGTTGATCGCTGTCGGGCAGCAGACGCAATCAGCATTACAAGCAGCCGGCTTCGCAGCCATGACCCCCGACCAAGCCGACACCGAGGGACTATTGGCTTTGCCAGCACTGTCTGCAGGCTCGTTGGAGCAGGCCCTGATCGTGAAAGGAGAGGGCGGACGGGCGTTATTGGCGAGTGAGTTGAGAAGGCGAGGTGTCGCGGTCACTGAATGGTCCTGCTACCGCCGTTGCTGGCCTTCGGTTGACTTAAGCCCGCTATCAGACGCTGGGCGACAATGGGTATTTCAAGCCAGCAGCGGAGAGATTTTGTCGCGTTTGGTGTCGTTAATCAGCGAGGCGTCTCGATTAGATCTCTTACAACATCCCGTGATCGTGCCCTCCAAACGCATTGCAACATTGGCCACGGAACTGGGTTGGCATACCGTTCTATGTTCGGATAATGCCAGCGATGAAGCCGTGATAGCGAGTTTGCATCAACAACTGACGCACGGGACGACCCCATGACGGAAAAGACAGCCGATTCACCCGCGCTAACCCCCCAGCCGGTGGCGAAGTCCGCGTCAGGCGCTCGTGGGATCGTGTTGGCCTTATTGATGACCACAGTCCTTTTGGCCGCACTGGCTGCTGTGATTTATCTGTTTGGCTGGCCTTGGCTCAACGATCAATGGCAGCGTTTGGCGCAGATCGAACAGCAGGTCGCAGACATCTCGTTGCAGGAGCAGCAGGCCGTTGACAGGCAGGGCCAGCTGCTTAAGAGGGTCGAGAACGATGTGCAAACCGTTATTGCGGTGGGAAGGCAGGAGTGGGAGCGCAAACTCACCACCAGCGAAACGCGGCAGCGCGTCGAGCACGCTGCTTCCGAGCGTCAGTTCGCCGATCGAATGGGCCGCTTAGAAGGCCAGATCGACCGTTTATTGGAGGTCGATAGGCGGGCATGGTTAGGTCAGGAGGCGATTTTTCTGATCCGCTTAGCAGCTCAACGGTTGCTGATTGCACGGGATGTGGCCGCGGCCATCAATTTACTCACACAGGCCGACGCATTATTGCGCGATACCGGTGAGCCAACATTAGAGGGGGTTCGTGCCGATATTGCGCGAGATCGCGCCGCGCTGGCGGCCCTACCCAAGGTCGATCAAGTGGGATTGTATGCGCGGCTATCGGGTTTGATTGATCAAGCCGATCAGTTGCAGCTTGCCTATGAGATACCGATGGCCGGCGAAGAGGCGGAACCGGTTTTACCGGGCTGGTGGGATCGCGCTGCGGCGGGTTGGCGTGCTGCCTTAGCGACGTTATCAGATCATCTTGTGATACGTCGACGCAGTGACGACATTGCGCAGCTGATGACGCCAGAATGGGCTTCATTGGCCCGACAAAATATGCGGATGCTGCTCGAGCAGGCGCAAATCGCGATGTTGTCTGCGAATCAGTCATTGTTTGAGACGGCGTTGCAGCGCGCAGCGCGTTTTACTGAGTTGTTTGCCGACCAAGATCCGAATCGGGTCGCCAGCATGATGGCTGATATTCAGGCAATGGCGGGCGAAAACATTGCGCCTGCGTTACCTGACCTAGCGCCCACTCGCGGTCGGCTGGAGACAGCGATAGCGCGTCTCGCCGGGCCAACGGGATCTCAGTGATGGCGCGTTTTAGTGTGTATTTAGTGCTGTTATTGGTATCCGGTGCCGCAGTAGTCAACGGCGTGGCGAGCGATCCGGGTTACGTCTTAGTGGCGTGGGGGAGCTGGCAGGTTGAGACGTCGGTCTGGCTCGCGCTGGGCACGCTTTGTATCAGCCTGGGTTTGGTGTGGCTACTGCAGCGTGCACTGAGCTCGACATTGCACGTACCAGCAGTGTTGACTCGTTGGATGGGAGGCCGTTCTGATCGCGGCGCTCAGCAGCACGCCGAAAAAGGGCTGGTGGCTTTTTTCGAAGGTCGGTGGGAGGCCGCTGAGAGGGCCTTGCGAAAAAATTTGCCGGCGGATCAACGTCGTTTATTGCAATCCCTTTTTGCGGTGCTTGCTACCCATCGGCGTGGCCACCGAGAACGCGCACTAGCGCTGCTGGATCAATTGGAAAGTGAGCATGCGGTGCCTCAGGACTTAGTGTCGATGGTGCGGGCTGAGTGTCATATTGAGGCAAACGAGTGGCCGTTAGCCGCGCGATCGCTCGACGCGTTGAGCCCTGCGGCGACCGCCACCCCTCGGGCACAAAAGCTGCGGGCAGAGCTGGCCTATGCTCGGGGTGATTGGCTCACAGTCATTGAATTGCTACCTGCTTTGAGAGCCGCTTATTTGCTTTCGGAAGGGGTCCTGACGGTATGGGAGCAAGCTGCTTGGGCGGGGGCCATGACACAAGATGACCTCTCCGCATCGGCGCTCTGGTCGCTCTGGAAGCGTGCACCGGAGACACAAAAATCGCTAGGTAGTGGGCTATGGTCGACGCTGATAGATCGATTGCGGTTGCAGTCAGAGTGGGGCGCATTGACTAAGGCCTTGCAGGGACGTTTTGATCAATATTGTGAGCCCGCCTCCTTGGCCGCGATCGCAGTATTGCCGCGAGACCATGCCAAGAAGCTGAAAAAACCGATGAAGCGATGGGTGAGCGAGGATCCGCAGAGTGGCGGTTATGCGGCACTGGCGATGATTGCACAACACGACAATGACCCGGGTGAGTCAGAGGCGATGTGGCGTAAAGCGTGCGAATGCGAGCCCTCAGTGGAAGCCGTGCAGCGATGGGCAAAGTGGTGTCGTGAACAGGGCAATCAAGACCAAGCAGCGGTCCTAGAAGCGGATGCGATCGCTTTGCTGCAGCAGTAAGGGAAGCAGCAGCAACCTTGTGGCGTCACTCCGTTGATTGATCCGGCAGGTGAATGTTGAGGGAGTCCCATAAGAGATCAATACGAGACCGTGTGGCCGCATCCATTTGAATGGTTCGACCCCACTCTCTATCGGTTTCACCCTCCCATTTGTGCGTGGCATCCATGCCCATTTTTGAACCGAGCCCTGCAACGGGAGAGGCGAAATCGAGATAGTCGATCGGCGTATTTTCGACCAAGGTGGTATCTCGGGCAGGGTCCATGCGGGTCGTTATGGCCCACATAACATCTTCCCAAGACCGGGCGTTAATATCATCGTCGGTCACGATGATGAACTTTGTGTACATGAACTGTCGCAAAAAAGACCACACACCGAACATCACCCGTTTGGCATGTCCGGGATATTCCTTGCGTATCGTCACCACGGCCATGCGGTAAGAGCACCCTTCAGGGGGTAAATAGAAATCGCTGATTTCGGGATACTGCTTTTTCAGTAAGGGGACAAACACCTCATTCAATGCGACACCTAGAATAGCCGGCTCATCAGGTGGGCGCCCCGTATAGGTACTGTGGTAGATCGGTTTTTCTCGCGTTGTGATCGCGGTGACGGTGAAAACGGGGAAAGACTCTACTTCATTGTAGTAGCCAGTATGATCACCGAAAGGACCTTCATCAGCGAGCTCTTCGGGATCGATGTAACCCTCTAAAATGATCTCGCTATGCGCGGGGACCATCAGATTATTGTTACGGCACAGATCAGTGACGCATTTGGCCAGGTCCGTTTTTTTGCCCCGTAACAGTCCTGCAAACGCATACTCTGACAGGCTGTCGGGTACGGGCGTTACGGCACCCAGTGTGGTGGCTGGATCGGCACCTAGTGCAATAGCCACTGGGTAGGGCTCACCGGGGCGCTTTAATTGCCAGTCTCTAAAGTCGAGGGCGCCGCCTCGATGCGAGAGCCAGCGCATGATCAATTTGTTACGCCCCAGCAGCTGCATGCGGTAGATGCCTAAGTTCATGCGCTCTTTTTCAGGACCACGGGTTACCACCAGTGGCCAAGTGACCAGTGGGCCTATGTCTTCGGGCCAGCAGGTTTGAATGGGAAGCTGGTGTAGGTCGACGGCTTCGCCGGTGGTGATGGTTTGTTGGCAGGGGGCGTTTTTCACCACATTCGGGCCCATGGTGAGCAACTTTTTCAGCAAGGGCGCCTTGTCGACCAGATCTTTAAACCCCTTAGGGGGATCAGGTTGACGCAGATACGCAAGTAGTTCGCCGACCTCTCGCAAAGCGGCGACCGACTCCTCTCCCATACCCAAAGCCACTCGATTGGGTGTGCCAAATAGATTGGCCAGTACCGGTACGTCAAAGCCTTTAGGGTTCTCAAAAAGCAGTGCCGGGCCGCCACCACGCAGCGTCCTGTCGGCGATCTCAGTCATTTCAAGATTGGGGTCCACTTCTACCGCAATGCGGACCAAGTCTCCGCGCCGCTCTAACTCGGCTATGAACTCACGAAGATCCATAAAGCTCGGCATAGCAGGTGGCTACTTACGCTTCATAGACTTGAAGAATTCCTCGTTAGACTTCGTGCCCTTGAGCTTATCGAGCAAGAACTCAACCGCTGGTAGATCTTCCATGCCATGTAGGAGCTTGCGTAGGATCCACATTCGATGAAGCTCTTCATCACCTGTCAATAACTCCTCTCGACGAGTACCTGATCGACGAATATTGATTGCCGGGTAGACCCGCTTCTCAGCGATTTTTCGATCCAAATGCAGCTCCATATTGCCGGTGCCTTTGAACTCCTCGTAAATCACTTCGTCCATCTTCGATCCGGTATCGATCAGTGCAGTGGCGATGATCGACAGACTGCCGCCTTCCTCAATGTTACGTGCGGCACCGAAGAATCGCTTGGGTCGCTCGAGCGCGTGTGCATCGACTCCCCCAGTGAGCACTTTTCCTGAACTCGGGATGACGGTGTTGTAAGCCCGCGCTAAACGAGTGATTGAGTCGAGCAGAATGACGACATCACGCTTGTGTTCAACAAGCCGCTTAGCCTTCTCGATGACCATGTCGGCGACCTGAACGTGTCGCGATGGTGGCTCATCAAAAGTGGATGCGACAACCTCAGCACCGCGAGCTCCCACTGATCGCTGCATCTCGGTCACTTCTTCAGGACGCTCATCGATTAATAAGACCAGCACATAGCACTCTGGGTTATTAGAGATAATGGCTTGAGCAATACTCTGCATCATGATGGTTTTGCCCGCTTTGGGCGGCGCAACTAGGAGTCCTCGTTGACCCTTGCCAATCGGCGCCACCAAATCAATGATTCTTCCGGTCAGATCCTCGGATGAACCGTTACCTTTTTCTAGCGTCAATCGCTCATTCGGAAAGAGGGGAGTCAGGTTTTCAAAAAGCACCTTGCTCTTCGCGCTTTCAGGCGACTCAAAATTAACGTCCTTGACCTTCAAGAGCGCAAAATATCGCTCGGAATCCTTGGGTGGACGAATCATACCGGTGACGGTGTCGCCAGTCCGAAGGTTGAATCGACGGATTTGACTCGGACTGACATAGATATCGTCAGGGCCGGCCAAAAAGGAACTATCAGCCGATCTTAAGAATCCAAAACCATCTTGGAGAATCTCGAGAACGCCGTCGCCCCAAATATCTTCTCCGCTTTTAGCGTGCCGCTTTAGGAGCGCAAAAATAATATCTTGCTTGCGCGAGCGCGCCATATTTTCTAGGCCCATCTCGCGAGCCATGTCAATGAGCTCCTGCGTTGACTTACTTTTAAGGTCAGTCAGGCTCATGGGGTTAGCGCTAGGCGTATTGGGGTCTCGTTTGGGCCGCCGCTGCCGACCGCGACGCGAACGCCCTGGTTGACCGTCCTCTTCACTATTGGCTCGCGGCTCCGACGATTTTGCCTCGGAGGGCGGCTCTGCGCTCGACGCCGGCTTTTCGTCTGCCGGCGCATCTGGCGTTGAGGGGCTGTCGCTGACATCCATCTCAGGTGACTGGCTTGGGTCAGATTGCTCTTCTGAGGCCTTGAGTTTCAGTGTTCGTCCATTGCTTTTAGTGGACTCCGCACTGTCGGCTTCGCCTGACAGGGCGGTGGGTTCATTAGTAGGGGTTGCCGATTCTTCGGCGTTGGCGCTGTTTTGCTCTTCCACGAATCACTTCCGGGTTACAGTCAAAAAGGAGAAAAATGGGACCGAAGTTTTGCTAGGCGTTTTGTGCTGACGCGAATCGGTCTAGGGGTTGTGCCCTCGCAGTCTCGCTACACTGACGTTGCCACAGATTACTTTTCTACCCTGTGGGAGTCGTTATAAGGGGATGCTGCTGGGCGTGGTAGGCCTCTCGCGAGACCTCGATTGCGCAAAAGTAGCACCCGAAGATGAGCGCGTCCAGCAAAATATTGTAGGGTTTTTCGGGCGCGTGTTGACGGTTAGAGGACGGAGTCGACAAACTCTCCCATCTGGGTTTTTGATAAAGCCCCGACTTTAGTGTCAACCGCATTACCGCCTTTGAAGACAATCAATGTGGGGATGCCTCGGATGTTAAATTTTCCAGGCATATCAGGGTTCGCATCGACATCGACCTTACAGACTTTGACCTTTCCCGCATATTCTGTGGCAATCTCTTCAAGGATAGGCGCAATCATTTTACAAGGGCCACACCACTCTGCCCAAAAGTCCACCAGCACCGGTAAGTCGCTCGAGAGGACCTCAGTATCAAAGTTGTCGTCAGTAACGTGCAGGATTTCAGCGCTCATAAGGGCTCCATAGTGTGGTCAGAATCTGACCATGGCTCGTAGGGAAAATTTGCTCATGTCAGACGGAAAATATATCACTGCTTGCCAACCGGCAAGCGCTTCGAGCAGTTCAGGTGAAAAAGAATGGCAGGTGTACCTGCTGCAATGCAGCGATGACACACTGTATTCTGGAGTCACCACTGACCTGGATCGCCGTTTACGTCAGCATAATGGCGAAATTGTGGGCGGTGCCCGGTATACCCAAGGGAGACGACCGGTCGCGGTGATGTGGTCGGCGAGTTGTGACTCGAGATCTGATGCTCAGCAACGAGAGGCGGCCTTACGGCGGTTGAGTCGTCAGCAAAAATGGGATTTGATCGCCGCTGCGAGAGGAGTGGGTACGACATGACCGTCGACGCTTTCTGGGATTGGGCCGTTGCTTGCTATCGTCGTGCTGGGGTTCAACAACACCTACTGCTGTTACAAGACACGCAGGATCTCGTCATTCTAGAAGCGTTGTTTGCCTGTTGGTTGGCGAGTCACGATCGGCAATGGCAGCTTGATGACGTGCGGGCGATGGCTGTCTCGACGCGCACATGGATTGATGAAGTGGTTTTGCCGCTCCGAGCTACCCGAACGCGATGGACGGGCGATGCAGACCTGAGTGACTCTCGGCAACACTTACTCGCACTCGAAGTGACGGCAGAGCGCCATCTCGCTGAGCTAATGTGGTCAGGCGTGATGAACGACCGAAGCCCCTCAAAAGGAGTCGTTTCGCCAGTCGAAAAGGGGACGTCTTCGACATTAATGTCATCAAATCTCAGTCTTCTGCCGACTTTTTTTGATGGTAAATGTGCGCCTGAGCGCCTCCAATTGGTGGCACTGCTGGAAAAGGGCACGTAATATCGGCCTTCTTTTTCAGCACGATTAAGGAGTAGCAATACGATGAGTATCTCAATTTCGAGAATGAGTCGAATCGCCGGCGCAGCGACCCTGCTGGCAGTGATGGGGTGCGATAGCACTGCGCAGGAGCAACCGCTTAACTTGGAGTCAACCGAGGCGCGATTAAGCTACGGCATTGGTTTACGGATGGGGCAGAGGATGGCAGCCGATGGGATGGCCATTGATGTGAATGCCTACGCCGCGGGACTCGCTGACGCTGTCGAGGGTGCCGAAGCACGTCTGACAGAAGAGGAAATTAACACCGAAATGACCGCTTTTCAGGAGCGACGTCAGGCTGAAGTAGAAGCTGAGCGCGTTGCAGTGTCACAAACCAATTTAGATGAAGGTAGAGCCTACATGGCAGAGATGAGCAGTAATGAAGAAGTACAAACGACAGAGTCGGGACTGCAATACATTGTGGTTGCAGCGGGTGAGGGCGATAGCCCCGTATTAGCAGATTCTGTCGAAGTCCATTACGAAGGTCGCCTAATCGACGGTACGGTATTTGATAGCAGTTATGAGCGCGGGCAGACGGTGACCTTTGGCGTGACACAGGTCATTCCCGGCTGGACTGAGGGGCTGCAGTTAATGAAGCCCGGTGGTAAATTCAAATTTATTATTCCGCCAGAGTTAGGCTACGGCGAGGGTGGTGCAGGGCAGATGATTGGACCCAATGCCACGTTGCTGTTTGATGTCGAGCTCATCTCAGTCACTAACGCCGACAGCGAGTAACGTTGGTTGTAACGCTTGGGAAGGTGCAGTCTCCGAGGCTGTACCGCCATGACTGAAGCGCCCTAAGGGGCGTTTTTTGTTGGGCGGTTAACCCAGTATGAGCGTGCTCAGGCCTCATTGCTCTGGTATTGCTGATAGAACAGGCTGAGGTAATCCTCAAAAAGCTCGCTATCTTGTGCCTCAATAGCGTGTTGCCGCTGGATGGACTGCTCAGCCTCAATTTTCAGTTGAGCAGACGCTGCTTCCGAGAGGGGATCCCTGAGATGTTGAGCGTGCCATTGGCGAGAGTAACGTAACGCCAGTTGTGAATAACTGAGTCCGCTTTCTTCCATTTCACGCAGCATTCGAGCAGAGAGTGTTTGATCTGGGTCAATGAATTTTTGCTGGGCCTCGGCTGCGACTCGGCGATAGTCATCTGCTGAGTCCTCACTCGTAAACCATTCGGCAATTTCTGCCATTCGCTCGAGCACCGGTTGCGCCAGCGACTGCATAGGCGTTTCAGCGCCACTTGCTGATAGCAACGTCAAATTGGGTTCTCTTCCCCGATTAATCATTCTCTGTAGGTTGATCTCATTTCTGTTTTGGCCCGCTTCATCGCACAGCGGGCTGTCGTCAATCAGGCAAGACATGAGAAAAAGATCGAGCAAGCGCATTGTATCGGCATCGATGCCATAAGGAATGAACGGGTTGATATCGACACATCGTACTTCGATATACTCGATGCCGCTGCGCGCAAGGGCGGCAATCGGTGCCTCACCACTTTGGGTAACTCGTTTTGGTCGGATCGGACTGTAATATTCGTTTTCAATTTGAAGCAGTGCGTCATTGAGCTGCGCAGATTCACCATTGTCCATGACGGTAAACCCCTGATAGGCCTCGTGCGGCGTCAGGATGGCATTGCGTAGCGTGGAAATATACTGATCTAGATCGTTGTAACAAACATTTAAACCTGCCTGAGCGTTACTCGTATAGCCAAGGTCCCCCATCCTCAGTGAAGTGGCATGGGGGAGATAATAACTGTGGTGGTCGTCGCCCATCGGTTTGAGGGGATGGTTGCGATTGCCCTGCACAAAGCTGGCGCACACGGTGGGCGATGCGCCCAGTAGATAGAGCAGCACCCAAGCACGCGAAAAAAAGTTACGAATAAGGCTCAAATACCCATCGGTTTGCAGGTGCATGGAATCGCGACCCGGCTCGACATGTTCTTGTACCGTGGACCAAAAGTTGATCGGTAGGGAAAAGTTGTAATGGAGCCCTGCAATAGCCTGCATCTTGCGACCGTATCGCACGCTCAAACCATTGCGGTAAACGCGTTTCATCTGCCCAACATTAGACTGCCCAAATTGGGCGATAGGAATTTCCGCATCGCCACTGACAATGCAAGGCATGCTGGCACTCCAGAGCAGCTCCTTGTTGAGTTGCCGAGCCGTAAATCGGTGTAAATCTGCCAGCGACTGTTCTGTTGCTTCGATAGACGATTCTGCCGGGGTAATAAACTCGAGTAACGCTTCCGAGTAATCGGTCGTAATAGCGGGGTGTGTTAGTGCCGAGCCCAGCGCCGGTGGATGTTGAGTTTGGGCAAGCGTCGCATGATCCTCAGTGACACGCAGGCTCTCTTTCTCAACACCACGTCGAATCTGAGTAAGCAGCTCCGGGTGCTCATTCAGTACCTGGCGAAAGACTGATGCGTAATTCGACACGGTCTCCCCTGTGTGATGAATTGACGACAATAGGACTGGGCTAAATACGACAGTCGGCGTTAAA
>ENA-ORDA01003615-ORDA01003615.1-marine-metagenome-genome-assembly--contig:-NODE-3615-length-10684-cov-5.101254_pt1 | contig 10684 bp, 9 predicted proteins | sample MGYA00237778_ERZ508506 | MGnify/ENA primary metagenome ERZ508506 (study PRJEB26177, sample SAMN06267891) | marine metagenome | isolation source: Monterey Bay, California, USA | place: Pacific...
TCCTTGACCTTGTCCTTGACCTTGTCCTTGACCCTGTCCTTGACCTTGCCCTTGACCTTGCCCTTGACCTTGTCCTTGACCTTGTCCTTGACCTTGATCGTCGGATTCGCCGCCACCTTCAGTGTCGCCATTGCCAGATCCGGCCTGAGACTCCTGGAAGTCTGGGTCGTATGCATCTGGTATGCCGTCACCGTCAGAGTCGGAGTATTCTCCGTCGTTCGGGTCGGTCGGGAACGAGTCGACGTTGTCGGCCTTTCCGTCACCGTCGGTATCGGCATTGTTTGGGTTTGTACCCATTTGGTACTCTTGTGCGTTGGTTAAACCATCGTTGTCAGAGTCCGCATTGCCGTCACCGCCGTTGGTTGGGTTGAGGCCATTGCTGACCTCCCATCCATCAGGTAGTCCGTCGCCATCGCTGTCCGCGTTGTTCATGTTTGTGCCTTCAGCTTGTTCCTCAGCGTTGGTTAAACCATCGCCGTCCCAGTCTGCACCACCATCATTGGGGTCCAGAGGGTCGGATCCATCACCGCTTACAGCAGATGCTGCTGATAGAGCGAGAAGGAGAGCCAAAAGCATGCTCATTGTCTTTGTCTTCGTTTTTGTGTTCATAATTTTTCACTTCCATTTTTTGTTGTGTTTTACACAGAGAACCCGCTGTTCTCTCTTTCTGAGTGGATCAAATCGTTTGCGAGCTGATTAACTTCAGGAGAGATGCAAGGCTTTCGCATTTCTTGTAGGCGTGGGGAGGTGAGAGAAGCATGGCTGTTTGCCCAACGAAGCGGTTTATCTTCGTCGCAGTGTATCACTTGTGCTTCTCTTTGATTGTTCGGTTTGTCCTCCAAATTCATCGCTTTTCACGGGTATTTCTTAGGGAACCCAACGTTCCCTCTGCCAATCCAGTAATGCCGAGACTATATGAAACCAGCGTCTAATGGCTCAATCGCGAGATGGAGGGAGAAGAAGTGCTGCTGGGTGCGATAACACATACCTCTCAATACTCTCTGCAAGTTTTGCACTTTCGATACGGTGGACACGCTCTACGCCATTACCTGTCGCTTTTGCGAAGAGTTCTGCTTTGTTGTCTTTCGCAAGGCGGGCGAGAGCGATTTTAGCTGCACGGATGACATTTGATCCTTTCAACCGTACTTCACCAGATCCAAGTCCTAGACGGTTTACAAGACGGCCTTGATACTCTCCCTTTTCCCCGCCCATAGCAATCATGCCCATTATTATGAATTGATTTCGAATGGTTGCATCCCACTGGTTGTAATCCGTTGGAAATCGCTCATCAAACGCTTCAAGTAAATTTTTTGTGGAGCCGCTGTACATTTTTATGTCAAATGCATCGTCTTCTATGCGTTTTGTAATATGGGCATCTTTGGGGATAATATCTGTGAACGGAGTCCACATCATGTCGATATTTAACCACTCATTCAAGGAATTAGCGAAGAAAGGATCCGAACCACGCCAATTCAGCGTACTACGTTGTATTAATTCGGGTGCGATTTCTGCGAATGAATCAGGATCTTGCTGGCTAACCGCCTTTAGAGCTTCTAAATAGCGTTCTATGCGTTTCTTAACTTCAGTTTTGCTGGTGGAATTACTTTGCATTGTATCAACCTCGTGAATCAAATATAATAAGAATCGTTCTTGTTTCTTTCGGAGAATTGATTCATCATATTGTCTCAGACATAATATCTTTCAGTCAACCGTTTGTAAAGATTCAATCCTTTTTTAGAGTGTTCTTACAATTACAAAACTTTCATCATTGAACGATGCAGCCCTACATTTGGGATTGAATACGGTTGATCAATGACTGTCCAGCCGGCTGCTTGATAGAACGGAATTGCTTCTTCTCTGGCTTGTAATAATCCGATTTTTGCGGAAAAGGTCTCCTTCGTGTTCTTCTCCAATGCTTCTAAGACCTTGGCTGCAAGTCCTCTCCGCCGAGATGTTCGAAGCGTTCCCATTTGACGGATTTGGATTGCGGGTCTGTTTCCGGGCTCCAGTAAGGGGCTGAAGGCAGGAGTTTTCGGCCCATTTGCCCCAGGAAAATCTGACTGAGATCCATCACTTTCTTCTGGAATGAGATGAGCCCTTCCGACGCACACAATGTCTTCATGTTCATCTTTCACGTATGCATGAATCGCATCTGAATCGTCTTCGAGCAGTTCCGCCCCTCGTTCGAAACCAAGTGGTTGGCGCAATGTCGCATACCTGCATTGGTAATACGCTTCGGAAGGCATCCAACCGGGACCTTTCACGTGGACCATGTTAAGTGCAATTCTTGATTCATCATAAGTATGTTGAGTGAGGCGCGTTGAAATACAACTTCCTGCTGGAACGGTTGCTGCACGGATGTCGGAGCGGTTACGTCGGGGATTGCAAATCCTCTTACCTGGGTTCAAATCCCAGTCCGTGCTCCATCTGTAAAAGACCGCTCCTATCCTAAATTTACGCGCAGTCTTGATATTCAATGGCTGGTTCGTTGGAATGTTGAATAGGCCTATTCATCGAGCGAGGAATCAATTTGCCAAATCTAAATTCTGCTTTTTCTCAAATCGGAAGAGGGTTTGCTACATTCTTAGCACCACCAGCTCCTGATGTAATCCGGTTTACTGTTGGACAGCCTAATTTTGACACGCCTACACCAGTCGTTGATGCCGCTATTGATTCGCTGAAAAGAGGAGAAACGACCTACACAAGATCACAAGGCAGTGAGGCGCTTTGCGAGGCCGTTTCCCAACACTTATCGAAATTCGAAATAAATATTGATGGAAATGATGTTGTTATTGCACCAGGTTGTAAACAAGCGCTGCTCTACTCCATGATGGCAGTGATTGAACCTGGAGATGAAGTGCTTCTCTTAGCCCCTGCATGGCCATCATATGATGGAATGGTCAAACTGCTCGGGGGAGTACCAATTCACGTCCCAGTTCGACGCCCAGACTATCATCCTGATATCGAAGCACTGAGGAATGCCGTCACTTCAAAGACCAAGGCGATTATCATCAACTCTCCAAATAATCCAACCGGAGCAGTATATACCCCTAAGGAAATTAAACAAATTGTAGAGTTAGCTGTTGATTCAGATCTATGGATTTTGGACGATATGATTTATTCAACCCTTGTGTGGGAGGGGCATAGTTACACCTCACCAACTTCATTCGATGGAGGCGCAGAACGAACTCTAACAATTGGAGGGTGGTCCAAAGGATGGGCCATGACTGGGTGGAGACTGGGTTGGATTGGAGGACCGTCTGAAGCAATGGAAGCTGTGAAGACCTGTCAAGCCTCATCTGCAACACACGTTGCCACCTTCCTTATGCCTGCAGCAGAAGTTGCGCTAACTCTTGAAAAAGAAATAGCAGCAATGGGCGATTCATTTGCTAAGCGACGATTGATGTTCCATAAAGGAGTAGATTCACTCCCTGGGGTTGAAGCCCCAATGCCTGAAGGTGCGTTCTACATCCTTGCAGACGTGAGTGGTACTGGCATGAATGATATTGAATTTGCAACAAGAGCATTGGAAGAAGCCAAAGTGCAAGTCATCCCCGGATCCTTAATGCTCGGAGGAGATAATTTGGTCCGATTGTCTTATGCTACTTCTTTAGAAGATCTTGAGGAAGGTCTTCACCGGTTGAGAACTTGGTTGAATAAAATAATTTAGTCTGCATTATTCATGATGCATTCTGCATATTCAATCGGTTGTTATCTTGTATAACTTACCATTCGAACCAAATACTGCAAAATACAAATCTCCGTTCGGATGAAATGCTATGGGGAGAGGCGTTCCTACATCGCTAGCAAAGACACTTGTTGAGGTCTTGACCTCTCCGGTTGAGGCGTCCAGATCTATCTGAACAATTTCATGCCCTTGTGGAAGAATCGTGTTCCAAGAGCCATATACTGTCGCATAGACTGTTGTACTATCTCCTGGAAGAGAAGAGGAATCAGGCCGTAATGCCAATCCATTCATCGAGGTATGGGGTGTCCAGCGAGCTATTGGGGCAATACTTCCGGCAGGAATCGGAGTAGAGGGTGAATCGTCTGGCCAGCCATAGAATCCATCATCTTCAAGCAAATTCAATTCCTCGTCTGGATGGTCTCCTTCCCAATCTCTTCCATTGTCCGTGAATACATATCCTATTGTTGGCACCCATACACCGTCAAAGGAGTTGCGCACGCCGCTTGCTAGTATCCCATGCTCCCCTGTAGACCCATTCACCCATAACAACGCCCCGTTCCTAGAGTCGTCTTCCTCGCAGACATTGCATGTCGAACCACTATGCCAAATGAGTGTCCCGTTTGGAAGAACATTCACTGCATTTGTTTGGTGGTTGCCTGTTGGAATTCCTGAAACTAATGTTGTTTTGTTTGTTATATTTTCAAGCCCGATATGGTCAAAACGCACCAACTCTCCTGCCTCACTTACGAAGATATGATCAGGTGTGATGGCTATGTCATGGGGCTTATTCAGTCCTGAAAGTAGTGTTGTTCGATTCAGTTCTGCATCCAACAATAATATTCTCCCTTCATCTCGATCGCAAACAAGTAATCTATCTTCATCATACCACTCGAGACAGGTTGGGCCTCCAAGGTTTGTCGCAACAACTTCGATGGAATACCCATCAGGAACTTCTGGTTCCATAAACGAAGTATAGGGATAGATTTGTCTTGCAATAAGTAGGGTCAGAATCATCAGAACGAATGGGAAGATATTTCGATACATCCATGCACCTCACGTTGTTGATTCGATGTTTTCGACTTTTACTTCAACTGTTTCAAACAGGATGGTTACCTTAAGCGAACATGTGCTTGAACAAATATCAACTCCATTTTCAATTAGAGTAATTGATTCTGTTGCGTTCCAATGAGATAATGTGTTATCATCTGATTCGATTAGACAGGGAGAAGGAACCACCAAATTTGGATCATTCAGTGCCGGATATTCTGTTTTGTTGAGGGCTGAAATAAGCATCGTTGGGAATCGACTTTCATCGTCATCGTTGTAATATGACAGGAACTGTAGTTTGTAGACAATATCGTCTTGGACAATCAAGTATGTACCTTGATTTGGATCGACTCGATGAACCGCTAGATCATATGTGTACCATTCGATTCGTTCGTTCGTTTCGTTTGACCAAGATGAAGAATTACCAGAGGTTATGTCTCCGATATTTTGGCCTTCAACGAAGGTCCATTGAATTCCTTGTGAGAAGAAAATATCTGTCTTTGAAAACTTCATCGTATGCACTGATACATTCGATTCCTGTTGATTTGGAAGGTCAAAGTAGGTGAATGTGTCGGCAGTTGCATCAATCATTGTCGTGAATGTCGAACCATCCGCTCCAAGTGTTGATTTGACTTTACCGTCATTCGAACTTTCAACCGACTGGCTTCCAAAGGAGCACGTGTGCTGTTGTTCATTCGCAGTGATTTCGATTTGAACGGAAGACCAATCGAGATCTTCGCCCCCCTCGGCAAATGACAGAGATACAAGTTCATCCGTAGAGCCATTCGATAGGCTATTACTAGAATCCGAGACAATCACTCTGTTATTCGTGCCGAGGGGAGACTCGTACGATACCACGAGAAAGGTCCACGCAACGCCAACAAATAGCAGCACAACGGCTGTTACAAAGGCCCAACGCTTCCATTTCAGCATGTCACTTCATCACAGGCTACGACGACGGCCCATGAAAAGGATTGCACCTAAGGCCGCTAGAACCATGGTTGATGCCATGAAGCCAGGTGTGTTTTCATCATCATCATCAGATGTTGGTTCTACACCGCCATCACCGACAACAACTTCTCCGAACATATTCATCGAGATGTGAGGTTCACATGCATAGTAGAATGTCTGGTTCTCTGTGAAGGTCTGATGGAATGCAACTGTTGTTGCCGCTGCGCCTGAGGTTACACCGCCTGTAACGAAGGTTGTGGATTGGAATCCATCAACTTGCTTGACGTTGTGTCCCATAGCTGCGTCAGTCCATGACCAACAGACTGTTTGTCCGTTTTCGATATTGGTGACTGAGGGCGTGAAGCCATATCCATCTGCTGTTAGGCCAATGGTTACTGCACAGTCAACGCCGGCGAATGGATCTGGTGTTTCATCAGCAGGAGGCATGAGTACTTGGTCGATGACGTGGATGACACCATTTGACGCTGGTACGTCTGCTAGTGTTACGTTAGCCATTCCAGTTCCAACCATGACTGCTCCGTTAGCAACCTGAATTGTCAGGTCGTCACCGTTCGCTGCAGCAACTGTCGTTGTACCTTCTGCAAGGTCTGTGGACAGTGTTGTTCCAGCGACAACGTGGTAAAGCAGGATGTCAGTAAGTACTGCAATTTCTTCAGGTGTATCGAATGAATCGAGATCAATACCTGCTGCTGCAAACGCATCATCACTTGGTGCGAATACTGTATATTCAGTATCACCGCTTATTGTGGTTACCAAGTCAGCAGCAGTGAGTGCTGCGACAAGAGATGTGTGAATTGTTGTTGCTGCAGCAGTCACAGCGAGGTTCACTGCAGGTGTCCACATGTAAGCACCGCATTCTGCTGCGCTGATATCGGAAACTGCGTGAGTTACTGTGTTGTAACAACCAGTGATTGTTTGACCACCCACAGTGTAGTCCTCTACGTACATGTAGGAGTTACAGATGAGGTTGGTAGCACCAGGAACGATTGTGTGAGAGACCATGGTGTAGCAAATATCACCTGCTGGTGGCATCAATACTTTGTCGATGACGTGAATGATTCCGTTGGATGTCTGTACATCTGCTCCGGTTACGGTTGCGTCTCCGATGGTAACGGTGCCGTCGGTACCGACTGCGAATGAGGCTTTGTCGCCATTGAACATTGTTACTGCAAGTCCATCAGTTACCGCAGAGGAAGGCACTGCTCCAGAGTACACGTGGTATGTGAGAATGTCAACGAGTGTTGCAATTTCCTCATCGGTATCGAAGGTTGTTAGATCGATTCCTGCGTCAGTGAATGCTTGGTCTGTTGGAGCAAAGACAGTGAACGGACCTTCGCTTTGGAGTGCGGTAACCAGATTTGCTTGGCTTAGTGCTGCAACCAATGCGGTGTGGATTCCTGTGCTCGACGCTACTGTTGGAATGTCACCAGGCACAGCAGATGTTGTGAGCGTGAAATCTGCAAACATGCTGGAATGCACTGTACAGAAGTAGCTCAGCGTGTCTTCTACAGTGAATCCTTCTCTAAAGAAAACCGTAAAAGATTCATCGTTGGAAATTCCTTCAGTGATGCTTCCATCACCGGCAATCAGGAGTTCAGAACTTGCTTCGGTTGCGTAACCGCTGTCGCTAATGTAGAATGGGTGAGTTGATGGATTGTTGACTCTTTGGAATTTGTAATTCTTGGTGATGTCAATCTCGGTCATGGCATTCGTGGCTGCGGAATCCGTGAAGAACTGATAGTACGGAGATGTCATTGAACCGTCGCTCACGTAAACGTCAACTGGAGGCATCAACACTTTGTCGATGACGTGGATGACGCCGTTTGATGTTTCAACATCAGCACCGGTGACGGTTGCACCGTTGACCTTCACTTCGCTTCCGACTGTGAAAGCAAGTTTGTCACCGTTGATGGCATCTACAGCTGCGTTGTCAGTCAGATCTGACGACATCACTTTTCCAGAAACAACGTGGTATGTGAGAATGTCAGCGAGTGTTGCGATTTCTTCATCGGTATCGAACGTTGTCAAATCAATTCCTGCATCAGCAAATGCCTGATCTGTTGGAGCAAAGACTGTGAAAGGACCTGTTCCTTGTAGCGTTGCTACGAGATTTGCTTGAGTTAGAGCGGCAACTAACGAGTCGTGAACGCCAGTTGCAGCAGCATTGGTAGGTATATCTTCGGTTGCATCCGCAGTCACAGAAAACGGTAGACTGGATACAAGTAGGCAGGCAATTAGGGTATACACGATTGATTTACGCATTGTCGCTAAACCCCATTGAAGAGTTTATAATAGCCTGTATTAAGGTGGGAAACACGTTCAAATCAGAAAGGAGAACGGTAGTCTTCAACATCTTGTGCGATTCTCAGCAATTGGTTGTATTTTGCCACTCTATCGGAGCGTGCAGGAGCGCCGGTTTTGATTTGTCCAGCTCTTGTGCCGACTGCTAGATCTGCAATTGTTGTGTCTTCGGTCTCCCCACTTCTATGAGAAACGACGTTACGATAGCCATTGGATGTTGCTAGTTCCATCGCCTCAAGGGTCTCTGTAACTGTACCAACTTGGTTTACTTTGACAAGCATTGCATTTGCTGCCCCTATTTCGATACCTTGAGCAAGTCGCTCAGATTGTGTTACGAATAGATCATCTCCGACAATTTGTACACGGTGGCCTTCTTGTTTGGTCAATGCAGTCCATCCAGCCCAATCGTTTTCACCTAAACCGTCTTCAATAGAAAGGATAGGATAAGCGTCGAGCCATTCCCCATACATATCGGCCATTTGATTTGCAGAAAGGACCTTTCCGTCCATGTGGTATCCATCATCTTTCAAGAATTCTGTAGCTGCTACGTCAAGCGCAATTCCAACATCATCTGTTGTATACCCTGCACCTTCAATGGCTCGAACCATATACTTCAGGCCATCTTCGTTTGTTGGTAGGTTTGGAGCAAAGCCGCCCTCATCACCAACACCGCCAAGCAAACCATCGGTTTTGAGTTCACTCTTGAGTTGATGATAAATTTCAACACCAGCTCGAAGGCCTTCACCAAACGTGTCGAATCCATGAGGCATGACCATGAATTCTTGGACATCAACGTTCGAAGCTGCGTGAGCTCCTCCATTGAGAATGTTAAGCATTGGAACAGGCATCTGACCACCTGCAACACCACCGATGTATTTCCACAACGGGAGTTCATGGCAGGCTGCTCCAGCATGGAGACAGGCGAGGGATGCGCCAAGCATTGAGTTCGCACCAAGTGTGGATTTGTTTTGTGTCCCATCGAGTTCAATCATAACTTCATCGATGATTCTTTGCTCATCAACAGGCATTCCAACGAGCGCCTCTGCAATTTGTTGTCGAACATTTTCTACAGCGGTGTCAACGCCTTTTCCGAGCCACTTCTTTGGATCATTATCTCGCATTTCAAGAGATTCATGTTGTCCTGTAGATGCGCCAGATGGAACCATCGCCCGGCCCATTAGACGGCCGTCAACATAGCAGTCAACTTCGACTGTCGGGTTCCCTCGACTATCGAGGACCATTCGTGCATCTAATCCTGAGATGTAATCGGACATTGCTCTCAAACCTTCCAGTTCTCCGCGCTCTTTGAATCAAACGGGTCTTCCATTTCTATCAATTTCATCCCCCCACTGTGGTTGAATTGTTGTTTTTTGTAAAAAAATATGATGTTTTTTACTTTTTCAGGCGTGAAAAGGTTTGATATACCGATATGTGGAGGGGTTGGCATGCCCAGAGTTGCAGAAATCGACCGCGCCATCCTCGCCCAACTACGAAAGAACGGAAGAATGTCGTTTGTGGATCTTGCACGAGAAGTCAGTGCAAGTGAGCGAACCGTACGAACTCACATTCGGGCAATGGAAGAAAACGGAACTATCAGAGGCTACACAGTACGAGAAAGTGGAATCGGTTTGACTGCACTTGTCCGCATTAAGGTCTCCCCAGGAGCCGAAATCGGATCGTTCGCTTCAGAAGTTACTGGATGGGAAGGAATTGAAATCATCTACGAAGTTTCGGGAGAGGCTGACTTAGTCGCTCTCGTTCACGTCGATGACACCGTTGCTCTTCGACAACTGCTCGATAAAATGTGGATGGCTGCACCAAATGAAATTGCTTCCACCACAACTGAGTTAGTTCTTGAGCAATATTGAATCGTTCGGCGAAGCCATTTATTGGTTGATTAATGTTTCTTGATACGAGAAATATACCTGGGTAATCAGAACTACGATTAAACTAATCATGTAAAAACTCGGGCGGGGTATGATCTCAAACCCTGTATCAGCCCCTAGTGTAATGAGTGCAGCCAACTGGATCAATAAATACCCAACAACCGTACATATGAGTGCTCCTTTTGAAGTAGCCCAGCGCTTATAGTATGCCCTTTCTATCGTCTTCATGCTTGTTTCAAGATTACCTGATTCCGTCATGTGCACTATTATTCTGAATGTTATATGGGTGATTTGAAACAATAGTGCAATTATTACAAGAAGCATGAATATCAAGCCTACAAATGCTAAAAAAGCGTCTTCAGAAGATAGCCCTTCAAACCAACTTGTAGTCTCACTGAGGCTTCCAAACGACGCTTTTACTCCGAAGGGAGTGAGTCCCACAGAGATTTCGCCTGACAAAAGGACGACCCAATTAGAAAACAATCCAAAAATCAGGAGAACTCCGCCTAAACCATGAGCGATATGGGAAAATGTCGTGATACTATTATTTGCATCTCCTGTGGATGTTCGTGCAGAAGTATCGCTTTCCCCCCACTCAAATTCTCCCTCGCAGAAAGGGCATTCAAACAGGCCTGATGCATCATCATCTAATTCAATGTGCTCTTCACAGTGGGGGCACTCAATGACAACCATGTCTAGGTGCTCTCGTGTTTCGATTTAGATGTTATCCCGACACGAATCTTTCATGGAGATAAACTAGAATTGATTATTTAGGGACGGAGAACCCTCA
>ENA-ORDA01003622-ORDA01003622.1-marine-metagenome-genome-assembly--contig:-NODE-3622-length-10669-cov-3.551832_pt1 | contig 10669 bp, 8 predicted proteins | sample MGYA00237778_ERZ508506 | MGnify/ENA primary metagenome ERZ508506 (study PRJEB26177, sample SAMN06267891) | marine metagenome | isolation source: Monterey Bay, California, USA | place: Pacific...
CGCAACAAACAAGAAGTAATCACCAAGCACAACGCCAACTAAGCTGGAGATAATAATTGGTAATAGCAAGTCTGATGAAATGTGCCAGTCACCACCCTGTAGGACAATCATAACGAGCAGAATGACCGTTGCGATAATCATTCTGAGCCGATTGAAGTGGAGCGGGCCAAGCATCCGCACAGGATGATGAGCAAAGATGCTGGCTAGTGTCCAGCTAAAGGCTGCACCAAGGGCAAAAAGATGCGCAGATTGCATAGGCGTAATTTCTATTCGTGAAGTAGTGAAGCAGATATCACCATCACAGTAAGCTGACGGCAGAGGAGAGAGAATAGCGGACAGGGCTATCTATACAAAATCATTAACTGCGCGGGGCGTGTTTAGCAAGAATACGTTGTAATGTTCTGCGATGCATTTTCAGTCGGCGTGCTGTTTCTGATACATTGCGATCGCATTGCTCAAAGACACGCTGAATATGTTCCCAGCGCACCCGGTCTGCGCTCATTGGGTCTTCTGGTGGTTCTGGCAGGCTACCTTCAGCCTGAAGCAAGGCGCGGTGGATTTGGTCGGCATTTGCCGGCTTTGGTAAATAATCAAGAGCGCCAGCTTTCACAGCAGCAACGGCCGTCGCAATATTACCAAATCCGGTGAGAATTATAATGCGGCAAGCCGGGCTGACTGACTGAAGATAGGAGACAACTTCCAAACCATTCCCATCTTCGAGTTTAAGATCAAGAATAGCATATTCCGGCGGCGCTTCTTTTATCATCAAAAGCGCTTCGGAAACCTGTTCGGCTGAGCGCACCTCAAAGCCGCGCTGTTCCATTGCCCGGCTTAATGTCCGGCGCAACGCATTATCATCATCTAGTATCAATAAAGAGCCTTGGCTCATCAGTTTATCCTCGATACTCAGACCAGCCGCGCAAGGGGCATGGTAATTACGATTTCCGCGCCGCCACTCTTCTGATTAGACACAACCAGTGAGCCGCCACGGCCTTCAATTATTGTCTGGGCCAGAAACAGCCCTAAGCCCCGATGACCGCCTGTTCCCTGCCGGCTGCTATTCCATGGCTGACCAACAATAGCCATCACAGACGCCCGAAAACCAGGGCCATCATCTGCTACCTTAACTATGATATGGGTCTCATTCCATGAGATATCCAGAGTGATAAGGTTATTTGCATAATCATCTGCATTATCAAGCAATGTTTCGAGAGCATATTTTATATCTGGTAGCGGTAAAAGTTCTGGCTCGCGCGGCACGCTTGTGTCTGCTCCCTCTGCCAAGACAAGGCGAGAACCAAGCGTAGCAGTGGTGATTTTAACCTTATGTGTCATATCAGCAAGATGCGGAGCTAACTGGGCTTGAAATATCTGACTAACAGGAAGCGCCGCCGCTAAATCCTTGCCGCTCATCTGCGCGTCCTTATCAAGCTCGGAGAGGATAATACGGCACCGCTCAACTTCAGCATTCAGCAGCGCAATATCTTCCTGAAGCTCTTTATCGCCCGCCCATTTTTTCCCCAATTGGCCCGGAAGCTCGTGCGAGATCAGCGCAATTGTATTCAGCGGCGAGCCAAGTTTATGTGCCGCAGCCGCCGCAAGCGTGCCAAGCGCTGTTATCTGTTGTTCGCGCGCCAGAATAAGCTGTGTTGCACCGAGTGCGGCTTCTGTCCGGCGGGCTTCAGCAGCAAGCCACCAGACATAAAACCCAATAAAAACTGACGATACAAGCAGCGCCGAAAGCAACCCGAATAAATAGAGGTTTGGCAGATGAAACCCTGTCTCATACCATGGCAATGGCAGGTGGAAAAACAATAGGCAAGCAGCGCTTATCCCAACAAGAATGACCAGCGAAATTGTTGCCTTTATATCTAGCAACGCTGCAGAAACAACGATAGGCGCGAGGAAAAGCATCGCAAATGGATTTTCAAGACCACCTGTCAGATAGAGCAGGCCAGCAAGCTGAAGCACATCAAAATGCAAGGCAAGGACAACTTCACTCAATTTAATCTTGCTTGGATTACGCAAGCGCCAAACTTGCCATAAATTGACGCAAATACCCACCAGCACAATACCAAGAGCACTCAGAATCAAAACATCAAACTGCAGGACATGGTAGACCAGAAGCAATGCCACCGTCTGACCTGCCAGAGCAAGCCAGCGAATAGACGTCACCGCCTTTGGATCAATCGGTGAACGCCCCCTTAAGCGGGGCGGCATTAACGGGTCTGACGATCCTGCTATTGTATCAGCATCGACCCGCCTCATCAGATATCCAGATTGGAAACTTTAAGCGCATTTTCTTGAATAAAGTTCCGCCGCTCTTCCACAGCTTCTCCCATCAAGGTCGAGAAAGCCATATTAGCATCTTCTTCTTCGGTTACACGCACTTGAAGAAGTGTCCGCTGATTAGGGTCAAGTGTAGTTTCCCAAAGCTGGTCAGGGTTCATTTCTCCCAGTCCCTTATAGCGGGCAATCTGAGCACCTTTGCGCCCTTGCGCTACAATATGGGTGGCCAGATGAGACGGCCCTGAAATATCTGCCTGATGCGCCCCGCTTGTAAAGGTCAGCTTATGCGAGAACATTTCCTGCAATAAGCCTGCTGCCCCATTAAGCTGTCTGGCTTCGGTTGTTGTAACAAGGCGCTTATCCAAACGATGTGTTTCAGTGATACCGCGTAATGTGCGCCGTAGCACAATTTCAGGCCCAGAAGCAGCCTCTTCTACGACGCCGCTCCATCCCCGCTCAAGCGGGTCTGAATAATGGTCCATCCGTTCAGCTAGAAGCTGGGCTGAGTCAGCGTTCGATAATACATCCAGATTAAACATGCCAGCAATTGCAGCCTGCTCGATAACATCACGGTTTTCAATCTGGAAGGTTAGCTGGTCGATTGTACGAGACAGAGACACTGATTTTTCAACCAGCTCTTTTAACTCTGGCCCAGCAACCTGCAATCCGGCTTCATTTGTCAGAGCCCCCTCTTTCAGACCAGCTGTAATCAGGTAATCATCAAGGGCATGCTGGTCTTTCAGATAAACTTCAGACGCGCCACGTTTCGAGCGGAATAGCGGTGGCTGTGCAATATACAGATATCCCAGTTCAATCAGAGGCCGCATATGGCGGAAGAAGAATGTCAGAAGCAGGGTCCGAATATGGCTGCCATCAACATCAGCATCCGTCATGATAATGATTTTATGATAGCGGATTTTTTCTTGATTCATATCCGCATTGCCAACCCCTGCACCAATGGCAGTAATTAAGGTGCCAATTTCAGCAGATGACAGCATTTTATCCAGACGGGCACGTTCAACATTAAGGATTTTACCGCGAAGCGGCAAGATAGCTTGTTGCGCCCGATCACGTCCCTGTTTTGCAGACCCTCCAGCAGAATCACCCTCAACCAGGAATAATTCTGATTTTGATGGGTCTTTTTCCTGACAGTCAGCAAGCTTACCCGGCAAGCTTGCAATATCCAGCACACCCTTGCGGCGTGTTAGCTCGCGCGCTCTGCGGGCGGCTTCGCGGGCCGCAGCAGCTTCATAGGCTTTCGAGACAATTTTACGTGCCTCTGACGGATGCTCTTCAAACCACTGGCTAAGTGCTTCACTGACACAGCCCTCTACAATTGGGCGCACTTCAGATGAGACAAGCTTATCTTTGGTCTGGGATGAGAATTTCGGGTCTGGCACTTTCACCGACACAATTGCGGTTAGGCCTTCACGCGAATCATCGCCTGATAATTGTACTTTTTCACGTTTTGCGATCCCGCTAGACTGGGCATAATTATTCACAATACGGGTCAGAGCGCCTCTGAATCCGGCTAGATGGGTGCCACCATCACGCTGCGGGATATTGTTAGTGAAGCACAATGTTGATTCATGAAAGCTATCTGTCCAGGCAAGTGATAACTCAACAATCACATCATCTTTTTCAATCGTGCTATGAATTGTCGGATGTAAGGCATTGCGGGATTTGTTGAGATATTCAACAAACGCTATCAGCCCGCCATCAAAGAAAAACTCGGACACATGTTCTTCAGCTTTGCGATTATCGGTCAACCGGATACGCACACCCGAATTCAGGAAAGCAAGTTCACGCAACCTGTTTTCAAGCGTGGCAAAATCAAACTCAACCTGAGAAAATGTATTTGTTGATGGCAGAAACGTAATCTGGGTGCCAGTTTTATCGGGCGTAGCCACACCTTGAACAAGCGGGGCCTCAGATTCGCCGTGAACAAACCGCATCGTATGTTCATGGCCATGCTTCCAGATTGTAAGCTCAAGCCACTGCGACAGCGCATTCACAACCGATACACCAACACCGTGCAGGCCGCCTGACACTTTATAGGAATTATTATCAAACTTACCGCCAGCATGGAGCTGGGTCATGATAACTTCAGCAGCAGATATTTGTTCTTCAGTGTGAATTTCTGTTGGGATGCCGCGTCCATTATCTGAAACAGAAACAGAGCCATCACCGTTCAAGATGATCTGAACAATGTCACAATGCCCGGCAAGGGCTTCATCAATGGCATTATCAACAACTTCATAAACCATGTGGTGAAGACCAGACCCGTCATCTGTATCACCAATATACATGCCCGGGCGTTTCCGCACAGCATCTAGCCCGCGTAATACCTTAATCGAATCTGCCCCATATTCCTCAGAATTTTGGGTGCTATTTTCGGCGACCTGATCATCTTCACTCATCGCGACACTCCTTGCTAAAACCTATTTCCCTCATAATGCGTCATCCTGATGAGGAGGATGCATTTGACGGTGTCACCTGCCCATTCTGGACATGAAAAAACTGTGCATTTTGTGAAAGTGGTGCGAATGCATGTTCATCTGCTCCACTATACCATACCTGTCCACGTAATGCAGAACATAACGCGAATAAATGTGTGCGTCTGCGCTCATCCAAATGAGCAGCAACATCATCCAAAAGTAACAATGGCGGGCGGCCAAGACGCTCATCTTGAAGCTGTGCATGTGCCAATATCGCCGATATCATCACAGCTTTCTGCTCACCTGTTGAAGCCTCTGCGGCAGAGCGACCAGAAAACATCATTACCAGGTCAGTTTCGTGCGGACCCGGCATTGATACATTGCCCGCCTTTCGGCTGGTTGCGGCCATTTGCATAATTCTGTCTTCAATATCAATCGCTGGCAATCCGGCATCTAGCAGCTGGTGCGCCTCCCCTTGCAAAAGAGCGTTCACTTTCGGAAATAAAGTATCCATCGCTGCCGACTGCCGGTTCATATCAGCAATAAGAGCAGCACGTGTTGCCATGATAGCAACCCCTGTTTCTGCCAGTATCTGCTCTAGCCCTGCAAACCAGCTTTTATCGCCAGTGCCATCAGCCAACAGCCGGCTGCGTTCACGCCACGCCTTTTCATACCGGACAATACGGCCATTATGGGCGTCATCAAACGCAATGGCGAGCCGGTCAACAAACCGGCGCCGCGATGATGCAGATCCGATGAATAAGCCATCCATCTGCGGGGTCAGCCATGATACAGCAAGATGCTGGGCAAGCGCATTCTGGGATGATGGGGCGCCTTGAATACGCACAATACGGCTTGCCTCAGGGTTGTCTGCATCAGCCCCGGTCCCGATTGTTAACGGTCCCTCAGGCGTTTCAAGCTCAGCAAAAAGCGCCCATGGCCCAATGGGGGCTTTGCGAGTGCCATCCTGCGCTGCGTCGGGCGCGCGGGTGCCAAAGGCATCACGAGACGCGCGCCGCAAGCCCCGTCCGGGGGCGAGCATGGAGAGCGCTTCCATCATGTTTGTTTTTCCGGCACCATTCGGGCCAGTCAGGACAACAGACTGGGCATCACACGCAAGCTCCGCGTGGATATAATTACGAAACTTGTCAACCGACAGCCGGCGCAGGCTGAACTGCTTTTCTGGGTACTGCGCTCGTGGCGGCACTGCCTTTGTTGCTGTAAGCGGCAAGACATCACCCATCAGCAGCAACTATACCCGCATCGGCATCAGGACAAACAGATTATCTTCGTCACCGGGAGTCGAAATAAGACTTGGCGAGCCTGAGTCTGATAAAGCCATCTGCATGATATCACCTTCGATTTGCTGGGCAATCTCAAGCAGGTAGCGTGCATTAAACCCGATTTCGATATCATCGCCGGAATAGGTAACTTCTAGCTCTTCTGTGGCGCTTGACGCATCAGGGTTGCTAGCAGACAAGGTAAGGGTGGTTCCAGAAACAGCTAGTTTTACCGAACGCGACTTTTCAGATGAGATAGTCGAGACCCGGTCAACAGCACTTGAAAACAGACTTCTATCGACTGTTAAAATCTTATCGTTACCCTCTGGAATGACCCGGGTATAATCCGGAAATGAGCCATCGATCAGTTTTGATGTGAGACGCACCGAACCAAAGGCAAACTCTGCCCGTGTTTCAGATAGGGATACGTGCATTTCACCTTCGGCATCATCCAGCAATTTGCGTAACTCACCAACTGCTTTGCGTGGCAGAATGATTTCCGGCATTGTCTCAGCGCCTTGCGGCATATCGATGCGCGCAAGAGCAAGCCTGTGGCCGTCTGTTGCAACCGCTGCCAAGGCGCCTGAGTCTGACTTATGGAAATAAATGCCATTCAGGTAATAACGGGTTTCTTCGGTTGAAATAGCAAACCGTGTCATATCGATCTGATGGCGTAAATCAGCTGTTGTCAGGATAAACTTCACCGGCAGGTCTGATGTGTTAAAAGCCGGGAAATCATCAACCGGTAATGTTGGCACCTTAAAGCTAGACCGACCAGCACTAATCTGGGCATTGCCATCAGATACATGGATGCTTACCTCAGACCCATCAGGCAGTTTGCGAATAATATCATTAAGGAGATGCGCCGGCACCGTGCAGCTTCCCTCCTGTATCACTGAACAGTCCAGTTCAGTCATGATATCCATATCCATATCTGTTGCTGTCAAAGACAGCTTTGATGATTCGGCGCGCAGGACAATATTCGCAAGAATCGGAATTGTATTCCGACGTTCAACAACAGAACTTACATGGCCTAAAGGACGCAACAAATTCATCCGGTCGATAGCAATTTTCATCTGGACAAACCCTGTCTTATTCGTGGTAATGACGCGGTTATTTTAGTTCTACACACAAAATGTAGCATAATAAACACAAAAAACCGCTATATGTCGGTGAAAAACGTCGACTGTTCACACATAAAAATGGCTTGTTCATTCCAGAACAAGGTGCCAGCCAAGCGCGACAGCATTATAAGTGTTTAATTATCAACCAGATTTGCTTTTAACGTGCTGATATCATCAGCAATTTCAGCATCATCACGAAGCAATTCACCAACTTTACGCACGGCGTGCATAATTGTTGTGTGATCACGGCCACCAAAACGGCGCCCGATCTCTGGATAGGAAAATGTCGTTAAATCTTTGGACAGATACATGGCAATCTGGCGCGGCCGTGCAACGGTGCGCGAGCGGCGCGCAGAAAACATATCAGCTGTCCGAATATTATAATAACTTGCGACCTGCTTTTGAATATCTTCAACCGTGACACGCCTGTTATTGCTGCGTAGCAAATCGGATAATACCTCACGCGCCATTTCAACGGTAATATCGCGGCCAACCAATGTTGCTTGTGCAACCAGCCTGTTGAAGGCCCCTTCGATTTCACGAATATTGGATGTGATTCGGTTAGCAAGGAACTCAAGAACCTTATCTGGGACCAGAACATCACAGCGCTCACGCCGAGACTGCAGGATTCCGAGCCTTAGCTCATAATTAGCCGGATGAATATCAGCAACCATACCCCAGCCAAGACGCGAGCGCAGCCGCTCTTCCATGCCGGATAGGTCTGTTGGTGATTTATCAGCAGACAGAATCACCTGACGCCCATCTTCAACAAGCGCATTGAAGGTATGAAAGAACTCTTCCTGGGTTGAATCCTTACCAGAAATAAACTGCACATCATCAATCATCAGAACGTCAACAGACCGGAACTGCTCTTTGAATGACATCATGTCGCGATACCGCAACGCACGGATAAATCTGTACATGAATTTTTCGGCCGATAAATACATCACCCGGCGATGCGGATGACGGGCGTTAATTTCCCATGCGATCGCGTGCATCAAATGCGTTTTACCAAGACCAACCCCACCATAGAGGAAAAGCGGGTTAAAGGCTGCTGTTGTTGTTTCAGCAACACGGCGGGCAGCAGCAAATGCCAGCTCGTTTGGCTTGCCAACGATAAATCTATCAAAAGTGAAACGACTATCAAGACCGCCAACCATATCAGCTGCGTTTTGTGATGCTGGCGCATCTGTCTCTGGCATCTGTGATAAGCGTGGTGGATAATCTGGTGCTGATTTCACCGACGCTGACTGCATTGGCGCTGACTGCATTGGCGCTGGCGCAGCAAGCGGCGCTGGATGGGCTGAACCAACTGTGACCGATACCTGCTGAACAGCGCCATATTCGCGCTTTAGCATAAAGCGCAGTTTTTCTGCATATTGTGACTGCACGCGGTCACGAATAAACGAATTTCCCGCCTGAAGAACAAGGCCCTTTTCAGATAATGTAACAGGCGTGAGATTTTTAATCCAAGCCTGCCATTTAGTATCTCCCAAATCCTGCTTCATTGCCGCAGACACACGCCCCCAGATTGAGGAGACAGTCTCAATCGGCTCTCCTGCAACAACAGAATCAGACACAGTGTTTTTTGTGTCTATCTCCTGCTGCGGAGAAAGGAAGTTGCGTGGGTCAGACATGAATACCTAAAGATTATCGGAATTTAAATTTTGGTTTTTAGTCGCCAGAAATCCAGAAATCTGCCGCGAATAGTAGGCAGAAAAACCCATATCCAAGCCTGACCCAAGACACTCTGTGCATCGTCAAATCTAGCCTTAAACAATCTTAGAAAGCAAGGCGCCGAATCGGCAATAACAGAAAATATATTTTCCGAATCAGCATAATTTGCGCTTGACACTATATGTGTAAAATTTAGGTCTGTGCGGCTGACCCACTTCTTCTTTTGCAAACTAAATCAGCATCTTTATGGCATGCGAATCACAGAGAATCAGGCACTAAAGACTAAGCCTCTGTCGCTGTGCCACTTTATTATTTGTGAATAAAAAGAAAAAATGAGGTGTAATAGGCTTTAATTCGCCAAAAAGGCACAAAAAAAGCAGGAGGTTTCCTGCTTTCTTAAGATCTTTGCGCTATACTTACAGATTACCTGCAAGAAACTTGTCTAAGCTTTAGGCGCCAACAGCCTTAACGCGAGCTGAAAGACGCGATACTTTGCGTGAAGCGGTGTTTTTGTGAATAACACCTTTCGTTACGCCGCGCATAATCACTGGCTGGGCTTCTTTTAGCGCCACCTGAGCTGATTCTTTATCACCAGATGTAATCGCCAACTCAACCTTCTTGATGAAGGTACGCATGCGGCTTATCCGGCTTTTGTTGATCTCAGCACGATTCGCGTTGCGGCGGATACGCTTTTTTGCAGATTTGTGATTTGCCATCACGAGTCCTCTAAATGTAGTAAATAAAACAGACTGCGGCTTATAAACCGCCTATCTGATATGGTCAAGCATTCTGTCACCTTTTTAGCCAGAAACCTGTCAAACACTGGCTCTTATAGCAGATTTAGGGGTTAGGAGCTGTCCGGCACACTAATTATCGCGACGGTTGAAGAGCGATTCGCCACAAACCTAACCCGTTAACTTTGACCTGTTTTATCATCACTTCTTCTTGGCCTCGCCGGAACAGATTGCCACTACCCTGCCAGCCAAGAGGTGGCAGAACAGACCTATAATAACCGCGAATAGCTGACGCTGGCGCATCTGTTGTTGCGAAGAGGACAATGATACGTCCTGAGGGCGAATCAAAGCTGAACCCAAGCTCGGTCGCAACAACAAGGCTATCTTCGAGCGGAATATCTGCGAGCCAGCGTGCTTCGGATGCCACAGAGCCGCTTTGCTGGGCTTTGGCTGTCTGAAGACATGTGACAACAATTAGTCCGGCAAGCACTACCAGAACAAAAGACAGACGTTTCACTGCGTCATTGGGAATTAGGGATTTCATCATCATCGCACCTGCATTATCAATCTGGCACCGTTTATCCAGTTAAAAGAATGAGAAGGCCAGAGCTACCCTGTCTACAATGCCTTAGCGCTGACACGAAGGACAGTAAAAACTAGCGCGACCTGACTGCCGCAACTCTTTAATCGGCGTTGCACAGGTCAGGCACGGCTCGGATGTGCGGCCATAAACTGAAAGGCGTTGCACAAAATAGCCAATTTCGCCGCCTGGCTGAACATGGTCGCGCAACGAGGTTCCGCCAGCTTCAATCGCCGCAGCCAGTACTGTCCGAATCGCTATCACTAGCTTTTCAGCTCTTTTGCCTGCAATTGTTTGCGCCAGCCGCCGCGGCGATATACCCGACATATGTAACGCTTCATTCACATAGATATTGCCAAGCCCTGCAATGAGGCGCTGGTCAAGCAAGGCTGATTTTATCGGCGTTTTTTTACCCCTCAACACATCCGAAAGCCACGGGCCGGACAAATGGTTTGATAAGGGCTCAATACCTAAATGAGACAATAGCGGATGTTCGGCCTCGCCGCTGGCTGGAATAATATCAAGATAACCAAAACGTCGGGGGTCT
>ENA-ORDA01003626-ORDA01003626.1-marine-metagenome-genome-assembly--contig:-NODE-3626-length-10663-cov-7.621009_pt1 | contig 10663 bp, 13 predicted proteins | sample MGYA00237778_ERZ508506 | MGnify/ENA primary metagenome ERZ508506 (study PRJEB26177, sample SAMN06267891) | marine metagenome | isolation source: Monterey Bay, California, USA | place: Pacific...
CGGCCCCCAAGCCCTTTGCTTGACCTGATGCTACTCTCATTTCATAAAGAGGATTATCAGCATCATTATCTGAAATACTTTTCCACCCTTCTAGTACCCCGCCGTTAGCGAAATCATATTCACCCATAGCATAACGTAAAACTTCGCACATATTTAAGTCAATTATTCCGCCAATTCTTTTGTGTAAACTTGCTTGTAATATTAAAGCTAAATGCAGCCCATTTATAGGGTCCGCAATAGCATCTCCTACAAAGCTGGGATAACCATAAACATTGTTCATAATTCCTGATAAGCCTGCAGAGACACCAATATCGTCTCCATAACCTATACGGTTCTGATCTCTCGAATAGGCAGTTAATCTCAACCAGATCTTACCCGGCTTTTTTTTAACAAACTCTTTAGCTGATATTCCAAGCTGCATAAAAGCCCTAGGTCGTGAAGCTTCAATTATCACGTCTGCTTGATGCATCAATTGCTTTAATTTTTCTAATCCATCCTCATTATGGAAATCTATAGAAACACAATCTTTATTTTCATTCAGTAAATTATAAAACTGTCCGTTACCAAACCGCATGCCGTCAGGCCTATCAGGGCTTTCTATTTTGATTATTCGTGCACCGGTCATTCCCAATAAACTTGATCCTAAAGGACCCGCCCATAAAGATGAAAGGTCAAGTATAAGAGGTTTTTTCAAAATTGCCTTGCTGTACTCTTTAAATGAAAACCAGCTCTTTGGCCTATCTGGTATGCTAACTTCACCTACAGCTAAACCCATGTCTATTGCTCGAGATAATAGATAATTAGTACTTAATTTATTTTCTATAAATTAATTTTGTTCGATTTAATTCCTTAATATTCTTACAACCCATTAATACCATATTACGATTAATTTCATCATGCATATTCTGCAATAGACGTTCAACACCAGGTTGACCTCCGGCTCCCAAAGAAAATAAGAACATTTTACCAAAACTACATGCTTTCGCACCTGCTGCTAAAGCTTTTAAGACATGGGTTCCTCTTCTAATTCCACCATCTAAAATAATTTCAAGTTTATCACCTACTGCATCTGAAATTTCTTTCACTTGATCAAAAGGTGATCTTGATCCATCCAATTGTCTTCCCCCATGATTTGAAATCATTATGGCTGTGCAACCAATATCAATTGCTCTTTTTGCATCTTCTACTGACATAACTCCTTTAAGTGCAAAAGGCTTGTTCCATTTTTTTACACAGTACTCAGCATCTTTCCAGTTCATTGCTGGATCATATTGTTCATTGATATATTCTACTACTGACTTTGCAATGTTGGTTCCTTTATCTGTCTTTTTTGCAACATTAGATAATTCAAATTTTTTATGAGTAAAATAATTAAAAACCCACTCAGGTCTCATTGCAAAACTTAATAAACTTTGAAGTGTAAGTTTGGGAGGAGTTGTAAATCCTGTTCTAAGATCTCTTTCTCTATTTCCACCAACTAATGTATCAACTGTTAAGCACATGCCATCATAACCTGAAGTTCGACATCTCTCTATTAAGTCATCTGTGATAGATTGATCTTTGTGAACATAAAGTTGAAATAATTTTGGACCTTTGGAAATTTCTGCAATTTCCTCAATAGTATTATTTGCCATTGTTGACATGCTATAAATAGTTCCAAATTTTTCAGCTGCTCTTGCAGAAGCTTTGTCACCATCATGATGATAAAGTCTTTGCATTGCAGTTGGTGATAAAAATATTGGCATATCAATTTTTTTGCCAAAAACAGTTGTTGATAAATCTGGCTTGCCAACACTTGCCAAAATATTAGGAACTAAATCACAATCATTAAATGCATCTGTGTTTCTTTTTAGTGTAGTCTCATCATCAGCTCCACCATCAATGTAATGGAAGATCGGTGAGGGTAATCTTTTTTTAGCAAGTTTTCTAAAGTCATCGAAATTGTGACAATCTTTTAAATTCATGATTGTTAGAAGTTTTTAAGAAAATTAAACATATAACTATTTGCTCCTGGATTTTTATCTCCAAGGCTAGCATTAGATACATGATTATAAGAAAATCCTAATTTACTACTTTGAGATAGATCAAATGATACTTGAACTTCGCTTTTAAATTCAAGAACATGTCCTAAATCTTTTCCATCACCCTCATGATAAAGGCCTGGGGCAAAACTAGGTGTAAATGTAAATGAACCCATGTCCACGTTCCATTCAAATCCAGTGTACACATAAATAGCCGAATTTTCTGTAACAAACCCACCAGTGATTGGTGAAATATTTCCAATTAAAGTATCTCTATTTAAATCCTCATTTTGATGCTGAAAACCAATTAAAATAGCTGCTTGTTTATGGTCACTAAAATCAAAATTGCCAACATAAAAATTTAATTGATGGTTATTATCTGAAGCAAACAATTTAGTAGTTGTTAAAACAAGAACTAAAATTAAGCTTAATTTTTTTAAAATCATTATTGTTAATAGCAGATTATTTATGTTTTTTATTAATTTTTTTAAATATTATTGCACCACCCAATAAAAATATCAATAGAGGCAATAACCATAAGAAATAAGTGTTTTTGTTAAAAAGTGGATCATATAAAATCCACTCACCATATTTATCCTGAAAAAATCTATAAATTTCTTTTTCTGATAACCCTTCTTTAATTTTTTTATCAACCATAATTTTCAGACTATTTGCAAATTCTGAGTCTGAGTCATACACAGATTGTCCTTGACAAATTAAACATCGTAAATTTTTAGTAATTTCATTTTTCATATTTTCATTGTTAGCTTTTAAATGATTAAATGAAATAATTATAAAAAAGATAAAAGATAATCTTAATATTTTCATTTTATTTTTAATTTAATTTCTTTAATTAAGTTATTGTTAAGAGGTCCAATGTATTTTTTTATAATATTACGATTATAAATTAAGAATGACTCTGGTACACCAAATGCACCCCATTCAATACCAATGGTACCATCTTTATCAAAAATTATTTGATCATAAGGATCTCCAAGCTCATCTAAAAATTTATTAGCGTTTACCTGTGTATCTTTGTAATTAATGCCTATCACTTCAATATTTTTATTTTTTTTTAATTCTATTAAAAATGGATGTTCTTGTTTGCAAGGAATACACCAAGAGGACCAAATATTAAGTAAATAAAATTTATTTGACTCAAAAATTTCTGATGAATTTATAACTTTGTTTGAATTAAGTAATCTTGCTGAAAATGAAGGTATTTCATTATTAGTTGTTACTTCAGGTATATAAATATTTGTATTCTGTAAACCTTTATAAAAAATAATAAAAACAATTACAAAAATAAAGATAATAGAAAGTGGTAAAAATTTATTTTTCATACTTTTTTTTTATAAAACTAATCAAACCACCAAAACTAATTAGCACTACGGAAAACCATATCCAAATCATAAATGGTTTAACTTGATATCTAACATTAAAATAGTCTTGATTCTGAACTAAATTAATAACTATAAATGTATCTGAAATTAATGTTGTTTTAATATCAGCCTCACTAGTAACAATATTTGGCTGATTATAAATTCTTAGCTCAGGTGACATATTTTCTATTTTTCCTTTTGAATTTTGAATACTGAAATTACCTACAATGGATCGATAATTTTTTTCTTTTTTTTGGCTCATACCTTCAAAGACTATTTTTGTAGTCTCAGATTTAAAAGTTTCACCAACTTTCAAATTAGTTATAATTTCGGTTGAAAATAAATTGTTAAATAAAATACTCAAAATTAATAAACTAAATCCAAAATGAGCAATATTTTGAGAAATGTTATTATATTTTTTAATAAAGAAGTCTCTTAATGTAATTAAGAAGAGATATAAGGCGCTTGAAATTAAAATTGTATTTAAAAGAAAATTAATGTCAAAATTTTTAACAATCAAAAAAGACAATAAAATAGAAAATAATAATAAAATAATTAAATAAGTTTTATCTTCCAAGTTAGACTTGATCCACTTTAATTTTGGACCAATTGCCATCACTAGTAAAAATGGAATTAAAAATGGAATTATCAATTTATGGTAAAATGGTGGTCCCACTGATATTTTCTGTGATGACAAAACATCAAGAAATATTGGATAAACTGTACCTATCAATACTACAGATAGAAAGTACATCATAAACCAATTGTTAATTATGATTGAAGTTTCTTTACTCAACCAAAAAAAACTTGTTGGGGTATCTTTGTTGGCTTTGTGAAAAAAGAAAAAAATAAATAAAGAAAGAAAAATTAAAGAAAATAAAAAAATTAAGATAAATAATCCTCTTTCTGGATCATTTGCAAAAGTATGAACTGAGTTAAGAATTCCAGATCTCACTAAAAATGTACCACACATACTTAATGTAAATGTTGAAATTGATAAAATTATTACCCAAGAGGTCAAAATTAGTTTTTTTTCTAAAACCAATATGCAGTGTAAAAGTGTTGTTAATGCTAACCATGGCATTAAAGAAACATTTTCAACTGGGTCCCAAAACCAAAAACCTCCCCAACCTAGTTCATAGTAGGCCCAAATTGATCCTAATAAAATTCCTAGTGTTAAAAATATCCATGAAATTAAAACCCACTTTTTAATATGTGTTGCCCAACTTTTTGTAATTAAATTTAGTGATGTTGCCGCTAACGCTGATGAAAAAATAATTGATGAGCCAACATATCCTAGATACAAAATTGGTGGATGAATAGCTAAGGCAGGATCCTGTAATATTGGATTTAATCCTAATCCCTCTTCTGGAGTTGGAAAAAGAAAATTAAATGGATTAGATGTCTTAATTAAGAAAACAAAAAAACCAATAATTATAATTTGCTGAAAAACTAAAGTTAAAATTTTATATTTTGTTGGTTGATTTTTACTTTTTAATAAAAATATCAATATAAATAGCGTCAATACAAATAACCAAAGTAAAAGACTTCCTTCATGATTTCCCCAGGTGCCTGCTATTTTGTAAAAAAGTGGTTTAGTTGTGTGAGAGTTATTAAAAACTGTTTCATTACTAAAATCCGATAAAATGAATGATGCAACCAAACATAAAAAACTAATAACAACAAAGAAAAATTGTAAAAACGTAAATGATAAAATTTTTGTATCAAATTTAGAATTTTGAAAATTTTTTACTGAAAACAAAATTAAAATTAATCCAAAGCAAAGACCTAGGATTAATGAATAATATCCAATAACACTGTAAAGCAATTTACTTCTCCTCTATTGCTGCTTTTACTTCTGGCGGCATATAGTTTTCATCATGTTTTGCTAATATTTTAGTAGCAGAAAAATAATTTCTATCTTTTAAAAATCCTTCTGCAACTACTCCTTTTCCCTCTTCAAAAAGATTTGGAACCGCACCAGCATAAGTAACATTAATTTCATTTTTAAAGTCAGTAATTATAAATTTTATTTCATTAGCAGTTATCGAAATAGAGTTTTTTTTTACCATTCCTCCAACTCTGATCTTTTTTTTATCTAATTCTGATGAAGTGTAAATTTCAGATGGTGATTGAAAGTATACAACATTTTCTTCAAGAGATTTTAGAACTAAAAAAACTGATAAAATTAAAATTAATAAAACTATAATTACAAACAAAAATCTTAATTTAACTTTACGACCATACATGGTTTAAAAGTTAATTGTTTGTGGCGTTAGCTAATATTTCTTTATTAATTCTTTGTGATTTTGCAGAATTAGCTTTCTCAGTGTTAAGAGATCCAAATTTAGCAACAAATTTATTTTGCTCTTTAACAAATTGAATTTTTGTAACTAAATAAAGAGCTGTGAAACTCAAAAGAGTAAAGCTGAAAGCAGATAAAACGTAAACACCGTATCCGTTCATAAAAAGTAGTTCATTAATCATAATCTATCTAAGCCTTTATTTTTAATTTTTATCAGTTCTGTATTATATTTCATTAAAAAAATTAGCAATGAAAAAAGAGCAAATGCCGCAGTCATTATTAGTAATGGAAAAAGCATCGATGAGTGAATTGAGCTTTTTGACAAAATATTAATTGAAGCTGGTTGATGAAGTGTGTTCCACCAATCAACTGAATATTTTATAATTGGAACATTAATAATTCCTAAAATTGTAATAATAGTACTGATCTTAAAAACTTTTTCTTCATTTTCATAAATTCTCCAAGAAATTAAATACATTGCATAAAATAGAGCTAATATTAACATTGAGGTAATTCGTGCATCCCAGGCCCACCAAGTTCCCCACGTTGGCTTACCCCAAATGGAACCCGTAACTAGTGCAATAATATTAAAGACAAAACCAGAGGGAGCTAAACTTTTAGCTATTAAAAATAAATTTTTGTTCTTAAAAATAAATCCGCTAATTGATAAAAATGTTATAGAAGAAAAAATTCCTAAAGAAATCCAAGCAGCTGGAACATGTACATACATAATTCTGACAGCATCACTTTGTTTATAGTCTTCTGGTGATAAAACTAGAGCTTCTGTCAATCCAACTGAAATCACAATTACAAATAAAAATAAAATATATTTTGGTGCCTTGGAAGTTATCTGAAAAATTTTATTTGGTTGAAAGAGTTTAAACATATTTTTATTAATGTTTATTATGAAAAGGATTTCCGATCAAGAATGCAGAGGGAGATAATAATTTTAAATTAACGATTAACATCCTTGATCAGAATATGAATTATATTGCCAAGCTTGTGTGGCCTAGATTTGAGCTAAATGTGTTTGAAAAATGATGTCTTTAGTTAGACATCTTGAAATAACTTGAGCCCTTTTTTCCTGAAAAAATCTCCTCAATTAGAGGATGTTTGATAGGTTCATCTGAGTCATCCATAAGAAGGTTTTGTTGGGAAACGTATGCCTCATAAGTAATTTCATCATTTTCAGCTAGTAAATGATAAAAAGGTTGGTCTTTTCTCGGTCTAACGTTTTTTGGAATTGACTGATACCATTCTTCAGAATTATTAAATTCAAAATCTACATCATAAATTACACCTCTAAACTCAAAGTGTTTATGTTTTACAATATCTCCAATTGAGAATTTAGCTTTTTGAATTGGCATAGCTTTAGTATGGGTATTTAAAAATAAAAATCAATGCTAAAAATATAAATGTTTTGTGATGTGGCAAATATGTTAATATCTTTTTAGTGAATAAATCATTTTTAAAATTTGTCACAGATTTTGGACCATTAGCAATATTTTTTTTTTATTACTACAATAGTGAAAAAAATTTATCAGTTGCTATCCCTCCACTTATAGTTGCAACTTTAATTGCATTAGCGATCGTTTGGTTTTTTGAAAAAAAAATACCAATGATGCCATTAATAAGTGGAATCTTAATTACATTTTTTGGAGGACTAACTATTTATTTTAATGATCCAATATTTATTTATGTTAAGCCAACAATTATTAATATTTTATTCGCTTTAGCTTTATTTTTTGGAAAATATTTTACTAAGGAGCCTGTATTGAAAAAAATTATGGGTAAATCAATTCCTTTAACAGATATTGGATGGGAACTATTGAATAAAAGATGGATGTTTTTTTTCTTTGGTCTCGCAATACTAAATGAATGTGTTTGGAGAACACAAACTGAGGAATTTTGGGTAAATTTTAAAGTATGGGGAATGTTGCCAATCACTATAATTTTTACTGGTTTTCAAATACCTTTAATTAATAAACATAAAATTGATGCCTAGTAATTTAAAGCTTGTAATCAATAATGCTCATAAACAACTAGAAGAAAGACAATTTTTTGAAAGAGATGAGCTAAAAGTTATTTTAGATTTATATGCAAAAATGGTTTCTGAAGGATCATGGAAAGATTATGGTCTAAGCATCTCTAGCAAACAAGTGAGCTTCAGTGTTTTTAGAAATGCTGCCGAAAATGCTTTGTACAAAATTTGTAAAAATTTTAAGCCTAAAAATAAAAATCTAAAATATTTAATAACAGATACTAGTGGAAAAATTTTAAAAAACTCTTTTGACCTTAAGATTTTACTAAAAAATACTAATTGGAAAAAGTTACAAAAATAAAATTATCTTCTTTGACCAAATAGTCTAAGCAACATTATAAATAAATTTATAAAGTCCAGATAAAGAGTAAGAGCACCCATCACAGCTTTTTTACCCATAATCTCACCAGTGTCACTTACAGCGTACATGTTTTTAATTTTCTGAGTATCGTAAGCAGTTAAACCAACAAAAATTAAAACACCTAAGATTGATATTACAAAATACATCATTGAAGATTTCATGAATATGTTAACTATCGAAGCGATTATTATTCCAATTAAACCCATCATTAAAAATGAACCTAATTTTGTTAAATCTCTTTTAGTTGTGTAACCATAAATACTCATTGCACCAAACGTTGCTGAACATATAAAGAAAACTCTTGTTACACTCATGCCAGTATAAACTAATAGAATTGAAGATAATGATAAGCCCATTAATCCTGCAAAAACCCAAAAAGTTGTTTGAGCTTTTGATGCGCTCATTTTATTAATGCCAAAACTCATATAAAAAACGATACCTAAAGGCGCCAACATAACAAGCCATTTTAATCCTGACATGTAAATTGCGTTACCTACTGATGTTAGACCTACGATTGATCCAGCATCGTTTGTTACTACCGACATTTTAAAGGTAAGTAATGCAACTATTCCTGTTAATAAAATTCCAGTTGCCATGTAATTATAAACTTTTAGCATGTAGGCTCTTAAGCCCTCATCCATTACAACCGTTGACTGTTGAGCTGCCTTAGCTCTATTTAAGATTCCGTTTTTATCAAATTCCATGATGGTTAATATAATAGCCTTTTACTAATTATTCAAGATGCCATAAAAGGATTAAAATATTTAGAATTAAGCAAAAACCATTATGAATTATAAAAAATTAGGTAATACTGATCTTGATGTAAGCACAATTTGTCTCGGTACTATGACTTGGGGTGAACAAAACACTCAAGAAGAGGGGTTTGAACAAATGGATTACGCACTTGATCAAGGTGTAAATTTTTGGGATACCGCTGAACTATATTCTGTTCCACCTAAAGAGGAAACATATGGTCACACAGAAGTTATAATTGGTAATTGGTTTAAAAAATCAAAAAAAAGAGACAAAGTTATTTTAGCATCAAAAGTTGCAGGTCCTATGAGGGCATATTTAAGAGGTGGTGGAAATAATTATGGCATAGATAAAATGACTCAAGCTGTAGAAGACAGCTTGAAAAGATTGCAAACTGATTACATTGATCTTTATCAATTACATTGGCCAGAAAGAAATACAAATATGTTTGGGCGTCTTGGTTATGAACATAAAGATAATGGTGAATGGAATAAATTTGAAGATGTTCTTGGGAATCTTAAAAGATTTGTAGATGCAGGAAAAATAAGAGAAATTGGTTTATCCAATGAAACTCCTTGGGGTGTTACAAAATATTTGGAGCTTTCAAAAGACAAAGGTTTGCCAAGAATGATGTCTGTTCAGAACCCTTATAGTTTGTTGAACAGAACTTATGAAGTTGGTTTGGCTGAAATTTCTGTAAGAGATAAAATAGGTCTTCTGGCTTACTCACCCTTAGCTAGTGGTTACTTGTCAGGAAAATATAGAAATAATCAATTACCCAAAAATTCTAGAATTGAAAGAGATCCTGATTTTTGGACAAGGTATGCAAAGCCCAATACTGAAAAAGCTGTTGAGGCATATTTTAAAATTGCAAAAAAACATGGACTTGACCTAGCACAGATGTCCCTAAAGTTTTTAGAAATTCAACCATTTGTTACCTCTGTTATAATTGGGGCAACCACAATGGAGCAGTTGAAAACTAACATAGAAAGTGTAAATATAAACTTAACTGATGATGTCATCAAAGAAATTAATGAAGTTCAAACTATATATCCTAATCCATGTCCATAATTAAAAAAACTATACCCACATTATTAATAATCTTTATTACTTGGTGTGGTCAATTATCAGCAGAAGAAATAAAAAAAATTGGAAAATATAAAGATTGGCAAGCGATGACTGTAACAGATGGAGGTGAAAAAGTATGCTTTGCTCAATCATCACCAGTACTACAAGCTCCAAAGTCAAATAAAAGAGATGCGAAATTATTTGTTGCCTTTAGACCTCTCGAAAAGATAATTAATGAAGTAAGTGTAACTGGAGGATACGAATTCAATAATAAAAATTCAGTAACCGCTACTTCAGGTAAAAATAAATTTAAATTTGATATTAAAGAACAAGGTTTTGCATGGATTGCCGATACTAAGGTTGAAGCTAAAATGATTAAAAAAATGAAAAAAGGGTCAAGAATTATGATTACTGGATATAATCAAAAAGGATCTCAAACAATCGATCACTATTCACTATTAGGATTTACTAAAGCTTACAACACAGTAAAAAAAGCTTGTAGTTAATTTAATGAAATCAAAAAAGAAAATAGTTCTCGCCTACTCTGGAGGCCTTGATACTTCTATAATATTGAAATGGCTTCAAGAAAATTATGATGCAGAAGTAATTTGTTATACTGCAGATGTTGGTCAAGAAATCGATAGAAAAAAAATTATTACTAATGCAAAGAAATTTGGTGTCAAAAATATAATCATTAAAGATTTAAAAGATATTTTTGTTAAAGATTATGTT